>OFDN01000723.1_pt1 | contig 24994 bp, 31 predicted proteins | sample 1520971 | NCBI WGS metagenome assembly OFDN01 (sample SAMEA94257418, study PRJEB24077) | hot springs metagenome | biome: Aquatic biome; feature: Geographical feature; material: Water | place: India | collected 2012-06-12 | depth 5 m
TGGCCAGATTGTCGGCGATCTCGGCGCCGAGGGCGCTACCTCCGCTCGACCCGAACCAGCCCCCCAGTGCTGCACCGATCACGCCGCCAATAGCGGTGCCGACGAACGGGACGATAGAGCCAATCGCAGCCCCCGCCGCAGCGCCGCCCCAAGCGCCGCCCATACCGCCTAAGAGGCTCCCCGCAGAACTGCCCATCCCGCGCGCATCCCCGGCGACCGCCGCGCTGCCGAAATCGTAGACATCCATTGCCATGCCAATCGGCTTGGCCAGCTTCCCGGCCATACCGAGCAGACCGGCCCCAGCAACACCACCAAGCAGCGCCTTCATTCGCCCGCCTAAACCGCCTTTAGCCGCATCCTTCACGGCTTCGCCGACCCCGCCCTTCGCGGCCTTGCCGAGATCGCCAATCCCCGGCAACCCACCGAAGCCGCTGCCCGGCATATTGACCACAAAGACCGGCTGCACGCCGCCCTTGAGCAGTCCGGCTGCGAGGCCAGCGGCGCCAGCAGCACCGCCGCCCCGCCCGCCGAGGCCGAATTTCTGAAGAAGCCAACCGAAGGCCCCGGCAACGCTGAGCAACCCGCCCTTGACGAAGGTTCCTGCATAGCCAAGCCCGATCATGGCGACCTTCAGGGCAATCAACGCCGCTACGGCCCCGCCGACATACTTGGTAACCGTGGGGAACTGCTGGGCAAGGTCTGCGATACCGCTTGCGGCAGGCCCCACAATACCGAGCAGCGCATTGATGCCGGGTAGCAGGGCCGTTCCGACCGCAATAGCAACTTCCGTGAACCGGTTGGCGGCAAGCTGAAGCTGCGCCGCCGTTGTTTCCATGCGGGTGTTATATTCCCGCTGCATCGACCCGGCGTATTTGGACTGATCGCCCGCCGTCCCCAGATGTTGCTTCAGCTTATCGAGGCCGCTGAAGACGCGGAGCATGTCGTCAGAATACTCCATGCCGAACAGATCGGCGAACAGGTTCATCTGTTGCGCCTTCGACAAGACCTTGAATTTGTCGAAGAATTCGACAAGAGCCGCATTAGGGTCTTTCAGCACATCTCTCTGAACCTTGTTTGGATCAAGGCCCATCTCCGCCAGCGCACCAAGAAACTTCTTCCCTGCCGCAGGCGCCGTTGCCAGCTTCATGACCAGGGCATTAAAGCCTGTCGCCGCAACGTCGGATGTCGCGCCAAGGTCCAGCATCGCCGTACCCCAGGCGGCCGTCTGCTGGGCCGACATGCCCACCATCTTCGCGCTCGACCCGGCGCGGCGCAGGAACTCCAGAATGTCGCCTGCGCTAGCCGACGAAGAATCATCGAGGGTGTTGATCGCGTCCCCGACCAGTTCCAGATCCTTCATCCCGAGGCCGAAGATGTTCTTCACCTTAGCCATCGCAGCCCCGGCCTTTTCCGGGGTCACGTCCCAAGCCGTCGCCATCTTCGAGACGACTTCGGTGTACTGCTGAAGCTCTGCCTTCCCCAGCCCCAAGCGCCCGCCCTCAGCGGCAATCTTCGCCAAGCCATCATGAGCGACGGGCAACCGGCGCCCCATTTGTAGAATTTCCGCACCGAACGCCCGCGTTTCAGCCGCCGACATATCGGTGACCTTGCGGACATCGGCCATCGCGGACTCAAAGGCGATAGCGGGCTTGAGAGCGGCATAAAGAGACGCGCCCATCGCCGTCGCATCGACCAACTGCCCGCGATAGTCCGCCCGCCGGGCGAGGTTGGCCTGTTCCGCCGCAATCCGCCCCTGCGCCGTCGCCAGCCCCTGCAAATCGGAACGGACCTTTGAGATAACGCCCGAGGTCTGGTTGATCGCCCGCAGGAGGATCGAAACTTGATATTGAGCGGCCATGTCGATCCTCAAACGGAAAAAGGGCGAGGCTAATCAGCCCCGCCCTGTGTGCGCTGGAGGTAATCCAGCATGTCGTCATGTATCTCGATGAACTCGTCCGCCGTCAGCCGATCGATCTCGGACGGCTGGACGTTCATTACCGCCATTAGGTCGGCGCGGAGTTGCCGCCAGTTGCCAGGAAGCTGCCGATAAAAGGGGCGATGAGTTCCTGGATTTTCATATAGTCCTCGGCATCCAGGGCATCGATCAACTGTTCGGGTTCGCCGGACAGAATGCAGATCGTCTTCGCCAGCGCATCAACCTGGGTTTCGATGCCGCGCGAAATCTTCCGCAATTCGCCCACCGTCAGACGGGTCTTGAAGCTCAATTCCTCGACCCGGCGGGAGGCGGTGAACTGAATGGGATGCGCCAGGGAATAGGTAACTTTCTCACTCATGCGATGATCTCCTCGCAGCGGTTCGACGTGAATTTCAGCCCGACCTGCCCGCCGTCTTTGCCGGTGATTTTCGGGCGGGAGTTCTGCCGGGCTTCGGACAGGATGTAGCGCTGGCCGGTGTCGTACTCGACCACGACGGTCACGCCGCACATGCCGACGAAGCGCTGCACGCTATCGCCCGGCTTGACCATGATGTTGCAGTCGAGTTCGGCGGCCTTGAACTCGGAGGTGAAGCCGCTTTCGTAGTCGCCTTCGACTTCCTTGAGTTCGTCCCCCGCGAGGGTGAGGGATACGCCTTTTTCAGTGCGCAGCACCTCACCATCGACCGTGACGCGGGCTTTGCCGAGGACGCGATCCCCGCATAAATCAGCCATGACCGGCCTTTCCTTTCTGATGTTCCGCAAATGCGTCGTCGCGGGCTAAGGCCCGCTCGGGATTTGCGCTAGATAATAAACTGCAACTGCCCCGCAAAAACGCGGAACTGGTTGACGAGGTTGGTGGGGATGAGGGCGTTGACCCGGTTGCGGTCGGCGATGTCGCGCTCCACGACGATCTCGCGCTTGAAGGTGTCGATGTTCTCGACGAGGCCGACGCTTTCCCAGACTAAGGCGCGGGCGATCAGCTCGTCCTTCAGCAGGTCCGGCGTCACGATGGGTTGGCCGGCCAAGATGCGCGTACCGTTATCGGCCAGCTTGTGGCGCGGGAACTTGCTTTCGATCAGGAAGCGGATGTCTTTGCGCAGGAAAGACAGGGTGGCCGGGGTCTGAACGTCGAGCCACGCCGCGTCCGCCTGCCCCCAGGCGTTCTTCTGATAGGTCGTGATTTCGCGCTGGATTTGCACCTGACCATCGCTGGTGACCATGAAGGTCGCCACGCCGTCATAGAGCAGGATGTTCTGTTCATCCTTGCGGAAGCGGTCGCCGGAGGGCGGCGGCAGCAGGCCCTTGAGGATGAGGGTATGGATCGGGCGCGCGGGATCGATCGGCAGGTGGAAGGCTGCAACCGCGCCATAGGCCGCAGCCCATTCATAGGCCGGGGTGGGCGATTTGTTGAAGCCCATGCAGGAAACGAACTGATTGTTCCGGGCATTGCCCCAGGTCGAAAGCTGGGCCAGCGAGCCGCGCCGGGCAGTGAACGCGATAGCTTCGCGCATCACCGTCGGGCCGGACGCCGTGAGCAACCAATCGTCCAGCACCGCCATATTCGCGGGATCGGTCCAGGGCACGATCAGGAACTCGTAATGCTCCCCACCGATGGCCGCGAAAACGGTCGCAAGGTCCGGGTTCCCGGCCCCGATCACGGTTTGGGTGATGGCGACAACAACGCCGCCCGGCATGCGCTCGCCGGGGTAATAGGCGGTGCGTAGGTCGATCTCGTTGCCGCCCTCCCCGGCGTTGCGCGCCTGTAGCGTCAGAATCGACCCGGCCCGCGTCGCCGTGACCGGCAGATCGTTTTCGAGCGCAATGGCCGTCAGCAGGTTCGTGGCGACGGTATCCGCCGTCTCGCCCGGTTTGACGCGCGACTGAATGCGCCGCCCGCCGATGTAAAGCGCCAGCAGCCCGGTTTCGGTCGGCACCGTGCCCGTCAGATCGACCGTCCAGGTGGCCGCAACCCCCGCCGCGAGGTCATCGACGCCGATGGCATAGGTTTCGGTGTAGGCGTTGTTCTGGCGAACGCGCTGGATCATGGCGTGCAGTTGCGAGCCATAGCCGAAGCCGATGCCCGCCTGATCAACATTGGTGATGAGCTGCGGCACCAGCGCCGGATAGGTGCCCGCCGCCAGCATCTGCCCGATCACCAGCAGCTTTGTGGGGAACTGCGGCAGCCCGCCCCCCGCCTTGCTAGCGTCGAACTCGATGTAGGTGAAGGGGGTGCGGATTGAGGTCGGAATATCGTTGAACACGATCATGGGGCGTTACTCCTGCGCCGCCTTGCGGGGGCGTACCGGCAGCGGGACGATGACGTCGCCATCGGCAAGACGGCGCAGCCAATAGGGGGATGCGGGAACCTCCGCCCCGCCCTCCGGTAAGGGCTGACCGGTTTCGGGATCGATGACGCGCAAAGTGGTTCCGGGCAGGCCATCACCTGCCGGGGCGGGTAAAACGAACATGGGTTTCTCCAGGGTGGGAGGGGTCTAGTAAGTGGCGCCGGGGACCGTGATCATGTCGCTGGCTAAGATCGTGTCCTTCAGCGGCTCGGTGCGCGGAATAGCGTACTCAGGCGCAAAGCGCAGGAACGGCACAAGGCTCCCGTTGGTCGGGTCTTGCTGAGCGCTGGTCGCGTCGAGGGCGTGGACGCTCTCGAACACGAAGAGATGCCACAACCTGCCCCGGTCCATGCGCAGGTGACGCGACCCGGCGTAGGTCATGGCGTCGTCGCAGGACGTCGGGGCCCAGGCGAGCAGCGCGTACCAGAGAGCCTTCCGAGCATTGATCACGGCGTGCGGCTGCTCCAGGGCCATTTCGGAGGAAAGTGCCTGTTCGGTCGCGGTCTGCCCCCGAGGGTCCGCCCGGTTATCGAGGCAGACGACGACGCCGACCTGCTGCGTGATCGTCTGGGTGACGTTCCAATCGCCCCGGTTCGGCCCGGTGGTCTCTCCCAGGAGGAGCACAGACGCCCACGGCATCGCCACGGCGGGGGCTTTGTCGAAGGCCGCATCGAGCGATGCCACGCCGAAAACGCGCTGTTCAAACGGCGTCCCAGCCTCGCGGATACGGCGGATGATCTCGGTCAGCATTATCCGGCCCTCCGCTGAAAGGCGCGCACGAAGGCATCAACGACGGTGTTTTGATCGGCGGCGGGCTTCATCCAGGGGCGCGGTTCGATCTTGTCCGTGCCTTCTTCCAGAAACAGGCCGTAATCCCGCCCCGTGCCGATCTCAGCCGCCAGCCCCCCAGCGTGGACATCCATCGAAATCGAGGCGACCAGCGCCCCGCTATCGGAGGCTGGGGCTTCCCCCGGTGCCGACGCCTGATGCGAGGAGGAACGCGCGCGGATTGGCACGGCCCGGCCTTTTATAGTCACAAAATAATGATCATAGACCCGGCCCGATTTCTTGCCGCTCTGGATGGACTCGACGGCCCGCCGGTGAATATCGGTCGCCGCCTGCGCAATCCCGAGCCGCGCCGCTGCGGCGAAATCCGGCAGCTTCGGTTCAATGGTGATCGACGTTTCAATCTTCATCGCGGTCCCCAGGCCGAATAATCCGGCCGCTCGGTGCGGCTATGGTCGATCTCCCTGGCCGCGCTGAAATCGGCCATGTGCTTCGGCTCGGGTAGCCGTCGCAGTTCCTCGCAGGACAGTTCTAAGAACCGGCGGCGTTCGTGGATTTCCCGCGCGCCGCGAACCCGGTAGAGCGTGCGCCTCCGGGGCCAGAACAACATCCGGTCGAGCCGCTGCACGGCGTCGGTGTTGAGGTCATCCAGACTGCGGGAGGCCCGCAGGTAGACGGTGACACCCGGCTTCGGTTCGTCGCCGACCTGCATACCGTTGATGTATTGCTTCGACAGGTAGGGCACGATAGCGGCCCAGCGCGTCGCAAGGTCGGTGCGGGTTTCGATCAGCCCAACCCAGGTATCGGGCGCTTGGTCGAGATCTTGCAGCACGATCCGCTCGCGCAGGTCGCCGATTTGGATCGTCAGATCGTGCCGCGACTTGATCAGGGCCATGACCTAGATCCTCATCAGGCGGTAGGGGTTCCAGAGCGTTGCGACGCCGAACGGCACCGGGTTGCTCATTTGAGCCGTGCCGCCGATGACGACACCTTCCCGCGTCTCGTACCAATGGGCGATGAGCATCAGCAGGCCGTGCCGTAGCGGTTCCGGCACGGCGGACGCGACCTCGCCATATCCGGCGCGATAGTCGATAGCGATGCCGCCATAGGGGCGCACCGGCTGCGGCCAGGGCAGGTAGGACGCAAGGAGGTTACTGGTCAGGTAATAGCCGATCGGCGCCCCGATGGGCGACGCTTGAGCTGTCGGGAGGATGGTAAAGCCTTCGACCGGATCGAGCGGCACAGCAGGCAGCGTGCCGGTTTTATCGGTGGTCGGGCCGGTGCTGTCGAAGCTCACGGCAACCGAGGAGAAATCGAACGGGATATTCGGCGGCGGGGGCGGCACCCTCGGCAACACCGTTAGAACAGCAACCTGCACAATCGACAGGATCGGCGGGCGCGGCAGCTCGACCGGCCCCAGCGGCCAATAATCCCGCCAGAGCCGCAACGTCCGCGCGATCAGCGACCGGCGGGTATGCCGCTCGCACGCCGCCGTCGCGGCCCCGATCAAGCCCATGATCAGCGCGTCATCGTCCGGGTGATCGACCCGGAGATGCGCCTTTGCCTCCTCCAGCGTGACCGGCGGCAGGGCTGGCGCGACGAGCGTTTCGATCCGGTCTTCCATAGAGGCGGCTTCCAGAAAAAAGAGAAGGGCGGCACCGAAGCACCGCCCTTCAAGGCTGGGGGAGGAACAGGGTTAGGCTGAAGGTTTCTCGGTCGCAGGGCGACGGTTGCCCTTCGGGAGAGGTGGCGGCTGCCCTTCCGACGCTGGCGGCGCCGAGGGATCAACCTTTGTCACCTCCGGCGGCGGTTCGACCTTGGTGAGTGTTTCGGGGCGGTGCAGCTCAGCATATCCACCTCGAATGAGGCGCTCGGCATCGGCGGAGGGAACCCCCGCCGTCTCGCCAGCGTTGAAGGGCGCGGCACCCTTCAAGAAGCGAACAATCTGCATCGTTACTTCCACTTCACGCCGTCGAGAACCGCAACGGCCTCAAGGTGACGCATGTTGAAGTCGTGGCTTGCCAGGGCGCGCACAACGGTCTGATCGACGCTGAAGGTCGGAACCACCGTAGCGCCGTCCATGTAAGCGGCTTCGGTCGAGGTGTCGATCAGGATGCGCATCGAGTCGCCGATCACCGCCTGGGACATATCGACGAGATAGATTTCCGATTCGTCGCCACCGGCCCCCAGTGTGCTGGGAATAAGCGTCGTGGTTTTGAAGGGGAACCCATTCAGCTTTCCCGTCGCCATTTCTGCCCGGAAAGCGTAATGGCCGCTAGCATCCCGGATAGACCGCAGGAACTTGGCCGTGCGCGGGCTGAAGAACCAAATCGGCCGAGTGAAGGGAACGTTCGCGTTCTCCAACAGCAACTGAAGATCTTCGAGTTCGTCGGTTACGGCGTCCAGCGTCAGCGCGCCGGAACTGGTGATCTTCTGCCCAGCAGGGCACCAGTTCAGGAGGCCCTTCGGATCATCCGCAAGGCCCGCGCCCCGCAAAAAGGCGATGTCTTCGCGCCGCGCCATTGCCGAAAGAACATCGTTCTGCACCACTGCCGACGCCTGCGGGCTGCTGTAGCGGATAAGATCGTTCGAGATCGGAACCAGAACCGCGAGCTTCTTCCAGCTCAGCTTGATTTGACCGAAGCCGGGCTGGCTCACGGGGATCGGCTGATTTTCACCGATGTAGGTAGCTTGGCTGGCCGTGACCTGACGCGGCATCGTCAAGTTGCCGTTGGGCATCGGAATCGTGATCGGTTGAGATGAGCGCACTACCGTGTGCGGCGTCAGCAACTCAATCATCTCCGACACATAGTCTTCCGGGATAAGCGCGCCACCCGTGACCTGCGCCCCCGTAGAAAGCGCCTTTGCAAGCAGTTTGCCGCGTTCATCGCCCTTCTTCAGTGCCGTTTCCGCCGCGCGATCCGCGTCACCCCGCGCCCCAGCAATTGCGATGGCAATGTCGCCGACATTGACGGGCGGCGCCGCCTCGGCCTTACCGATGATGCCGGGCCGGTTCAGCGCGGTCTTCAGCCCGTCGATCTGATCCTTGAAGGGCTTCAGGGCCTTCTCGATGGCGGCATCGACGCCCTGGGTTTCGGTCTTCTGGGTATCGCCCTGCCCGTCCAGCTTCTGTTCGGGCGGCTTCTGGTCGCTGAACTTCTTTTCGATGTCGGCCTTGTAGCCTTCAAAATCCGCCTTCAGGGCGGCGACGGCATCGGCGCTGGTCTTCAGCGCATCCGTAACCTGCGTCGTGAGGCTGCTGAGCGCCTTGGCAACGGCATCGTCGGCAGCGGGGGCCTGAGTGTTGCCCTCGCTCTTGGTAATCAGCACATCGGGCACGGTGTCAAAATCACGCGGCATGGATTTATCCTCAGTTGCGGTTGGTCAAAGCGAGGCGCGCGGCGGCGCTCGCGAGGGAGGTTGCGAGGGTTGCGCGGTCTATCGCCGCGACGAGGGGGGAGAGGGTTGAGGCTGATTTCACGCCATCTACCAGGGCGCCCGGCATCGCGCCGAACGTGACGAGGGAGATTTCGCGGAGATCGACTTCCACGATCCGGCGGGCGTTTTTCGTGGCGTCCCGCACGGCCTTGATGATGTTGAACCCGACCGAGAGACCGTCGAGCGCCCCGGCCCTCATCAGCGCATAGGCTTTGGCGCCAAGCTCGGTTTCAAGCACGAGGCGCCCCGTCACCCGTAGGCCCTTTTCGTCCTCGGTCAGATCAGTCCAGACACCAATCGGTTCGGTGCGGTTGTGCTGCCACAGCATTTTCGGCAGGCGCTTGGCTTTGCGGGCGGCGGTCAGTGTGCCGCGAAAGCAGCCCTTCGCCATGATGTCGCCGTCGCTGTCGATCACCTCGAACAGGCTGGCGTAACCGCTAAAGGTGCCATCAGGCGCGGCACCTTCCGGCGCCTCCTTCAGCGTAAGATCGTGCAACAGGGCGTGCCCGTGCTGCGTCGGCAGGCCGGTCATAGTGCCTCCGTTCAGAAATGCAAAAAGCCGCCCGGAGGCGGCTTCAGATAATGGTGAAAGGCTTAGGCGCTATTCGGCGGCGGCGCTTACCGGTAGCCGATCTTCCGGGCGGATCGTGATTTCATAACTCGCTTCGATCTGCTCGTAGGTAAAACCACGCGCCAGCATGCGGGGAAGCCCGGCAACGATACACCGATAGCGGATCGACGGGTCTTCCCGGTCCATCTGCTCAAACGACAAATACAGGTCGGTAGGGTCTTCGATCATGGCCGTCTTCCGTATGCGCGGAGACGCTGGAGCACTTCCGCATCAGTGAGATCGATATTACCCGCCCAACTGGTGCCGAGCAATAATCGTCTGCCATGCTGACTATCTGCCACGTCCCATATGCTGCGAGGGTCATCATCGAGGATCGCCGCGAAAAGAAACGGGTCGTTCAAGCGAAACCCCTCGTATCGCCGCATGAGTTCGGTTTGTAGACGCTTCCAGCTTTCCAGCGTGGGCATGAATCCGGCACGGGCCCAGGTATAGCCGCCGGTATCAAGGCCTGCCGTGACCGCGACCCGCTCAATCCCCGCCGGTAGGTAGAAATCCAGCAACAGGGAAGCAAGGTGCGTGCGTCCGATGTTCTGCCCCTGCCAGGGGGCTTCCACGATCAGCCCGGCGTTATAGGCGATGCGGCGGGCGAAATCGAAGGTCCGATCCGCTTCCGCCAGCAGCCCGCCAGAGGCGTCCCGCAACACCATGCGCAGCGCCCCCGAACCATTAGGCCGGAGATCGACCCCAAAGCGCGGCATCCCTGGCAGCCCTTGCGCCAGCGCCCGATAGATCTCCGCCGGGTTACGGTCGATCCAGAGGTTCCAGGCCCGCACAGCGTCGTCACCCTCGGCCAAGTCGAGCCTGCCCGCCAGCCGGTTGAAATCTCCCCGCGTCCAGCGCGGGCCGGAACCACTCCCCGAGCCGCCGCCCGGAGGTGCGGGGGGTGCAGGAGGAACCGCCCCGCCCCCTACCCCCGTTGCTTCGAACCGCCGCCGCCCTTCTGCCTGCGCGGCTTCCGAAATCCGATAGGTCAGGCAGCAGCGGCAGCGGACGGTCTCTTTCGATGGGCCGACGCCGGGTCGCGGCATTGATGACCCGCCCACGGTGAAGTTCTTATCCATCGCCACGGTCTGGCCGGAAGCCGCGGCATGGCTTGGCCGGGTGCGCCGGTCGCCAACCGCGACCCAAGTCTTTTCGGTCTGGTAGCCGAGGGAATCCACGGCGGTATAGGTCGCCCCAACCCCGGCGTTATGGGTTTCGGTGATCGCGATGGTTTCGGCGCGGGTGCGGTTATAGCCGGGCGCGTCGTCGCGGATGCGCTTGGCGATTTCGGCATTCGCCTTACCTGCCGCCAGCCCGTCAGAAATCCGCCGCCGGATCGCTGACATGGTTTCAGCGGAAGTCTCGTTCAGGTGCGTCAGCGCCTCCCGGCTGACGAACTCCTGAACCGCTTCCTGCCACGGCCCGTCTAGCGCCCGCTTCAGAACCAAGTCCCGCATCAGGGCTTTCGCTGTGCGGGGCAGTGCGGGCGGGGCACCGATCAGGATGTCACGGGCAAAGGCGTCCGCCGCCGTCGTGAAATGCGCCTTGAGTATCTTCGCAAGGCGCGACCGATGCCCCGCCCCGACCGCTGGCAACACGCCGCCGTTCTCAACCGCGCGCGCCGCTGCTTGCCACGTCGCGTTCAGCTCACCTTCGAGCGCTGCGGCGAGGACGTTTTCGTGGTGGACGGAAAGCCGGATATAGCGCGCAAAAGCCTCATCGGGGGTGTCGCCCCCGAGGATGATGTCACCGGCCATGCTTGGTTTCCTTAACCCTTGCGGGCGAATGCCTCGGCGTCAGCCTTAGACCAGCCGTCGCGGATCAGCGCTTTCACGATGCTATCGGCGTCGGCTGCCGCCTTGGCCGGATCGGAGGTTGAGGCGCGCGGAGCCGCTGCCCTTGGGGGCGGCAGCTTGTCCCCGCCCTCAATCGGCCCATAGCCCACGGCAGCGCGCTTTTCATTGTTGGTGAGGAAATCAGCGTCTTTCAACTTCCCGAAGACGCTGAGACGCCGTTCCGCGAGCGCCGGGATCGCATCCTCATCGATGTCGAATACGAGGTGATCATCGCCATAGGTCGGCCATAGCCATTGGTTCACATCGGCGACAACGGCCCGGAGCAAGGGCAGAACCGTATCTTCCCAGAAGGCGAGCCGCGCCTGTTCCATATTGGCGTAGGTCTGCGCATCGGGAATGCCGATAAGCTGCGCCGGAACGCCGAAGCTCATGGCGATTTCGATAGCGGCCTGCTGTCGGCCCGCCAGCCAGTCCATATCCTTCGGCGAGATCGACAGTTCTTTCGGCGTTAGCCCACCATCGAGCACCATGATCGAACCCGCGTTCGCCGTACCGGCATGCTGGTCTTTCAATTCGGCCTTCAGCCGATCAAATTGCTCGTCGGACAGAGTGGCTTCGCCGCCGTCCTTCGGGTCATAGACCAGCGCCAGCGACGGGCGCGCGCCGTTCTCCAGCAGCGAGACATTCCAAAGCGCTGAGGCAGTGTGCTGGCGGATCGCCAGCCGCCCCGGATGCACGTCCCCCTGCCCGACCAGGGGATCGAGCGGCGCGAACCGCCGCAGGTGCAGCAGCTCGCAGCGGCCCGTGACCGGGTCCGGCACGAAGTGGCGGGTGCCGAGGCGGGTATCGGTCATGTGATAGTCAGGTAGCAGCCCGCCACGCTGCGTCATCGACACCCGGTCGGGCTGGATCGGGTAAAGCTCGCGCGGCGGTGCCCCAGCCTCCGGCCCCACCCCCAGCAGATAGCCGTTCCCATCGATGACGAGATGGGAGACAAGAGCCTCGACCAGGGCCTCGCGGGTGCGCAGCAGCGGCGACGGGCGAGAAACGAGGCTCAAGCCCGGATGATCGATCACCTCCTTTCGATCTTTGCCGCTGGTATCGTACAGCAGCCAGGGCACCGACGCCGCCGAGCGCGCGATTAAAGCGATGCAGCGATAGGCGACGCCGGAATCGGCGTAAGCAGTTTTCGCAAGGTCGCTGTAGGACTGTCCGGCGAACCGCCGGAAGAAGTCCGCCCCGGTCGCAAACCCCATCGCCTGCGGCCCGGCGGACCCCATCGGCGCATGCAGCGTCCAGCCCTGCGGCGGCAGATCGGGCGCGGGCGTTACGCCAAAGCCCAGGCTTTTGCGGATCGCGGAAAACAGACCCATCGTCACAGCATCCTGATTCTTGGTTGCGGGCGGGTGATGATCGGCGCGAAGGCGAGCGCAAGGGCGTCTGCCCTGTCGGGACTTGGAAGCCCGCGTTTTTTCATCTCGTCCTTGCTCTCGATCACCACCCGCCCCCGGCTGTCGATCCGGTAGCGGATCGCGCCGAGCTGAGTGAGGAGCGTGTCATCCTCGGGCAGGCTGATCGTGCCTTCCCGAAACCGCTCCCGCAGGTTCCAAAACACTTCGGCCCGCAGGTTCACATACTTGTCCGGCTCCTGCGCAGCGGCGCCGACGTTGATCGGGCGCACCGGCAGGCGTTGTTCCTTCAGCCGGTCGGTTACGCCGCCGCCGAGGCCCGCATCATCGACATTGGCGACGCTTGCCCCCGTGTCGCGCAACAGGCGGGCGATGTGCCCCGTCGTCTCCATCAAGTCGCGGCCCCGGTGGGTCTGAGCCAAGCGCGCCACATCGCCCCGCCGTTCGATGATCACGGTTTCATCGGTGCCATAGCGGGCGATGTCGCAGCCGAGGGCGACCGGATCGCCAGGGGCCGTGCCCTCCCGGTTCACCGCGCGCTTCAGCCAACTCATCGGGATCAAGGTGTCATCCGAAAGGTCGGGAAACTCCCCAAGGATCTTGGCGGTATAGAGTGGCGATTCGCGGCCCCAGTTCGCCGCCATTTCCTCAACCCACGTCGCACCGACCAGCAGCGGGCGCAGCCCCTCCGGGATCGCTTCGCCGGTTAGGTTCGGTGTATCGAAGGCGCTGATCGGGATAACCTTAAAGCCGCTGCCGGGCGCACACTTGCGGGCAAACTCGCTTGAGGGATCATCCGGGTTGCCGATAGCGAACAGGCGGCTTTCGTCGTTCGTCACCAGCGTTTCGGCAGCATCCCATAGGGTTTTGGGAATGCCGCAGGCTTCATCGAGAATGACCAGCACCCGGCGGGCGTGGATGCCCTGGAAGCCGGTCATATCCATATCCTGCGGCTTGCGACCAAAGGCGACGAGTTCCCCGTCGATATGCCATTCCGTCTGGTTCGTGTGCCCTGGCAGCCCGCCCCGTTTGTGTGCCCGGTTGATTTCGCGCCACAGGATCGCGCGCACCTGATTGAACGTCGGCGCGCTGGTAACAACGAAGGCATCGCCCGGCGGGTTCGTGCCCAGCCACCAAGCCGTTACCCGGCTAGCGAGGAAGCTCTTGCCCGCCCCGTGGCAGCTTGGCACGGCGACGCGGCGGTGATCGCGCACCGCTTCGGCAATCTGCCGCTGGCGCGACCACAGAAATTCCCGCAGGACGTTGTGAACAAAGCCGCACGGATCATCAGCATAGCGGAAGGTGGCCTTGCGCTCTGCTTCCGCTGCGTCCCGCCGCGCGAGTTCGGCCCGAATGGCTTGAAGGAGTGCCGCCCGCTCAGGCGGGCTGAGGGCTGCCGCCGCTGCCGATAGCTTCGAGGAGGCTGAGGAGTGCCCGGAGTTGGTCACCATCGACAGTCCTCAAATCGATGGGCACGGGCGCGCCCTCCGGCCCGCTATGCTCGTGCCGTTGTGGCGTTTCTCGCCAGCCCGCCTGCGTCTTCAGCCAAAAGATTTGCGCTGTCGTATTGCCCTGCATTGCGTTCTTGAACAGCGACTTCGCCACGGCGGCATTGGCCTTCGCCTTCCCGTGCGCCAGTTCGTCGCCGAAATGCTTGCGCAACGTCGGTTCCGAAATCGGCTTGCCCTGCCCGTCCTGAATGAAACTGCAAATCACATCCTGCCGCACCCCGCAGGCCACGAGGGTTTCGACAAGACGGCGGTTCTCATCGGTCGGGGTGAAGGCGGGACGGCCACGCATTTTCAATCGGTCCCTTGGGTCTGGATTGACATGAAATCTTTGTAGGTGTCTTCATTTGCATTTATTCGATAACCACCAAATGATCGTACTGACCTATCAATATATATTTCGATCTCACAAGAAGCCTTATACTCTATTCCAAATGAATCTATATAGTAAATATGAAGATAAAATTTTTCCATATATTCAAAATAACCACCCCTCTCCCTTGTTTCGATATTTCGTAATGAAAATAAATTAAAATTCATGTTTATATTTTTATTTTTATTTGACCCAAGAGAAATTGATTTTTCTATACTTATTTCATCCACCACACAACCATTCCCCCCAATAATTTCAAGCTCAATTTTCCTTAATATAGCCATCCCTCGTCCGTTATTTTCTACACGCACAAACATATCCACAGAAACTCCGTCTCGCTCATAATTAAATATATCATTTAAAAAATCCAATCGAATCTCACCGTAACCACCATCATCGGCATAAAACTCAACAAATGGTCGCTCACTTACCTTTGAAACGAGAACTGAATTCTTTGCAGACCTCGCAGAAATTTCCGCCTGCTGCGTCGCCGCCTGCATCTCTGCGCGAGTTGCCTCGAGCTCCTCCCGCTGGATGCGGATACTAACGAGCAACAGATAGATCGTGATGAAGGTTAGGATCGGGTTGATCACCCCACCAAAAAAATCGCCAACGGTCCCAAGGAGGCTAAACTTCCCGCCGCCCTCACCATCACTTGGCGCGACGTCCAAGAAGAAGTAGATGATGGCTGGATTCCAAGCGGCAACCACATAGACAATCAGGTAAATCCCAACAACTAGAGTTATGATTGTGTTTGCGTCTGGATACAGATCACGCCGCTTTGCATTCTCTTCCGCCATAACGCCCCCGCCCCCTCTGAGAAAACTTCCCATAGGTTGCAAGGACGCTAGGGCAAGAGCAACCGTTTTTAACCTCCCCTAACCCCAACCCAGCCGCCGAACTCTCCGAAGCGGAACCATTCCGCCCAAGTAATGCCCTGCCCGTCCGTCCGCAGATCGGGCGGGATGGGCCGTTGCAGCCCGGCGAGCGACAGGTCTTTCGCCAGAATGTTTGCCGCTGCCTCCCCCGCATCGGCCTTCGCCGCCCAGGTCAGCCGCCGCAGGATCGTTCCGGCATAGCCCGGCGGGGCCTCCTCCTTATCGACCAGCAGCAGGGCACCGCCCGGCTTGAGGGTGGCGAGCAGCTTGGCCAGCAGCGCCGCCCGGTCGGCGGGCGGGATGAACATCAGCACCAGGGCGCAGACGATTAGGTCTGCCGGGCGGAACGGATAGGTGCGCGCGTCGGCCTGCACAGCGCGGCCCGGTCCCTGGTACCGGCGGATCATCTCCGGGCTGGTATCAAGGGCGATGAAGCGCGCCCGCCGGGCGGCAAGGGTTGGCGCCAGCGCCCGCCCGACGTTGCCGGTGCTGGCGCCAATGTCATAGACCCGCCCGCCGGTGGGGATGAAGTGACGGGCAACCAGCGTCAGCGCCCCCGTCATCAGATCGTACCAGGGCAGGTGCGCCCGAACGTGGGTTTCAAACCCCGCTGCCACCTCCGCACTCTCGAAACTCCAGTCCGCGGGGATTTTCATGCTGCCCCCCGATCCGCGAGCGGCAGGCCGAGGCGTTGACCGAAAGCTGCCAGCGCGGCATCGGCCAGCCCGAGGCGGGAGCCGTCCGGGTACGGCAAATCGAACTCGAACCGGAGAGCGTCGGCCAGCCGGTCGGGGTCGGGTGGTAGCGGATCGGCGCAGGCGGCATAGACGTTGCCCCGATCCGCTGAGATGGCGACCGTCCCGAAGAAGGGCCGGAACAGGTCATAGAACTCCTGCGGCGTGTGGAACTTCTGCACCTTGGGCTTGTCCTGAAAGTCGCCCAGGGTGATGCCCGGCTCGTACTGAAGCCGGAAGATGTTCGACCGCACCGCCTGTCTAAACAGGTAATGCGCCCCGTTGACCGACTGCCAGCCCTGCTGATCGGTACTGCTGGCACAGGCATAGAGGCGCGTGCGCGGCCCGCAGAGGGCGGACAGGAGGCAGGCGATATGCTCCCGATCCTCCCGAAACGGGACGCTATTGAGGACCGAGGCGATGAAGACGCTCGACCAATCCACCCCGGCAGCCACATCGGCCAGAAAGGCGCGGGCGAGGGCCGCGCTTTCCGCCCGGTCAATCGTTTGATCGGCCCCCAGCCGGTAGGGCTCGAAGGCCGTCACCCGCACGCCGATCGATTCCAGCAGCCGGGTTTCCTGCAAATGCCCGGCGCCGAAGTCGATAACCCGGCTGCCGTGAAAGCGCCGCCACTGTGCCGCCACGGCGGGTTTCGACAGGTCATAGCGCCCCGCCGTCACTTTCGGGGCGACGAAGTGGGTAAAGCCCAGCCCCAGCCCGTCACGCACCCGCCGCGCCCGCCGGAAGGAGTTATGCCTCAAAAGGTCGCGGTAGCGGTTATGGATGTCGAAATCCATGCTGAGGCGGTTCAACATCGCGTCCGATAGCGCGGCTTCCGCCTCCGTTACCGAAATCGTCGGGACGTGGGTTTCCCCAGCCTCCCCGGCGATCATCAGCCGGCCAATGCCGTTCGTCACCCGCCCGTCACGGGTTGCGATCACCGGCATAGTGATGCCCTTACCCTTCAGCGTGCGCGCCATGCCCGCCGCATACTCGATCCAGCGCCCGGCATTCGCCGCCACCAACTCCCGCACCGGCACCAGTACCGGGGCAAGGCAGCGGAAGGCATCGGCACTATCGGGGGCCTTATCGGGCACCGCATCGGCCAGGGCAGGCAGATCGAGGCTCGCCAGCGCCGCCGCCATCGTATCCGGCGTATCGCTGGGGTGCAGGTCATTCGTGCCGCGATTGAACAGCACGTTCACCGCTTTACGTTCGGCCAAGTCCATCGCCCGCGTGCGCGCCACCGGCAGCCGGGTATAGCCGAGCCGTTGCGCGACGTGGTGCCGTTGGTGGCCCGAGACGATTTCCCCGGCAGGGTCGGCGAAGATCGGCAGCAGGAACCCGAGTTTCTTCAGCGACAGTTCAATCAGGTCAAGCCGCGCCGGATCGGCGACGCGGGGGTTATAGGTACTGGGGTTGACCGCCCCCAGCGGCAGGAGTTCGACCGGCATCACGCGGCCTCCCCCTCGCCCGGTTCCGGGATGCGCAGGCGGCGCTTGATCTCCGCCAGGATCAGCGGCTTTTCAAGCCCGACTTCCTGGCGCAAGGCATCCTGCCACGCCAGATAGGCGGCGCGGGAGACGGGGGCGCGGTACTGACCGATGACGATCATCGTTCCCGCTGCCGGGATCGCCTCGGTCTCAGGCTCCGGCGTAAAGATGCCGTCCATCAGCGGGATCGGCCCCAGGGCTTTCGTTAGGTCGATCACCTCCAGGGCTGAGAAGCCAGTTAGGTCCATATCGAAGGCGGCGCTTTGCAGGTCCGCCAGTTCCAGCGCCAGCAACTCACTATCCCACCCGGCCATTTCGGCAAGGCGGTTATCGGTCAGCACATAGGCCCGCCGCTGGGTTGCGGTCAGGTGCCCGAGGTCGATGGTCGGCACAAGCGCCGGATCGGGCCAATGGGGAATGGCCCGCCCGGTCTCGACAATCAACCGCGCCGCCGAGACGCGGCCATGCCCGGCCAGGATGCCGGACTGCCCATCGAGCAGCACGGGCGCCGTCCAACCAAACTCGCACAGGCTGGCCGCAATCGCCGCAACCTGCGCCTTAGAGTGCGTGCGCGCGTTCCGCGCATAGGGGATCAACCCGTCAAGGTGGCGATTGACCACCTTCACGGTCGGGTAGTTTTCATCTTTCATGGATGCACAGCCGATGCTAGAAGCTCCCCGCCGCTGCGCGCGGTGCGGGGACGGTCGAAAAGTGTCGACCTTTTTTGGCCGTGCAGGGTGCATTCCTGCGGTTCCTGGCGTGCCAGCGCCAGTGCCCCCCGCCTAACAGCGAAGGGCTAAAACGCAAAAAGCCCCTGATTTCTCAGGAGCTTAACGTCATAATGCCCAAAAATGAAAAACCCCCAGCAGGCGTTGGGCGCGCTTCGGCTGAGGGTAAAAAAATATATGCCTATTTTTGTGCAATCTGTGAAGCGCAAACTAACGGCTCCGGAAATACCTGTAAGCCCCGAATAGAGCCAACGCTATCACCAGCATCCAATAGGTGACAAAGGCTGTCGAGGACGCCCACCACGATAGCTCCGAGGCACTCTGATACCCTCTCTGAACAGTGACGGTCCCCATCCTCTCAATGGTCTCTTTGCCAATTAAGAGAGCCAAAGCAGAGCCAGCGGCCAGCGAAAATAAAAAGAACGCAGGCTCACTGAAATCATAAGCAAGCTTCAAACCGATAATTATTGCCCCACCCAGTACTACTAACACCGCAATGATAGACAATATGTCGGTCATCCTGTTAAGTATATCACCGAGCGACATTACTTCCTCCATTTTTGCTGCATCTGGCGGCATGACACAACACAATCATGATGAGATTATGGCAGATTGTCATTGCGCCCCAAATATCAACCATAGGAATTTGCGATAAGCTTAAACTCTATCTCTCGACATGATGCTGCCCGCCATTGGTGGAGCGTTCGACAGGAGACGCCAACATCATCGGCTAATTGCTGACGCCGCACCCCCAGCGCCAGCCCGACGAGCGCCTTACGCCGATCCATATCCTCAATCAGCAGCGGCCACTGGATCGCCTCTTCCATCCGGCTGATCCGCGCCGCACTGAAGATCGGGCGCTTCTTCATCGGCCAAGCTTCGCCCGGCCCCAGGATCGGCTCCGGCAGGGACGAACCATAGGCAGCGGGCAGCGTCCGCTCCGGCAGTTGCTTGAGCGTCTGGAAGGCTTCCTTGAGCCGCGCCCAAACATAGTCTGGCGTGATCTCGACCGGCGGCACGTCGAGGTCTTGGTCGGCGTTCGGCTGCCCGAGAGCGACAAGGCCGAACGGGGGAACGGTACGGATCGGGGCGTTACCCGCCATGCTGAGACCCCTCCTTGCGGGGACCATAGAGCGCCGCGCCGATGCCTTCGGCAGCCAGGGCATTGACGCCGTGCAGCCGGTCCATCGGCACAACGAGGATGCCGACGCGGTGCCAAGCGGCGGCCGCCATTGCGCGGATTTCGGTTTCGGTGAGCGGCGTCCGGCCAGCGGCACGCCCGAGGGGGGACCGCAGCTTACGCATGGGCCGCAGCCCCCTCCCCGGCATCGTGGGCGCGCGGGGGCGTCGCATGTGTTTCGGTGGCTTGTGTGGGCGCCGGGGCTTCTTTCTCGCGATTGAGAAACTTGGCGACAATTGCGCTCACCCGGTCCTTGTTCGCCGCGCGGTCAGCGTCGGTCATCCGGGGCAAGGCTGCCCGTTTGGCGCGGCGCTCCCCATCCTCCAGATGCGCTTTGGCGAGGCGGCGCAGCTTCAGCAGGGTTTCATTCGCCTCGTTAAGGGCATTCGCCAGTTCGGCCCGGTTCGGCAGATAGGCCGAGGTCCGGGTGAGCTGATCGATCGCTTGGCGGCAGACCAGGGCCGGATACTCCCACAGCAGCGTTTCAAGCGCTTGGCGATAGGCCTTCTGGTCGGCGATCTTGCGGGCAGGGAACGCCCCGAGGAGGCGCAGCACGCAGTCGGCGACGACGGCGGCATGCTCGGCATCGCCCTGGGCGGGCGGCTGCACGGGTTCCAGCGCGGTCAGGATCGCGTGGCATTTTTCGGCGGGCACGAGCGCGTTGGCGGGCAGATCGCGGACGTAGCTGACGCTCGGCGGCAGCATGCGGGTAACGACGCGCTTAGCGGTTTCCAGCCCCTTTGCCGTTGGCTCCAAGGCGGGCGAGGCAGGCAGGGCGAGCGCGGTCTGCTGCTGGGGGTTCTGCGGTGCGGGAACGGCGGTCATGGCTCTCTCTCCCAATTCGTTTCGATGGTCGGGCCGGTGTGGCCCTGGAAGGTTGGCGGTTCGTCGCCGGGGGTTCGGAACCGGGGATCGCCGCCCCATTCGGCGCGGATTTCGGCGGCGAGGTCGGCGGTAGTGTTCCCGGTTTGCGGGCGGTTGTTCAGGGTGACAGGTGACACCCCGCCCCCGTCCGCCTCGCGCCGAACCCAGTTGCGCCAAGTGGCCCGCCAGTCCTGCTTCACGCCCTTCGCCCCAGCGGCAGCAAGCCAGTAGTCCCGGAAGCTGTCGGCAGTGCGGTCGATCCGGTTCCAGGGCAGGCCAAGGGTAAGCGCGTCTTCCCGCCATTCAGGCGGCAGCGCCCAATCGGCAGGCAGGCGGCTGCCGCGCTGGGCTGGTTTCGGCTTCAGCGGCAGTTCGGTCTGCGGGGTCGGGTCCGGCGGAACCGAAGCAGCTTCCCCTGCCCCCTTTTCGGCCCGAGGCGCTTGGGGGGTAACGGGGGGAGTATCCGAACGGAGTGAGGATACTTTCCTCTCTGTTCTATTCCGTTCCGTTCCTAGCATTGCATCCGCAATGCCATCGCATTTTTGCTTTTCAATGTTTTCAATGGGTTGATCAAAAGATGACGCCGCTAAATCCCAGCGAGTTTCGGCGCTACGGCGTCCGCGCTGAGACTTTTGCAGCGCTTCGTGCACGGCTTCGACCATCATCGGGTGATAAAGCCGCCCGTCCGAGCACAGAACCCAGCCCCGCAGAGCGCCCTTCCGCCGCTTTTTCCAGCCGCGCAAATCGCGCCCCATCCCTGCGAGGTAGGCGAGCTTTGCGTCGTCATCGGGCAGGCTTCCGGCAGGTAGTTGGTGCCACGCTGCCATCATTAGGATGATGCAGAACCAGTTGTCGGCAGGGTCGCCCTCAATCGCCATGTCGCTATTGCGCAGGTCGGCCGCATTGATGCTAACGCAGGGGAAATGCCGCAGATCGGCATCCGCCGGGATCGGGGGTGCGGGGAGATGGGAGGTCATGCCGCCCCCACGTCAAACAGGGGTTGCTGAATATCCCGGCGCGCCCATTTCACCGGGCAGTTCACCCCGTCGATCATCCGCGCCATAAATTCGGGGTGCTCGTCCCCATCCTTATAATTTCGGGCGACGTTCACGCTATCAGCGCTGGCGAAGGGCCAGCGCTTACCGCATACCGATAGGCCACGCAGCATATGGACCCAAGGCAACCGCCGGTGCCGCTGCGCAAGGGCGTTGAACGCCTCATCGACCCGACGTTCCCAGGCGGACGAACCGACCTGCCAGAACTCCCCGCTGCTGCCGAAGCAGACACGGGGCCAATTATCAGCGAGTTCGAGGAGGTAATCGACCGGGAGAGCCAGATGCCACACAGGCGTTCCGAAGGCGCGCTCGTAAGGCCATTGTGCAACAAGATCGCGCTGCTGCTCTACCGTCCCGTCGATGACATCGGGAATGACGGCCCAGTGCGGATGCCCGAGGCGCGGTTCCAGCCAACGATAATAGGCGCACCAATCGACCGCCCGGCCCTGGGTGAACAGGCTAAAGGCTCCGTTATCCCACATCACGGATTGGCCGATCCGCAGGCAGGTATCGGCATCGCCGGGATGCGCGAAACTGACGCAAAAATGCTTGCCCGCCATCGTCAATAGGGCGTCGCGCGGCGTCAGAGGCGTGCCGTGATAATGGATGGTCATGCCGCACCGTCCAGATAGGCGCCGATAAACTCAGCCGCGAGTTCCGGCACGATGGCATTGCCATACCCTTGCAACATGCCGGTGCGCCAAGGTGGCAGGCCTAGGCCGTGTTTCCCTTTGCGGTACGGGCTGGCTTCGCCGGGGCGCACAGATCCCATATCGGCGGATAGCCCATCAACCAGCGGGAATGAGCCGGGTTCAACTGGCCGGTACTTGCCGTCTGTGCAGTAAATCCAGTCGGGGTTTCGCCAGAAACCGCGTAGAGAACCTGCCGGGCTAAGGGCTGCCCCTTCGATCCGTATAACTGTTCCGATGTTAGCTGGCTCCTGTCGCTGCGGAAATCCCGCGCCGCCGGGGTTGCCCAAGTCGATAAGGCCAAGGTCGCTGCGGTCTGAAGGTTCAGACCGCCCTCCCGCCCCTGGTTGCCCTTGCCCGTGCTGTTGCGGGCCGTCGCTGTCGGCCAAGAGGCCAGCAACGCCACGCCCGGCAGCTTGAGATAAATCGGCCTTGATCTGTCCGGCCTGATCGGCCCGTAGCTGTGGGTGCTCTTCCCATCGTTGCTGATTGCGGTCGGCCACGAACCATAGGCGGGGTCGGTTGTGCGGCGCGGCGACGCTCGCAGCAGGGGCAGCAGCCGCCCCGATGGCGTAACCAGCGGCTTCCAGGTCATCTGAAACAAGATCGATCCAGCCGTGCCTAACCGCGCTTTCAACCTGCTCGCCAAAAATAACGTCAGGGCGGCACTTGCTGATGAGCCGGAACCAGTCCGGCCAAAGGTGCCGCTCGTCTTTGGTGCCTCTGCCTTTGCCCGCGCTACTGAAGGGCTGACAGGGGCAGGAGCCGGTCCAGACGTGTCTATCGTCGGGCCAGCCTGCGAGGCGTAGCGCGTAGCTCCATCCCCCGATCCCAGCGAAGAAGTGGCATTGGGTAAATCCCAGAAGGTCATCTGGTTGAACATCAAGGATGCTCCGGGTATCGACCACGCCCGGCGCGATAGCCCCGGCATTGATCAGGTTCCGCAGCCATTCGGCGGCATAAGAGTTGTGTTCGTTGTAGTAGGCCGTCATGCCCAAGCCCTCCCTGTGCAACCAGGGGTGAGGGTGATAGCTTCAGTTAGGGGAGGACGGAAAAAATGAACCCTTTGAAGAACCGCTACGTTTTCGCAATCGTCTTCATTTCGATTGCTATTCTGATTTGTGTAATCGTCTTCGACAGCAAAAGCCTTAGCGATTGGGTTCAGGCAGTAGGATCGATTCTCGCCGTCGCAGGCGCTGCCTACCTTCCCATCTGGCACGAAGAAAAAAGAAAAAATTCGAAGAAAGAAGAAAATCTCACCATCGTCCCTATGGATATTAAAAATATAATATTTCAGATAAACGAAATTATAACTCTGCACGGAGAAGAACCTAATTGCCTTCTTCCGAGAGTCCATTCCTATTACGATGATAATCTTAACGAGATACACGATCTGGGGTTTGACGCATTTAAACTTGTGATTAATGTAAGAGGAAATATCGATAGTATAAACATTGGGATAAATAAAATGAATGATGCTAAATACAATAGAAAACGCGTCGATGAAGAATTTGTCAAATCGCTCTCCGAGATTCGAGACCAACTTCAAAAGTATGAAAAAGGTTTGGATAGCGGCGAATTGCTGGGCCATCATACCGCCCCCCCGTCCGCATAAGCCAGCAGCAGCAGCGCATCGGCGGCGTTATCGTCCTGCGGTGAATAGCCTTTGCGGACTGCCCAGCCGAGGACATCGCCTTTCGTTGCATTTCCTTTGCCGAGGATCGCCTTGCAGATCGTTCCTCGGTGCTGCTCGAAGCAGGGCGTGCTGCGGAGGTACGAAAGCTCTTCGGCGAACGCTGGAAGCGCCATAAGTAGCCGCATCGTCGAGATCGAGCGGTTTGTGGTCGGGAGCGGCGCTTCGAACCAAATCTCGTCAGGATTGTGAACTGCAAGCATATCGGCCAGCCATTGCCGGAAAGCGGCGAAGGCACGCCCGAGATCATCACCGATGGTGCCCTGCACGATCCGGTGCGACCCGTACAGCGGGCCGTTCCGACCGGGCTGCGAAACAGCCCAGCCGGTCACGGTTGCAATATCGAGCGTCAATATGACCTTGCCCGGCATCAGTGCGCCGCCGCGCCTGTTTCAGTGGTCGCTGCTTTCGGCGGGCGACCGCGCCGCTTCGGACCTTCGGGCAGCTTGATCGGGGCGGAGGCAACGTCCTGGGATGCGCCTTCGACCTCAGCAAAATCAGGATCATCGTCACCTGCAGGGGCCATGCTGAGGGCGATTTCGGCCTGGCCATCTTCCCAACCGTCCGCCCAGTTCCGCCCGAACGGCGCACCCGAAGGATACGGATTGCTGGTCGGGTCTGCGCCTTGGCGACCGGCGGCAAGGCCGAGGTCATAGGCGCCGTGCGCAGTGTTCGGCACGCCCGCCCCGGCTTCGGCAATCTTCGCGGTATCGACGGCATGCGCGACCGTCACGCCGTCATCGAACAGGCCGAGTTGCGCGCCAAGCGGCAAGCCCATGAACTTGCAAAGCGTATTGAGGTTGCGGGTTTCGCGGTCGATGTCTTCCACATCGCGCTCGCGCAGGGCGAGGTATTGGTCGATGGCGAGCTTGTCGTGACCCAGCTTTTCGCCGAGGCCGTAGAGCACCTTTTTCTTGTTATTGAAGATCGCCTTCAGGCCCTTGGCCTTGGCGTCCTGTTCCTGCCAGTCCTTCTTTGCGCTGGCGAGTTGGTGGAAGGTTTCCTTAAAGGCGTTTTCGGTATGCGGGAGATCGAACACCTCGGGGGCAGCGTCAGCGCCGCCGCGCTTTCCTTTGCGGGCCATGTCAGTTTCCTTCGGTTGGGGGGGTTAAGCGGCAAAGAGGGAGGCTTGCCGGTCCTGGGGATCGAGGTTGCGAACCGACTGGCGGAAATAGCTTTCCTTCAGTTCGACCCCGACGAAGCGTCGGCCTGTCTGGAGCGCGACGTAGCCTTCGCTGCCGATGCCCATGAACGGGCTCAGCACGATTTCGCCGGGGTTGCTCCAGAGGCGGATGGCCCGCTCGGTGATGTCGAGGGGCATCGGGCAGATGTGCTTTTCGTCTTGGGCGGAGCGCGCGGCCTCCGCGTTCAGCACCTTGGTTTCCTGCGTGTCCATCCAGACCGGCGACGCCCAGTTCTGCCAAACGTCGAGCGCTTCGAAGTATTCGCGCTCGAAATCCCGCGTCGGCTGGTGGC
>OFDN01000725.1_pt1 | contig 24879 bp, 22 predicted proteins | sample 1520971 | NCBI WGS metagenome assembly OFDN01 (sample SAMEA94257418, study PRJEB24077) | hot springs metagenome | biome: Aquatic biome; feature: Geographical feature; material: Water | place: India | collected 2012-06-12 | depth 5 m
AGGGAGGACTTAAGTCCTCCCTCGCTTGGTAATCACAAAAGAGACGGATTTTAATCCGTCGCAGCAAAACTTATATATCAGATTTCAACCAGTTATATAAATTCGTGCCGTGAAACAGTATATCAAGCAGTACTTTCAATTCAGCAGGCGTGAGCGCAACGGTATATTTGTACTGCTCTTTGTATTAATCGCATTAATAATTGCAAGTTTCACCGTACCCCTTTGGGTAGGGGCAGATAGGGAAGAGGCAAAGCAACAATTTGAGCAGAACGCCCTTGAACTTAAACAACTAACTAATAAACAAGCTGCAACCCAACAAAGTTTACTTAAACCTTTCAATCCAAATACCTATAGTTTAGATTCTTTAATGGCTTGCGGCATTCCTAAAAAGCTGGCTGCACAAATCATCAACTACCGCCAAAAAGTTGGGCCGTTTGCCACCAAAGCCGATTTTGCCAAACTGTATAACCTAACCGATAGCGCATACAATATGTACTTACCGTTTTTGGTATTGCCGGATGCAGAAACATCTAAAAGTGAAAAACCAGCCTCACGCGGGTTGGTTGAAATAAACACTGCCGACTCATTGCAGCTACTGGCGGTAAAAGGTATCGGCCCTTATTTTGCCCACAAAATCTTGCAATACCGTAATCAATTAGGAGGCTACTTTAGTCTTAGCCAATTGGGGGAAGCCTTTACCATTCCCGTAGCCTCGCTGTCCGAAAAGCAACAACGTATGGATGAAATCAAAGCGCAGCTAACGGTAAATATTTCTCGCATCAAAAAAATAAACATTAACACCGCTACCCAACAACAGCTGTCAGCACATCCCTATATCAGCTATAAACAAACATCGGCAATACTCAAATACATTGCCCGTTACGGTAAAATAAAAAGCCTTGATGATTTAACGGTGTTGGGCATCATAACTACCCGAGATGCAATTTTACTAAAACATTATATATCGTTTTAGTGTTTACTCAGGTAGCAAAAAATCAAAAGCATTTACACTCCTTTGCACTGCCCACTGCAAAACAGCTTATTGATTGAACAGCAACTCAAAGCAACCGCTTGCTTCCAGTTCATCGATAATTACACATTGTATGTGGCGGGATAGGATAAAATTGAAAATTAGCTTTATTTTTGCCAAAATCGGAAATTGTTTAAAAATGAGTTCAACAGGAGAAATGATAGATACTTCCACAACATTAGGTTTTGCTGAAACCGAGAACATGAAGATGGTGCGCGATATGGTGCGCGATTTTGCCGACCGCCATATAAGGCCGAAGATGATGGAATGGGACGAAAGTCAGGAGTTTCCTATCGAAGTTTTTAAACAATTGGGCGAGCTTGGTTTGATGGGGGTATTAGTACCCACCGAATACGGAGGCTCAGGTTTCGGGTACTTTGAGTATGCGACCGTAATAAGCGAAATTTCTAAAGTTTGCGGATCAATAGGCCTTTCAGTAGCCGCGCACAATTCATTGTGCACAGGCCACATTATGTACTTTGGTTCAGAAGAACAAAAACAAAAATACTTACCAAAACTTGCCACCGCTGAGTGGATTGGTGCTTGGGGTCTTACCGAGCCCAACACAGGTTCAGATGCGTTCCGCATGATGACAGTAGGCGTGCAAGACGGCGATTACTGGGTGATAAACGGTGCCAAAAGCTGGATAACACATGGTAAAAGCGGTAACGTGGCAGTAGTAATGGTTCGCACAGGAGAATTGCTTGATAGCAACGGGATAACAGCCTTTGTGATTGAAAAAGGCACTCCGGGTTTTAGCGCAGGTCGCAAAGAAAATAAACTTGGGATGCGCGCCAGCGAAACCACAGAGTTGATTTTTGAAAACTGCCGCGTACACAAAAGCCAGATATTGGGCGAAGTAGGCCAAGGCTTCAAACAAGCCATGAAAGTACTGGAAGGCGGTCGTATATCAATCGCTGCACTTTCATTAGGTATTGCCAAAGGAGCATACGAAGCATCGCTTAAATACGCAAGAGAACGCCAACAGTTTGGTAAGCCCATCGGCGAGTTTCAAGCCATTGGCTTCAAATTAGCTGATATGGCAACTCAGATAGAGGCCTCAGAATTACTGATAATGCAAGCCGCTGATTACAAAAACCGCAACATGCCGTTAAATAAACTTTCGGCAATGGCTAAGTACTACGCATCAGAAGTGGCTGTAAAAGTGGCTACAGAAGCAATACAGATATTTGGCGGATACGGCTATACAAAAGATTATCCGGTAGAGAAATTTTACCGAGATAGCAAGCTGTGCACCATTGGCGAAGGCACATCAGAGATACAAAAGTTAGTAATCTCAAGAGAGATTTTGAAATAGCTTGCACATAACAGATTAGTGTATTATTTTTGCAACCCCATTTGGAATTTTATTTGACATGATTATAGTTAACGTAAAAGAAAACGAAAGCTTAGATAAAGCCCTTAAGAAGTTTAAAAAGAAGTTTGAAAAAACTGGAGTACTGAAAGAACTTCGTCGCCGTCAGGCCTTTGAGAAACCCTCAATTTCTCGCCGTATGCAAATCATTAAGGCTGCTTACAAGCAATCACAACAAATCACAGGCGAATAATTTCGACCTGCTGGTTAATGATATTTAATTTCTGTATCTTTACACGTAAAGTGTGATGGATACAGAAATTTTGTTTTTTGTTGAGTATTTGGTAGTTGAGAAAAAATACTCGCAACACACCATCGCGGCCTATCAAAACGATTTAGACCAGTTTGCCCAATACGTAACCAACCATTACGGAGCAGTTACAGTTGCCGGCATCACCCACCAACAAATTCGCAGCTGGCTTGCACAATTACTTTCAGAAGGCGTAAAAGCCACTTCGGTAAACCGAAAGATATCCAGCCTTAAAAGCTTCTTTAAATACCTCAAAAAAACGGGCAAGGCCGATGGCAATCCCATGGCTAAAGTTCAATCGCCCAAAAAGCCCAAACAATTGCCTGTGTTTGTTGAAAAAAGCAAAATGGAGGTATTGACAGAAAACATTTTACCTGAAGACGGCGACGACTTTCTATCATTACGCAACCGATTGATAATTGAACTGCTTTATGGCACAGGCATGCGTTTAAGCGAATTAATCAATCTGAAAGAAACGGACGTTGATTTTTACGGACAAACCCTAAAAGTCCTCGGAAAACGCAATAAAGAGCGGATTATCCCCATAAGTAAGCCATTGATAGAAATTGTTGAAAAATACCTTACCGCCAAGGCTGAAAATTGCGAAAAATGTTTATATTTGTTATGCAACAAGGGAGACAAGATGTATCCCGGGCTGGTATATAAAATTGTGAAGGGGAATTTGTCATTGGTTACCACAGTAAAGAAAAAAAGTCCACACGTGTTGCGCCATACATTCGCTACCCATCTGTTAGAAAACGGCGCCGACCTTAATGCAATCAAAGAATTGCTGGGGCACGCTAATCTTGCGGCTACACAAGTATATACCCATAACTCAATAGAACGCCTTAAGGAGGTACACAAAAAGTCCCATCCAAAATCATCATAAGTTTAACCCTAAATTTTACGAGCTATGCAAATCATGATTCAATCCATCCATTTCGACGCTGACAGAAAACTTATCGCTTACATCCAAAAGCGTCTTGAGAAGCTGCTCACATTTTACGACAACATCATTGATGCCAGCGTGTACTTGAAAGTTGAAAAAAGTGGAGACAATAACAACAAAACCCTCGAGGTTAAACTAAATGTTCAGAACCAAACTTTATTTTGTGAAGAACACTGTAGAACATTCGAATGCGCTATAGATTTGGCAGTTGAGTCGCTAAAAATGCAGTTGAAAAAGTATAAGGATAAACTCCGTGCAGTAAATTTTTAAAATTTTCTTTGCACAAATAATTTTTTCATCTACTTTTGCAGTCCTTTGAAAAAGTACAAAACGTACTGACATCAAAGGACTGTTCTTTTTTATATCAAGCCACTTTAGCTCAGCTGGTAGAGCAACTGATTTGTAATCAGTAGGTCGCTGGTTCGATCCCGGCAAGTGGCTCGCATTTTAAATGCAAACGGGGAGATACCAGAGTGGCCAAATGGGACGGACTGTAAATCCGTTGGGAAACCTACGAAGGTTCGAATCCTTCTCTCCCCACCAAATGCATAGCGTAAGCTATGCAGGTTTGCGGGAGTAGCTCAGTTGGTAGAGCGACAGCCTTCCAAGCTGTAGGTCGCGGGTTCGAGCCTCGTCTCCCGCTCAAATGCAAACCGGGCATTGTTATAGCACCCGCAAAACATGCAAGTGAAATGCAAACTGCCGTTGTAGCTCAGGGGTAGAGCACTTCCTTGGTAAGGAAGAGGTCGTGAGTTCAATTCTCATCAACGGCTCTAAATGTGAAAAAGATTGGTGCAGAACAAAATAGATAGAAGTTTATATTTTTTTAAACATAAAACGAATACTTAAACAAAAATAAAATGGCTAAAGAGAATTTCGACCGTTCAAAACCTCACGTGAACATTGGTACAATTGGTCACGTGGATCACGGTAAAACTACACTTACGGCTGCCATTACCAAAGTATTGGCTGACGCCGGTTTGTCAGAAGCCCGCTCATTTGATTCAATCGACGCAGCTCCTGAAGAAAAAGAACGCGGTATTACCATTAACACCGCCCACGTTGAATATCAAACCGCTAACCGTCACTACGCTCACGTAGATTGTCCAGGTCACGCTGACTATGTTAAAAACATGGTAACTGGTGCTGCACAAATGGACGGTGCTATATTGGTGGTTGCTTCAACCGACGGTCCTATGCCTCAAACTCGCGAGCACATTCTTTTGGCTCGTCAGGTAGGTGTACCTCAACTTGTTGTATTTATGAACAAAGTTGACATGGTTGACGATCCCGAACTACTTGACCTAGTAGAAATGGAAATCCGTGAGTTGTTGAGTTTCTACAACTTCGACGGTGACAATATCCCGGTTATCCGTGGTTCAGCACTTGGTGCTTTGAACGGCGAACCTAAGTGGGTTGACACTGTTAAAGCTCTTATGGATGCTGTTGACAGCTGGATTCCAATTCCTCCACGTTTGACTGATCAACCTTTCTTGATGCCTATCGAGGACGTGTTCTCAATCACAGGTCGTGGTACTGTTGCTACCGGCAGGATTGAAAGAGGTGTTATCAACTCTGGTGACCCTGTAGAAATCATCGGTATGGGTTCTGAAAAATTAACCTCAACCGTAACCGGTATCGAGATGTTCCGTAAGATCCTTGACCGTGGTGAAGCCGGTGATAACGCTGGTTTGTTGCTACGTGGTATCGACAAAGAATCTATCCGTCGTGGTATGGTTATTTGCAAGCCAGGATCAGTAACTCCTCACAAAGCATTCAAAGGCGAGGTTTATATCCTTACCAAAGAAGAAGGTGGTCGTCACACCCCATTCTTCAACAAATACAAACCTCAGTTCTACTTCCGTACAACTGACGTTACCGGTGACGTATCTCTTCCTGAAGGTACTGAAATGGTAATGCCCGGTGATAACGTAACTATCACAGTTGCTCTTTTGAACCCCATCGCTATGGAAAAAGGTCTTCGTTTCGCTATCCGCGAAGGTGGACGTACCATCGGTGCCGGTCAGGTAACTGAAATTCTTGACTAATCGTCAAGCAATTAAAATACAAATGATACGAAATCAATCCCGTTAACTCGGGATTGATTTTTGTATCTTATGAAAAACTTAAAGTTAGGGGTATAGTTCAAAGGTAGAATAGCGGTCTCCAAAACCGTTGATATGGGTTCGAGTCCTGTTACCCCTGCGAAACCTGAATTATGAAAAGGGTAAAAGATTATATAGCTGCGTCATACGACGAATTAGTTACCAAAGTTAGCTGGCCTACTTGGGAAGAATTACAAGACAGTACCATATTGGTATTGGTATCTTCAGTAATATTTTCTTTTGTAGTATGGTTAGCCGACTTAGGTTTGAGTGAACTTTTGAAGCTGGTTTACTCGTTTTTTAAATAATAGAGGTACCGTATGCAGGATTTTAAGTGGTATGTAGTGAGGGCTATTAGTGGCCAGGAGAAAAAGGTAAAAGCCTACATAGAGAACGAACTTGCGCGTGCAGGTCTTAGTGATTTTGTACCGCAGGTACTTATCCCTATGGAAAAGGTGTACCAAATACGCAATGGTAAAAAAACCTCTAAAGAGCGTAGCTTTTATCCCGGGTACATACTTATACAAGCAAACTTGGTGGGCGAAGTTGCCCCCATTATTATTGGTATAAATGGTGTTGTTGGATTTTTGGGAGCCAAAGATCAACCAATACCTCTGCGTCAAGCCGAAGTTGCCCGTATATTGGGTACAGTTGATGAGCAATCAGAAAAAGGCGAAACTGCAATAGAACCTTTTATAGTAGGCGAAACCGTGAAAGTAACCGATGGTCCTTTCAGCGGCTTTAGCGGTACTATAGAAGAAGTATACGAGGAGAAAAAGAAACTAAAGGTAATGGTGAAGATATTCGGACGCCGCACACCTTTAGAACTAAACTACGTACAAGTAGAAAAAGAACAATAATCAAAATTAACACAACGTACAAGGCGCGGTAGCTTCCACCCGCAACTACTACTGAGTGATGATTTATAAATAACTGAAACAGAATGGCAAAGGAAATATTCACCTATATAAAACTACAGATTAAAGGTGGTGCTGCTAACCCGGCTCCCCCCATTGGCCCTGCACTGGGTGCCAAAGGTGTTAATATCATGGAGTTTTGTAAGCAGTTTAATGCCCGCACACAAGACAAAGCAGGCAAGGTTTGCCCCGTGGTGATAACCGTGTACACAGATAAGTCTTTCGACTTTATCTTGAAAACTCCACCGGTTGCAGCACAACTGCTTGAAGTTTGCAAAATTCAAAAAGGCTCAGACCAACCTAACCGTAAAAAGACAGGTTCGGTTTCTTGGGATCAAGTGAAGCAAATTGCTGAAGAAAAAATGCCTGATTTGAATTGCTTCACCGTAGAATCGGCAATGAAAATGGTTGCCGGTACTGCTCGCAGTATGGGAATAACCGTTACCGGCACTGCACCTTGGGCATAATCTTAAACCACAAAACGAGTTGAGAAAACCATGGCACGTTTAACTAAAAAAAGAAAATTACAATTAGCAAAATACGATCCTAAACAAGCATATACGTTGGTAGATGCCGCCAAGATTGTAAAAGATTTATCATTGACGAAGTTCGATTCGTCAGTTGATATTGACGTTCGCTTGGGTGTTGACCCTCGTAAATCAAACCAAATGGTTAGGGGAACAGCAGTGTTGCCTCATGGAACCGGTAAAACCATCCGTGTACTTGTACTTTGCACTCCTGATAAAGAGCAAGAAGCACGCGATGCCGGCGCCGACCACGTTGGGCTTGACGATTACATTGCCAAAATTGAAAGCGGATGGACTGATATTGATATCATTATCACCATGCCTACAGTAATGGCAAAGTTGGGTAAACTAGGTAAAATCCTAGGACCTCGTAACCTGATGCCCAATCCAAAATCCGGAACTGTTACGCTGGAGGTTGGTAAAGCTGTAAAGGACGTAAAGGCTGGTAAAATCGACTTCAAAGTTGATAAAACCGGTATCATCCACGCTTCGGTGGGAAAAGCTTCCTTCTCGCCCGAGCATCTCTACGACAATGCTGTTGAATTGATACAGACATTGGCAAAACTAAAGCCTGCTTCTGCTAAAGGTACTTACATTAAAAGTATCTACATCTCAAGCACGATGAGCCCCGGTGTTAATATTGACACTAAATCGGTTCCCGGTATCTAATGCAGGGACTTAAAGTAAACGTAAAGAGACATGAATAAGCAAGAAAAAGAGGACATTGTTAACAGCTTGGCTGAGCAGTTGCGTAACTATAAATTTATTTATATTACAGATACTTCAAACCTAAGCGCTGGCAATGATAACAAACTTAGGCGCAGCTTACACAAGCAAGGTATAAAAATGCAGGTGGCTAAAAACACCTTAATCCGCAAAGCTATGGAAGCTTCGGGTAATAACTACGGCGAATTGCCAAGTATCCTTAAAGGTACTTCAGCAATTATGTTTAGTGATGATGCCAAAATACCTGCTCTTACCATTAAAGAATTCAGGAAATCAAACGATAAGCCTTTGTTGAAAGGTGCTTACATTGATTCTGATGTATTTATTGGCGACAGCCAGCTTGATGTACTTACTAAACTAAAATCACGCAACGAACTTATCGGCGAAGTTATCGGTTTGCTGCAATCACCTGCACAAAATGTTATTTCAGCATTGCAATCAGGTGGCAACAAATTGGCCGGTATTGTTAAAACCCTTGAAGAGAGGGCACAAGCATAACTTATTTCAAAACACACAAAAACAATTTTTAACTCATTACAAACCTTTTTAAAAAAATAATAAAATGGCAGATTTGAAACAATTCGCGGAACAGTTGGTTAGCTTAACAGTAAAAGACGTAAACGAGCTTGCTAAAATTCTTAAAGAAGAATACGGCATTGAGCCTGCTGCTGCTGCTGTTGCAGTTGCTGCTGCTCCTGCTGGCGATGCAGCTCCTGCTGCTGCTGAGCAAACAGAATTTGACGTAATTCTAAGTTCAGCCGGTGCTGCTAAACTTAACGTTGTTAAGTTAGTAAAAGACCTTACCGGTTTGGGCTTGAAAGAAGCTAAAGACTTGGTTGACGGTGCACCAAAAGCTGTAAAAGAAAAAGTTTCTAAAGAAGAAGCTGAAGCTATTAAAGCTCAATTGGTTGAAGCCGGAGCCACTGTTGAAGTTAAGTAATCATACCGCCCCGATATTTATGCATAGACCCCGGATTTTCCGTGGGTCTATGTACTCTTTTATATACCTGCAACATTTCTCCCTCTTCATTTAATTTATTTTATACCCTTGGCAACTACAATAAACAACCAGGAAAGAATAAGTTTTGCGTCAATCGGGCAAGTAATTGATTACCCCGATTTTCTTGACGTTCAACTACAATCCTTCCGCGAGTTTTTCCAGCTTGAAACCTCATCGGAAAACAGGAAAAACGAAGGGCTTTTCAAAGTTTTCTACGAAAACTTCCCTATTAGCGATACCAGGAACATTTTTGAATTGGAGTTCTTGGATTATTTTGTTGACCCTCCCCGCTATACCATTGCTGAGTGTATCGAAAGGGGTCTTACCTACAGCGTTCCACTAAAGGCAAAGTTGCGTCTTTCGTGTAACGACAAAGACCACGAAGATTTTCAAACAATTGTGCAGGATGTGTACTTAGGTACTATCCCTTACATGACTCCTAAAGGTACTTTTATTATTAACGGTGCTGAGCGTGTTGTAGTATCACAATTGCACAGGTCGCCCGGTGTATTTTTCGGGCAATCATACCATACCAACGGAACCAAGCTGTATTCAGCAAGGGTTATCCCATTTAAAGGTTCGTGGATGGAATTCGCTACCGACGTAAACAACGTAATGTATGCTTACATCGATAGGAAAAAGAAATTCCCCGTAACCACGTTATTGCGTGCTATCGGGTTTGAAACCGATAAGGATATTCTTAACATTTTCGACCTAGCGGAAGAAATTAAAGTTAGCAAATCAGGCCTTAAAAAGGTAGTTGGTCGCAAGTTGGCTGCAAGGGTACTACGTACTTGGGTAGAAGATTTTGTGGACGAGGATACCGGTGAGGTGGTTTCTATCGAACGTAATGAGGTGATTGTTGAGCGCGATGTTGTGCTTAATGATGACCACATTGATTTGATTATTGATGCCGGTGTGAAGATTATCATCTTGAGTAAAGAAGATACTACTACCAACGATTTTGCTATTATATACAACACACTTCAAAAAGATACTTCAAACAACGGTAAAGAAGCCGTTGAGCATATCTACCGCCAGTTGCGTAACACTGATCCACCGGATGAGGAAACCGCACGCGGTATTATCGAGCGTTTGTTCTTCTCTGATAAACGTTACGATTTGGGTGATGTAGGCCGTTACCGTATCAACCGTAAGTTGGAAATGAATATCCCTATGGAAGTTAAAGTACTTACCAAAGAGGATATCATCGCCATTATAAAATACCTGATTGAGCTTAGTAACTCTCGTGCTGATGTGGATGATATTGACCACTTGAGCAACCGTCGTGTAAGAACGGTAGGTGAGCAGTTGTATGCACAATTTGGAGTAGGTTTAGCACGTATGGCTCGTACCATCCGTGAGCGTATGAACATCCGCGATAACGAGGTGTTTACCCCAACCGATTTGATTAACGCACGTACCCTATCGTCAGTTATCAACTCGTTCTTTGGTACCAACCAGCTATCGCAGTTCATGGATCAAACCAACCCCTTGGCTGAGATTACCCACAAGCGTCGTATGTCGGCACTTGGACCCGGTGGTCTTTCACGCGAGCGTGCAGGTTTCGAGGTTCGTGACGTACACTATACCCACTACGGTCGTTTGTGTACCATTGAAACTCCTGAAGGTCCGAACATCGGTTTGATTTCATCATTATGTGTTCACGCTAAAATTAACGGCATGGGCTTTATCGAAACTCCTTACCGTAAGGTAGTTGAAGGTAGGGTTGCTGTTGATGAGCCTGTTGAATACCTAAGTGCTGAAGAAGAAGACCGTAAAACAATCGCACAGGCAAACTCTACGATTGATGAAAACGGAAACTTTGATACCGAAAAAGTAAAAGCAAGGTACGAGGGTGACTTCCCGATGGTGGATCCGCACATTGTGGATTACATGGACGTTGCTCCTAACCAGATTGTATCTATAGCAGCTTCACTAATTCCTTTCCTTGAGCACGATGATGCTAACCGTGCGCTGATGGGTTCTAACATGCAACGTCAGGCAGTGCCTTTGTTGCGCCCTGATGCTCCTATCGTAGGTACAGGTTTGGAGAAAAAAGTAGCTGTTGACTCACGTACTTTAGTAATTGCTGAAGGCGATGGTGTGGTTGAATATTCAGACGCACTTGAAATACGCGTGAAATATGAGTATACAGAAGATGAGAAGTTGGTAAGTTTTGCCGGAAACGTTAAAACATATCCACTTATCAAGTTTTTGCGTACCAACCAAAATACAAGCATCAACCTTAAACCTATTGTTAAAAAAGGTCAAAGGGTAACTAAAGGTCAACCGCTGTGCGAAGGCTATGCTACCCGCGATGGTGAGTTGGCATTGGGTAAAAACCTGCTAGTGGCATTCATGCCTTGGCAAGGTTACAACTTTGAGGATGCGATAGTAATTTCAGAAAAAGTTGTTCGCGATGACTGGTTTACTTCACTTCACGTAACTGAATATGAACTAGAAGTGCGTGACACCAAACGTGGTGAAGAAGAATTAACCAACGATATACCAAACGTGAGCGAAGAAGCTACACGTAACCTTGACGAAAACGGTCTTATCCGCATAGGTGCCGAAGTAGGAGAGGGTGATATATTAATTGGTAAAATAACACCTAAAGGTGAAACTGAACCTTCGCCCGAAGAAAAACTGTTGCGTGCGATATTTGGTGATAAAGCCGGTGATGTGAAAGATGCATCATTAAAGGCGCCCCCATCAACCAACGGTATCGTAATCGGTAAAAAACTATTCTCACGTGTTAAGAAAGATAAAGTAACCAAAGGTGATGAAAAAACTAAGGTTACCAAGCTTGAAACTGACCACGAGAAAGCAGTAGCAGCCATCAAAAACACATTGGTTGAGAAACTGTTTACAGTAGTTAACGGTAAAACTTCACAAGGTGTAAATAACGTATACAACGAAGAGTTGATACCAAAAGGAGCCAAGTTTACTCAAAAGAACTTGAGCGAAATTGATTACACCAACGTTAACGCTGATAACTGGACTACTGATAAAGCTAAAAACGAGCTAATCAAAGACATTTTGGTTAACTACAAAATAGCTGTTAACGAAGAAATATCAGACTTCCGCCGCAAGCATTTTGCATTAACTGTAGGTGATGAACTACCTACCGGTATTTTGAAACTTGCTAAAATATCTATTGCCAACAAGCGTAAGCTAAAAGTGGGTGATAAGATGGCGGGTCGTCACGGTAACAAAGGTATCGTAGCACGTATAGTAAGGGAAGAAGATATGCCTTTCTTGGCCGACGGAACTCCTGTAGATATCGTATTGAACCCACTGGGCGTACCTTCACGTATGAACCTTGGACAGATATACGAAACTGTATTGGGATGGGCCGGCTTGAAGCTGGGTGTTAAATTCGCTACTCCTATATTTGATGGTGCATCGCAAGAACAAATTGACGACTATTTAAGGAAAGCTGAGTTACCGTTAAACGGTCAAACTTACCTATTCGACGGTTTGTCAGGCGAGCGTTTCCACCAACCCACAACAGTAGGTGTAATCTACATGATGAAACTGGGTCACATGGTGGATGACAAGATGCACGCACGTTCAATCGGACCATACTCACTTATTACACAACAACCTTTGGGTGGTAAAGCCCAGTTTGGTGGTCAGCGTTTTGGTGAGATGGAGGTATGGGCGTTGGAAGCATTTGGTGCATCAAACATCCTTCAAGAAATCCTTACCATCAAGTCGGATGATATCGTAGGCCGTGCCAAAACCTATGAAGCCATTGTGAAAGGTGATAACCTGCCACAACCCGGTATTCCTGAGTCGTTCAATGTATTAATGCATGAACTTCGCGGTTTAGGTTTGGATATCAACCTTGAATAGTTTTAAAAGTTAACAATCACCTTTTTGTAATAAAAGACACTATATGTCGTCAAAAAAAGATTTAAAAGTAAAAGGTAACTTCACCAAAATACGTGTAGGATTGGCTTCACCTGAAACCATTCTTCAACGTTCATACGGTGAGGTAACCAAGCCCGAAACCATAAACTACCGCTCATACAAACCCGAAATGGGCGGTTTGTTTTGCGAAAGGATTTTTGGGCCAGTAAAAGATTACGAATGCCATTGCGGTAAATACAAACGTATCCGTTATAAAGGCATCGTGTGCGATCGTTGCGGGGTGGAGGTTACAGAAAAGAAAGTACGCCGTGAGCGTATGGGACACATTCAATTGGTAGTGCCCGTAGCCCACATTTGGTACTTCCGTTCATTGCCTAATAAAATAGGTTACCTGTTAGGCTTGCCTACCAAAAAGCTTGATATGATTATTTACTACGAACGTTACGTAGTAATACAAGCAGGTGTGAAAGCACAAGACGGTGTAAACTATTTGGATTTCTTGACTGAAGAAGAATACTTGGATATTCTTGACTCGTTGCCAAAAGAAAACCAATACCTTGAAGATACAGACCCTAATAAATTCATCGCCAAAATGGGTGCTGAAGGTTTGTGGGATTTGCTTTCAAGGATTAAACTCGACGACCTTTCATACTCACTTCGTCACCAGGCAGCCAACGAAACTTCACAACAACGTAAGCAAGAAGCCTTGAAACGTTTGAAAGTTATCGAAGGTTTCCGTAGTGCAAACGAAGAAGTTGAAAACCGTCCTGAGTGGATGATAATGAAGATATTGCCCGTTATCCCTCCTGAGTTGCGCCCATTGGTGCCTTTGGAAGGCGGACGTTTTGCAACATCGGATTTGAACGATCTTTACCGACGTGTAATCATACGTAACAACCGTTTGAAACGCCTTATAGAGATTAAAGCTCCCGAGGTGATTTTGCGTAACGAGAAGCGTATGTTACAAGAAGCTGTTGACTCGTTGTTGGATAACACCCGTCGTGCTAACGCTGTGAAATCAGAGGGTAACCGTCCTTTGAAATCTTTGAGCGATATGCTTAAAGGTAAACAAGGTCGTTTCCGTCAAAACCTTTTGGGTAAAAGGGTTGACTACTCTGGCCGTTCAGTAATTGTGGTAGGCCCAACGCTTGCTATGCATGAGTGCGGTTTGCCAAAAGGAATGGCTGCTGAGTTGTTTAAACCATTTATTATCCGCAAACTGATTGAAAGGGGTATTGTTAAAACCGTAAAATCAGCTAAAAAGATAGTAGACCGTAAAGAAGCGGTAATATGGGAGATTTTGGAAAACATCCTAAAAGCTCACCCCGTATTGCTAAACCGTGCTCCTACGCTGCACAGGTTGGGTATCCAAGCTTTCCAACCTAAATTGGTTGAAGGTAAGGCCATCCGTTTGCACCCATTGGTGTGTACAGGTTTTAACGCGGATTTTGACGGTGACCAGATGGCGGTTCACGTTCCACTTGGAAACGCAGCCATATTGGAAGCCCAAATATTAATGCTTGCTCCCCACAACATTTTGAACCCTGCTAACGGTGCCCCTATTGCGGTACCATCACAGGACATGGTGTTGGGATTGTACTATATAACCAAACTACGCCGCAGCACCCCCGAAAGGCCGGTGAAAGGCGAAGGTCTTACATTTTATGGTTCTGAAGAAGCTATTATTGCCTTTAACGAAGGCCGTGTAGAACTTCACACCATTGTGAAATGTAAAGTGGTAGTTAGGGAGAACAAACAACTGATTGAAAAAATCATCGAAACCAGCGTTGGTCGTATCATCTTCAACCTAGTAGTTCCTTACGGGTTTGGATATGTAAACCAATTGCTTACCAAAAAATCACTACGTGATACCATTGGTGATATGGTAAAAGAATTTGGCGTGCAAAAAACCGCTAAGTTCCTTGATGATATTAAAAACCTAGGTTTCCACTACGCATTCAAAGGCGGCTTATCATTTAACTTGGCGTATGTAAACATACCCGAAGAAAAACAAAAACTGATAAACCAAGCCAAAGAAGAGGTAGAAGAAATTTGGAGCAACTATAACATGGGTTTCATCACCAATAACGAGCGTTACAACCAGGTAATTGATATCTGGACCCGTATCAACTCGCGTATTTCTGATAGCCTGCTTAAACATTTGAGCACCGACGACCAAGGTTTCAACCCCATTTATATGATGTTGGATTCAGGAGCGCGTGGTTCTAAAGAGCAGATTCGTCAGTTAGGTGGTATGAGGGGATTGATGGCCAAGCCACAGAAAAACGTTGGCGGTGGTACAGGTGAGATTATCGAGAACCCCATTATCTCAAACTTTAAAGAAGGTCTTTCAGTACTAGAATATTTCATCTCTACGCACGGTGCTCGTAAAGGTTTGGCCGATACGGCGTTGAAAACAGCGGATGCGGGTTACCTAACCCGTCGTTTGCACGACGTTGCCCAAGATGTGATTATCACTGATAAAGATTGCGGTACGCTTCGTGGTATCCCAACCTCAGCGTTGAAAGACAACGAGGATATTGTGGAAAGCTTGTACGAGCGTATTTTGGGTCGTACCTGTTTGTATGATATTATCGATCCTATCACAGGTGAGATGATATGCCCTGCAGGTTCAGAACTAACCGAAGATATCTCTAAGAAAATTGATGCGTCAGCCATTGAGATGGTTGAAATACGCTCAGTGTTGACCTGCGAAAGCAAAAACGGTGTGTGCGGTAAGTGTTACGGACGTAACCTTGCTACCGGCCGCATGGTTCAAAAAGGTGAGGCTGTAGGTGTAATTGCCGCACAGTCAATCGGTGAACCAGGTACACAGCTTACCCTGCGTACCTTCCACGTGGGTGGTGCTGCTTCAGGTTCAGCTACAGAATCAACACAAGTTGCCAAATTTGGCGGTATTGTAAGGTTTGAAGATATACGTACAGTAAAAGTGAACGGTACCAACGGCGAGCAAGTTGTTGTATTGGGTCGTTCAGGCGAAGTACGTATCGTTGACGAAACCACCGGCAATACCATCATTACCAACAACGTACCTTACGGTGCGCACTTGATGGTATCTGAAGGCCAAAAAATAGAAAAAGGTGACATCATCTGTACTTGGGATCCTTTCAACGCGGTGATTATGACCGAACACTCGGGTAAAATCATGTTCGAAAACATTATCGAAGGTATCACCTTCCGCGAAGAGAGCGACGAACAAACAGGTCACAAAGAAAAAGTAACCATCGATAGCAAGGATAAAACCAAAATCCCTTCAATCAAGATTGTTGATAAGAAAGGTGAAGTACTTAAAGAATACAACATTCCGGTAGGCTCACACATCGTAATCGACGATAAAGAACAAGTTGAAGGTGGACGCATTCTGGTAAAAATACCTCGTGTTACATCACGTAACCGAGATATTACCGGTGGTCTTCCCCGTGTTACTGAATTGTTTGAAGCCCGTAACCCATCTAACCCTGCCGTTGTATCTGAGATTGACGGTGTGGTAAGCTACGGAGGTATCAAGCGTGGTAACCGTGAGATTATGGTTGAATCTAAAGACGGTGAAGTACGTAAGTACATGGTGCCGTTGTCGAAACACATCCTTGTTCAGGACAACGACTTTATCAGAGCCGGTGACCCATTGAGCGACGGTGCTATTACCCCTCAAGATATATTGCGTATCCAAGGCCCTAGCGCTGTACAACGTTATATCGTAAACGGTATCCAAGAGGTTTACCGCTTGCAGGGTGTAAAAATCAACGATAAACACGTTGAGGTAATTGTACGCCAAATGATGCAGAAAGTTGAAATTACCGATCCGGGCGATACCCGTTTCTTAGAAGGTGAAGCAGTAACCCGTTTGAACTTTAATGAGGAAAACGACTGGATTTACGACAAGAAAGTGGTTTCTGATTCGGGCGATTCAAGCAGCCTGAAAGTAGGCCAGATAGTTACTTTGCGTAAACTGCGCGACGAGAACTCGATGCTGAAACGTAAGGATATGAAACAGGTTGAGGCACGCGATGCTGTATCAGCTACTGCACGCCCCGTTGTAATGGGTATTACCAAAGCATCGTTGGGTACACAAAGCTGGATGAGTGCCGCGTCGTTCCAGGAAACTACCAAGGTGTTGAACGAAGCTTCAATATCAGCCAAAGTAGATTACTTGGCAGGTTTGAAAGAAAACGTTATCGTAGGTCACTTGATACCCGCAGGTACCGGTTTGCGCGAATACGAAAAAATGATCGTAGGCTCGCAAGAAGAATACGATATGTTGATGGCCACCAAAGACTAATTAACTCCCTTTTGGGAAACTATACAAAACCCACAGGTGCAAACCTGTGGGTTTTTTGTTGTAAGCCATGCACCAATGAACACAGCAATACCTTAGATTTGTAATACTAAATACATACCATAATGAGCGAAGAGAACACACAGCAAATAGATATAGAACTAAGTGAAGACGTAGCTGATGGTACCTACTCAAACCTTGCTATCATCACGCATTCGCATTCAGAGTTTATTATTGATTTTATACGCATGATGCCCGGCGTACCCAAGGCAAAAGTGAAATCGAGGGTGATACTTACCCCCACCCATGCTAAAAGGTTGCTAATGGCTCTTAGCGATAACGTGAATAAGTTTGAGGATAGCTTCGGCACCATTAACAACGAAGAATCATTCCCAAGTTTCCCCATGAATTTTGGCGGCCCAACGGGGCAAGCATAATTAACATTTTTCATTTAAGATTTATGATTGAAATATTCCCTAATTGACTTTCAAAATCATAAATCTCAAATCATAAATTTATACAGTGAGTGATACAATAAGGCCTTTAATTTTAGTAACCAATGACGATGGGGTATCTGCCCCGGGTATTCGCTTTTTAGTAGAGTTGATGAAGCAATTAGGCGATGTGATAGTAGTAGCCCCCGCAGGTCCGCAATCGGGCATGGGACATGCTATTACCATATCAAAACCCTTGCGTTTGGATAAAGTGGATTTATACCCTGGCATCGAAGCCTATCAATCATCGGGCACACCCGTTGATTGTGTTAAGATGGCTGTTGATGTGGTGTTACACCGTAAACCCGATTTACTGGTTTCAGGTATTAATCACGGTTCCAACTCATCCATCAATGTAATTTACTCAGGTACTATGTCAGCAGCGGTTGAAGGAGCTATAGAAGGCATTCCTTCTGTCGGTTTCTCGTTGTGTGATTATAGCTACTCGGCCAATTTTGCCCCGCTTGAGAAATTTATACTGAGCATTTGCAACAATGTGCTCAAAAACGGGTTGCCCAAGGGTTCACTGTTAAATGTGAATTTCCCCAAGGTGGATAACGAATCAGAAATTAAAGGGATTAAAATTTGTCGTCAATGCAAAGGCAAATGGCAGGAGAACTTTGATGAGCGCGCCGACCCGGGCGGGCGAAAATATTATTGGCTAACAGGTCGCTTTTTAAACGAAGACCACGGTGAAGATACTGATGAATGGGCACTTGCAAACAATTATGTATCAGTGGTTCCTACACAGTTTGATCTCACGGCATATCATGCAATTCCCTATTTAAACGATTGGGATTTTTAATATTGAGTAAAAAACAGGGTGAAAATACCTGTACTAAATTAAATACTAAGTAAATCGGTTGGCGGTGGATATGTGTTTAACCGAGAAAGATTTTTTAACACAGATGCAGCAACTTTGCTCTTGTAAATAAATAATTGCTGTATGTTATTAATGATTATCCCAAGCGTTGCTGATGTGGTATTAGCTTCTGTAGTTTGCTTAGGCCTTGTAGTTATGATGATTGACATAGCTTCTAAGAAAAAGCAAAAAACGGCTTAAACTCATCAGGTAGGTTTAACAATTTAAAAAGCCACCGGAATAGTTGATAAGTATCAGCTAACCGGTGGCTTTTATTTTTACCAACTGAAGGCAGTTACAATCCCTGATACTCCTGAAATAAAAGAGATAACTATTAATGCTAATCGTTGATTATAACTTAAATCAGTATAGTAGTAATCAATGATTTTTAAGTTGGCTATGTAGATAAATAGTAAGAATAGCAGAATAGGAATTAATGTTACTATAGCAAACGTAAAGAAAATTGTATTTGAGCTGTCAAAAATTCTTGCAGCAGCAATAAACCCTAATAAAAACGATTGCCCCAATATTAAAAGACATTTTAATAATGGGGCAATATACTTTTTAGGACTCATTAATAACTTTTAGCCATGTCCAGCAGTTTGTTCTTTACCTCATCGTTTACGGGGTAAAGGGGCAAGCGTACATGAGTACCGCAAATGTTCATGTAGTTAAGCAACTCTTTAATACCGCCCGGACTTCCGTCGGCAAAAATGGTGATGCTTAGATCCAACAGTTTGTAGTGCAGTTTGCGGGCAGCCACAAAATCTCCTGCAAGGGCAAGGCGAACCATTTCGCTCCAGTCAGCGGGGTAGGCATTGGCAATTACTGAGATTACGCCGTCCATACCGGCACCAATAAGAGGCAGAGTAAGTGCATCATCGCCGCTGATAACCAAAAAGTCATCAGGTTTATTTTTTATAATCGCCATGCATTGCTCCATATTACCACTGGCTTCTTTCATCCCGATAATATTGGGGTGTTTGGCAAGAGTAAGTGTGGTAGCCGCTGTCATGTTACTTCCTGTACGTCCCGGTACGTTATACAATATCACGGGAACAGGGCAAGCATCAGCTATGACGGTATAATGGTGTATCAGTCCTTGTTGGTTGGGTTTGTTGTAGTAAGGGCTAACAGATAAAACAGCATCAAAGCCTGTAAAATCAAAATGGGCAATGGTTTCTAAAATTTCGGCAGTATTGTTACCGCCAATACCCATTACCAAAGGCACACGGCCATTGTTTACTCTTTTTATTGTATCAACCACTTGCTGTTTTTCTTGTTTATTCAGGGTGGCAGTTTCTCCGGTAGTACCTAAAATAACGATGTACTCGCATTTACCGTTGATAATGTGGCTGGTAACGTTCGCCAAACCTTCAAAATCAACCTCGTTGTTTGCTTTAAACGGGGTAACAATAGCCACACCCGTGCCTCTGAATTTATTCATGTATCAAATGGTTTTGGGCTGCAAAATTCAGCCAATTTTTTGTAAATAGTGTAATAGTTGGGCAATAAAGTCATTCTCTCTAGTGTCCAACATTAAATCATACGCATCGGCAAAGGTTTGAGAATACCTTCCTACGGTACATTTGGCGGATGATTTCACCATCAGGTAAGGGAAAATAACACTGTTATTAGTGCTGATATTTATTAAATAATCAAACGTAGTGTTGAGGTACGACTTTAGGTTGATATGTACCGGCAAACCTGCCCAATTTAGATGGGTGCGGTTAAAATATTCGTTGCCGTAGGCAATGTGCAAGTTGGGCGGAAATTTTTTAGCATTAAAGTACCCCATTAGCAGTACTTCTTTTTTTTGTCCGCGTAAGATTTCGGCCAGTTGTAAGGCGGTTTTTTGCTCAACGTCGTTATCCGCATCAAACACAACCCCAATTAACTTAGCGTTTTCCAACGGAGTGAACCTGCGGTCGCGGTGTTTTTTCTTTTTCACCTCGGCCTTATAATAGTACAGCCCTATGCGTTGTTTAATGCCCAAGTATGGTGTGTGTTAGCGCAAATATACGATAAATAGGGGAGGGCGGAAGATTTTGTCCCTATTCGGTGAAAGAGGGGTTGTATAACTATTTTGCGACGGACATAAAGTCCGCCTCTATTGATGGGATGCGTTCCGAAGGGTTTTAAACCCTTCGGAACGTTATTGTTAAAAGCCCTGAATTTTATATTCGGGGTAATTTTTTCGTATTCAGTTGGTATAAAACAATGAGTACACTCTCAATAGAGACGGGTTTTATACCCGTCTACACGCGACGGATATTCTGACGCTCCCCGACGAGCATAAAGCCCGCCGCTTTTGAGATAGCCTTTTGGTTATATAGCAAGTCTGGTTAACTAACCGCCAATCATCGCCATAAACTCTTGTTCGCTAATGATGGTAATGCCTAAGTCGGTAGCTTTTTTCAGCTTTTCAGGTCCCATCTTATCACCGGCTACCAAGTAATCTAATTTACCCGATACCCCGCTAACATTACGACCGCCGTTGTTTTCAATCAATGCCTTTAGGTCATCGCGACTGATGCTGAAAACACCCGACACCAAGAAACTTTTGCCTTGTAGTTTATCGCTGCGTTCTATGCTGGTGTCTTCTTCAATTTCAAAGCGCAAGCCGTTGTCTTTCATTTTTTGAATGATGGTACGGTTGTTTTCATCACTAAAAAAGCGAACCACATTAACTGCAATACGTTCTCCGATATCATGTATGGCCGACATTTCTTCAACAGAAGCGGCGGCCAATGCGTCAATGTTTTTAAAGTGTTTGGCCAGTTTTTTAGCAACAGTTTCACCCACCATACGGATACCCAGTGCAAACAATAACCGTTCAAACGGGATTTGTTTTGAAAGTTCAATACCCTTTAAAATATTTTGCACTGATTTCTCCTGCAACGAGCGTTTTTTCTTCTCGCCCAAATCATCACCCACTTCAAACTCAAGTCCAATTAATTGCTCGTAGGTAAGTGTATATAAATCAGCGTAGCTGCTAATCAATCCTTTGTCGTAAAATCCGCTGATGGTTTCAGCACCAATACTGCTGATATCCATCGCACGCCGACCGATAAAGTGGTCTATTTTGCCCTTTAGCTGCGGCTTACACCCGCTTTCGTTGGGACAATAATGTATAGCTTCGCCGTCTTTACGTTGCAACTCAGTGCCGCACTCGGGGCAATGGGTGGCATACATAATTTTAGCAGCACCGGGCTTGCGTTTACTTTCATCAACACCGGTTACTTTGGGTATAATCTCGCCGCCCTTTTCCACAAACACGGTATCGTTTTCGTGCAAATCAAGGCGGTCAATTTCATCCGCATTATACAAGCTGGCCCGTTTTACGGTAGTGCCTGCCAAAAACACAGGGGTAAGGTTGGCAACGGGGGTAATAGCCCCTGTACGGCCTACTTGGTAGGTAACTTTTTCAAGCAGGGTTGCGGCACTTTCTGCCTTGTATTTAAACGATATCGCCCAACGGGGAACTTTGGCCGTAAAACCTAGTTCTTGCTGTTGCAGGTAGTTGTTTACTTTTAGCACAACTCCGTCAATATCATAGCTAAGGTTATGGCGTTCTGTATCGTACTTTTTTATGAAGGCCATTACCTCATCCAAGTTGCGGCAAAGCTTATAGTGGTCGCTTACTTTAAAACCCCACTGTTCGGCTTTTTTCAAACTTTCAGCATGGGTTTCAGCAACGGGAGTATCGGCATATATGTAGTACAAAAAGGCATCCAACGGGCGTTTAGCCACCTCTTTAGGGTCTTGCTGTTTCATCGTCCCCGAGGCAAAGTTGCGGGGGTTTTTGTACAAGCGTTCTTTTATCTCGTCTTCATCCAATCCTTTCTCACGCAGTTCGGCAGCCAGTTTATCCTTCAACCGTTCAAAGGTTTTCAGGTGCATAAAAATCTCACCGCGTATTTCAAACTCTTCGGGGTAATCGCCGGGAGGTAATTTGTGAGGAATACTCTTAATGGTTTTAACGTTATTAGTTACATCATCACCCTGCACACCGTCGCCGCGGGTTACCGCGCGAACCAACTCACCATTTTTATACGTAATACTGATGGCAAGACCGTCAAACTTAAGCTCCACCACATACTCAAACCCATCACCTATTGATTTGCGGATGCGGTTGTCAAACTCCATCAATTCCTCTTCGCTATAAGTATTCCCCAAACTCATCATAGGGTACTTATGCTTCACCGTTACAAATTCTTTAGTGATAGCTCCACCTACTTGTTGGGTAGGAGAGTTGGGGTGCATAAACTCAGGATATTCAGCCTCCAGCTTTTCAAGTTCTTTCAGCAGAAAATCAAAATCTGTATCGCTGATTACGGGTTGCGAAAGCACATAATAGCGGTAGTTATGGTCGGCCAGTTCGGCGGTTAGTTTATCTATACGTTGTTTAGCTTCTTCGCGGGTCATAGGTGGTTGCAAGTTAAAACAGTTTACAGATTTTTTTAAGCAGACAGTGTTTAAGAAATTAGTAATAGTACTAATGCTCAGAGCATGTGCACGTTTGTACAGTAATTGAACACGTTGGTGAAAACACAAGAAATTGTTTAGTAATAAGTAGGAATTTGACAATACAAACACAACAGAGTGCTTTGTGGCGGATGCTGAAAAGCCTTAACAGAGTAAGCAATTAAACTACCTACCGATGAAAAAATTATTACCAATTAAATTAAAATTTTTATCAGCCTTAGCATTTTTATTGTTGAGTTCCGTTGCATTTGGACAAAACTTGGTGAAAAATGGAAGTTTTGAGTTATCCAATCCACTAGTAACAGACTTAAGCGTTGCAGGCTCATTTATCACTTTGAACACAACAAATACGTTGACAGATTGGACACATACGGGTGTTGTTGATGTGCATAATGCCCGGCATTGGGCTATGGGATGTCCCGCTGGTGGTGATACCCAACATATGGATGTTAATTTAACAGGGGCGTTAACTCAAACTGTAACAGGTTTGGCAACCGGAGGGACGTATAGGTTGAGTTTCTATACCAGCGTACATGCACAAATGACTTGTGGTGGCTCATCGTCAGCAACCGTAGCATTTGGCTCAATGATAAGTCAGATGATAAGCCGTACTTCAGCCAATAAAGCTTGGACTTTACATACATTCACTTTCACTGCAACTTCTACATCAGCAGTATTGACTATTTCAAGTAATGGTAGTTGTTATGGAAGTGGAGGGGTGCTGTTTGATTTAGTATCAATCACCCCTGAGTGCGATATGGCATGCCAAGATCATGATTGGTACGAGGTGGGGACGACACTAGCTCCTATGTCAAATACAGTAAAAGCATACAGGATAGGGGATGCTTTAATAGGCACTAACAACCCATATTACTGGAATTATAAGTTGGTGATTGATAACCGCAATGATATCTACGAACAAAACAACAACCGCAATGCAATCCACGCCACAGCTATGCACACTAATTGCAGCTATGGGTACGGAATATTGGTTAATACCAACCCTTTGGCGGGTACCAAGGCGTTTGCCGCACAAGGTAACGGTATTGACAGAGCTGTGATTTATGGTAATGGTAAAAGTTGGTTTAGTAACGTGATGACGTTAGGAGGTAACCCACCGGAGGACGCTTGTGATGATTTGCCATCTATTCATATTCTTACTATTAACGGAACAGGGGTGATTAACGGAATGAACTTAACCTCAGACAGTAGGTTTAAAACGGATGTAAAACCCATTGAAAAAACTGATGAGATTATTAGTAAGCTAAACCCTGTTGTTTATAAGTTCAAAACAGAGGAGTTTAAGAACAGAAACTTTCCCGAAGGAAATACTTACGGTTTTATTGCACAAGAGTTGAAAGAGGTACTTCCATACACGGTTGCAGAAGAAAAAGACGGGTACTTATCGGTTAACTACATAGCCATTATTCCTGTTCTTACCCAAGCCATCAAAGAACAACAAGAAAAAATTGTGAAGCTGGAAGAAAAAGTGGCTGTGATGGAAGGCATTAACAAACAACAAGGGACGCTTGAGGGTACCACCGAGCCTCAAAAAGTGGAGATTAACAAAACTGCCATGTTGATGCAAAACAATCCTAACCCCTTAAGTGATGTAACGTTTATTGATTACTACTTACCATCAACAACTGTATCGGCGTTTATAAAAGTTACCGATAATAATGGTCGTTTGATTCAGGCATTCCCCATTGAAAAAACAGGGTACGGTCAATTAGAATTAAACTGCTTGAATATGGCAACCGGCACCTACTATTACTCGTTAATAGTGGATAACAACGTGATTGCCACCAAAACCATGTTAATAGCTAAGAACTAGAAAGAGTAGTTAGCCCATGATAGATGCAGGATGCTAAGGGTAACACCTTACATCCTGTTTTTTTATAGTGTCGAAACCCCATTCTGTTAAAATTACCCCATCGGTGCGGACTTAAGTCCGCACCGATGGGGTAATTGCAAAAGCGA
>OFDN01000727.1_pt1 | contig 24817 bp, 28 predicted proteins | sample 1520971 | NCBI WGS metagenome assembly OFDN01 (sample SAMEA94257418, study PRJEB24077) | hot springs metagenome | biome: Aquatic biome; feature: Geographical feature; material: Water | place: India | collected 2012-06-12 | depth 5 m
GGTGCAGGCGGCGTTTGATGGGGGGGAGGGGGCGGGCGGGGTCAGACCGTCCCGATCGTGCCGCCATCGATGACGAACTCGGCGCCATGGATCGCCGCGGCCCGGTCCGAGGCGAGATAGGCGATGAGGTCGGCCACCTCCTCGGGCTCGGCCGCGCGGCCGATCGGGATGCCGCCGAGGCCATCGAGCACCGCTTGCCGCGCCTCCTCGAGCGTGCCGCCATTGGCCGCTTGCAGCCGTTCGAGCAGGGCGGTCGCGGCCTCGGTCATGATCCAGCCGGGCGAGACCGAATTGACGCGCACGCCCTTGGGCCCAAGCTCTTTCGAGAGCGCCTTGCTGTACGTCCGCAGCGCGGCCTTCGCAGCGGCATAGGCGGTGGTCGATTCGGGCAGAGGCAGGACCGCCTGGATCGAGGTGACATGCACCACCGCCCCGGTGCCCTGCGCGATCATCTGCGGGACCAGCAGCCGATCGAGCCGGACGCTTGCCAGCAGGTTCAGTTCGAGCTCGGCGAGCCAGTCTGCGTCGGTGAGGGCAAGGAAGCCGCCGCCGGGTGCGGACGAGCCGCCGATTACATGGGCGATGATGTCGATCCCGCCGAGCCGCGCCAGCGCAGCCTTTGCCAGCGCCGCGCTGCCCTCGGGCGTGGTGAGGTCGGCTTCGACGAATTCCGCGCCTTCGACGGGATCGACCGCCGCGCGCGCCGCGGTCACGACCCGTGCGCCCCCGGCGAGGAAGCGCGCCACCGTCGCCCGCCCCAGCCCCTTGCTGCCGCCGCTGACGACCACGCGCTTGCCGGCGAATTCCTTGGCGCCATGCGCGCGGGTCACAGCGAGATGTCCAGCGCCGCGATCATCTCGTCTTCCAGCTTGAAGGCATAGGTGAAGCGGATCGGGCTGCCGGGGAAGGTGCCGTGGACCGGCCCCTCGACGATCACGCGCTCGCCCTCATGGCGCATCGTATCGGGCGTGAACACCGCCGCTACAGGGATCACCGCGGTCTCGAACAGGCAGCGCAGTTCGGCTTTCCCTTCGTACCGCTCGGCAAGGTCGCGAACGACCGCGTCGTGTGCAAAAGGCGCGAGCATGGCATCAATATCGAGGCGGGCATTGGCTGCGACAAAGTCGGCGATGGGTTGGGGCAAGGGGATCGACATCGTTCGGCTCCTTTCGTGGGGCAGCGCCTGTATAGGTCCGCAGATCATTGCCGATAATCGAGGTAAAGTGGTATGCGGCGTCCCGAAAGGCGGGACAATGCAACGGCACGACCTGATCGCATTCGACGCGGTGCTGGCGATCGCGCGGCGCGGCTCCTTCCGCGCCGCCGCACTCGAACTCGGGCTTTCGACCACGACGCTGAGCAATCTCATCGGCAAGCTCGAGCGCGACCTCGGCGTGCGGCTGTTCAACCGCACCACCCGCAGCGTCTCGCTGACCGATGCGGGGCGCGGCTTCGTCGCGCAGGCAGGGCCCGCGCTTGCCACTCTGCACGACGCGATGACCGCCGCCCGCGCGCAGCAGGAATCGCCATCGGGAACGCTGCGGATCAACGCCTTCCCCACTGCCGCGCGCGAGGTTCTTGCGCCGCTGCTGCTTGAATTCGTCCGGCGCTATCCCGGGGTCCACCTCGACATCGTCACCGAAGGGCGAATCGTGGACATCGTCGCGGAAGGCTTCGATCTCGGCATCCGGAGCGCCGATCTGATGCCCAGCGACATGATCGCGATTCCCCTCGGACCGCCGCGCCGCAATGCGGTGGTGGCGACGCCGGAGTATCTGGCAAAGCACGGAACGCCGCTCGTCCCGCCCGACCTGCTGCACCATGCCTGCCTGCGCATCCGCTTGCCCAACGGCGCGCTGCATCGCTGGCAGTTCGAGAAGGATGGCCAGCCGATCGAGATCGACGTCGCGGGTCCGCTGACGCTCGACGAGGCGAGCCTTGCGCGCATCGCCGTGCTTGAGCACGTCGGCATCGGCTATTTCATGGAGTCCGATGTCCGCGAGGATCTCGCGGCCGGGCGCCTGATCCGGGCGCTGGAGGACTGGACACCGCCGCTTGCGTCCTTGTGCCTCTATTATCCCAGCAGGCGCAACTCATCCGCCGCACTAAGGGCGCTGGTCGCACTGGCGCGCCGCCATGGCGGATGAGCGGTGCCCCCGCCGCAACGGGGGCGCGCCGCGCCCCCTCACCCCCAGGGCGTGACCAGATACTTCTCGCCGGTTTTCATCTGGCGGTAGTCGCAGATCGCGTCCTTCTCGAGCATCCCCTCCAGCGTCACCTTGGCCTTGTAGTGTGAGGCAAAGGTGGTGGTGAGGTTCGCCTGCACGCGGCTGCGCATCCGGGCAGCGGTCTCGAACCCGGCGCGCTGGAGGAAGGGCGTCAGCAGCCACCCGGCGATGCTCCATTGCAGGCCGTAGGACGGCGTCAGGATGGTCGGGCTGAGGTCGAGGCGACCATAGATGTACATCTTCTTCTGCTGGTTCGAGCCGTAGCGAGAGAACTCGCTCATCTGGCTCACCGCGACCTGCTCCATCGCCTTCAGGACGCCATCGCTCGCCTGCCCGCCGCCGATCGGATCGAAGCCGAGGAAGGCGCCGGTTTCGGCGATCGCGGCGCGCAGGTCGGCCATGTAGGTGGGGGCCGAGCTATCGACCACATAGGTCGCGCCCTGTGCCTTCAGCATCGCGACATGCTCTGGCTTGCGGACGATGTTGACCAGCTTCATCCCGTCCTCGATGCAGATGCGGTTGAGCATCTGGCCGAGGTTGGAAGCCGCCGCGAGGTGGATGATGGCGGAATGCCCCTCCATCTTCGCGGTCTCGACAAAGCCCAGTGCGGTCATCGGGTTGACGAAGCTGGAGGCGCCGGTCTCGGAGGAATGCTCGCCCAGCGGCAGGCACATCATCGCGTCGGCGAGGGCATATTGCGAGAAGGCGTTGCCCGGCACGCAGGCGACGCGCTGGCCGACGAGGGCCTGCGCCATCTCGCTCTCGCCCGCCGCGATCACGGTGCCCGCGCCCTCGTTCCCGGCGGGCAGGCGCTGGCCGTGGCGCGCCTTGTTGCCGGTGAGGAAGGGCTCGGGCATGGTCGCCACGACCTTGCCGGGGGTGTATTCGGCGGTCTCGAAATCGGCCGCAGAGGTGAGGATCGCGAGATCGGAAGGGTTGATCGGCGCGGCTTCCATCTTGACCAGCACCTGATTGCCCTTGGGCTCGGGGAACTGGCTCTCGGCCACCTCGAGGGTCAGCTTGCCGTCGGCGGTGAGGGTGGTGAAGAGCTGCTTTCCGGTGGTGGTCATTGGGGCACTTCCTCTCGTTCAGATTCTGTGTTGGCAGGGCGGCTCGGGGAGAATTCGACCACCAGCACCATGATTGTCCAGGCGATCAGGGTCGGCTGGAGCTTGGGGATCGGCGGGATGCCGAAACGTTCCAGCACCATCGGCAGGAGCGCGATGGTGCCGCCGGCGAGCATGCCGTAGAACAAGCGGTGCTCGGTCGAGCCGAGGTAGAGGATCGCCACCACCGCCGCAGCGCTGGTGATCAGCACCACCATGAAATCGAGCGGCGGCAGGCCTTCGATCTTGGCGAGGACGAAGCCCAGCACCGCGCCGAAGACGATGTTGATGCCGCTGATATTGGCGCGATATTCCGCCTCGCTGATGGCAAGGCTGGTGGGAATGGAATACCACTTGGTCATGCGTCCGGTCCCCCTTTGTCGTAGCGTGCCGCGACGAAATACAGGCCATGCGGGGGCGCGTTAAGCCCCAAAGCGTTGCGGTCGCGCGCGGCGAGGGCTGCGGCGATGCGCGCCTCGGGCCAGGTGCCTGCGCCGACCAGCTTGAGGCAGCCGACCATGCTGCGCACCTGATGATGCAGGAAGGAGCGTGCGGCGGCGTGGATGTGCACTTCCTCGCCGACCCTTTCGACCCGCAGCTCGTCCAGCGACTTGACCGGATCGGCCGCCTGGCAGTGCACCGAACGGAACGTCGTGAAGTCATGCCGCCCCACCAGCGCCTGCGCGGCGCGGTGCATCGCGTCTGCATTGAGCGGTTGGGGCACGTGCCACGCCTTGTCCCGCAGCAAGGTGAGCGGCGCGCGGCGGTTGATGATGCGGTAGAGATAGCGCCGCCCGGTGCAGGAGAACCGCGCGTGCCAGTCGTCGGGCACCACTTCGCAATGGGTGACCGCGATGGGATCGGGCCGCAGCTGCGCATTGAGCGCGGCCATCAGCCGGAACGGATCGAAGGGTTTCTCCACGTCCACATGGCTGCGCATCGCCAGCGCATGCACCCCCGCATCGGTGCGCCCGGCCGAGTGCAGGGTGACGCTCTCGCCCGTGATCCGCCCGAGCGCATCCTCGATGCTCTGCTGCACGCTCGGCCCGTGGCTCTGGCGTTGCAGCCCGAAAAAGGGTGTGCCGTCGAACTCGAGGGTGAGGGCGAAGCGGGTCGTCAACCGAGCACCGTCCCTGCCGGTACCGCCCGCCCGCGCAGGAACTCCGCGCGTGCCATGGCGGGCTTGCCCGCGCGCTGGAGCGTCAGAGGCCGGATCGCGCCCGTTCCGCAGGCTATGCGCAAGTCCTCGTCGAGCACAGTTCCTGGCGCGCCGCTGGCGTCCACCACCTCGGCGAGCAGCAGCTTGACGCGATCATCGCCCAGCGCGAACCACGCGCCGGGGAAGGGGGCGAGGCCGCGCACCAGCCGCTCGATCGCGGCGGCGTCCTGCGCCCAGTCGATCTTCGCTTCGGCCTTGTCGATCTTGGCCGCGTAGACCGCCGCCGCATCATCCTGAGCCGCGGGCGGGAAAGCCGCGAGATCGGCCAGCACCTCCACCATCGCCGCCGCGCCCACCGCTCCGAGCTCCACAAACAGCTCGCCCGTGGTCTTGCGCCCGACCGGCACCGCCACCTTGTGGAGCATCGGCCCGGTATCGAGCCCTGCCTCCATCTGCATGATGGTGACGCCCGTCTCCACATCGCCCGCCATCACCGCGCGGTGGATCGGCGCGGCGCCGCGCCACCGGGGAAGCAGCGAGGCGTGGATGTTGAGGCAGCCGTGGCGGGGCGCGTCGAGCACCGCTTGCGGCAGGATCAACCCGTATGCCGCGACCACCGCGACATCGGCCTGCAAGGCGGCGAACTCCGCCTGCGCCTCCGCCCCCCGCAGCGACACGGGCGAGCGCACCGGCACCCCCAGCCGCTCGGCCTCGACCTGCACCGGGGAGGGCATCAGCCTCTTCCCCCGCCCCGCCGGGCGCGGCGGCTGGGTGTAGACGCAGGCGATCTCGTGCCCCGCCCCTGCCAGAGCGCGCAGCGCAGGCACCGCGAATTCGGGCGTCCCCATGAAGATGATGCGCATAAGCTTTGCCGCGAGCCTTTGTGAAGCGAAGCGCAGCCCCTATCTCTCCCCCCATGGCATCGCAAGAGATCGAGGCATTGAGCGCCGCGCTAGCCCGCCTGCCGGGGCTCGGGCCCCGCTCGGCGCGGCGGGCGGTGCTGTGGCTCGTCAAGCACCGCGAGTCTGCGCTCCCCGCCCTGCTCGAGGCGCTCGCCGGGGTCGCCGAGACGCTGGTCGAGTGCCACATCTGCGGCAATGTCGACACCCGCGACCCCTGCGGCATCTGCGCCGATCCGCGCCGCGATGCGCGCGCGCTGTGCGTGGTGGAGGAGGTCTCCGACGTCTGGGCGCTCGACCGCGCGCGGCTCTTCCCCGGGCGCTATCATGTGCTGGGCGGCAGGCTCTCGGCGCTGGACGGGATCGGCCCCGAGGACCTCGGCATCGCCAGCCTGCTCGCCCGGGTCGAGGCGGGGGGGATCGACGAGGTGGTGCTCGCCATGAACGCCACCTTGGAAGGCCAGACCACCGCGCATTACCTTGCCGAGCGGCTCGAGGCCTTCCCGCTGCGCGTCACCCAGCTCGCCCACGGCCTGCCGGTCGGCGGCGAGCTCGACTATCTCGACGAGGGCACGCTCGCACAGGCCTTGCGGGCAAGGAGACCTGTCGGATGACCCGCATCCAACGCTTTGCCACATGGCTGTTCGGCCCCGGAGTCGGGCGTGAATCCCGCGAGTGGGTGGTGGAGTGTGGCCATTGCCACCACATCGACAACGTCTGGGATCTGGGCGGCATACGTTACAAGGCAAGCGGGACCAAGCGGGCCGGAGGGAAATGCCGCAAGTGCGGGCGGTTCTCCATGCGCAAGGTCTATCGATCACCCTGATCGATGCATGATGCTTGCCCGCGTGGGTGCGCGTCCCTATTTAACGCGATTATGGCTATCCGCGAAATCCTCGAAGTGCCGGACCCCCGGCTCAAGACCGTCTCGACCCCGGTCGAACCCCACGAGTTCGGCCCAGAGCTCAACACGCTTGTCGAAGACATGTTCGAGACGATGTACGATGCCCCCGGCATCGGCCTCGCCGCGATCCAGGTCGGCGTGCCCAAGCGGGTGCTGGTGATCGACCTCCAGCCCGACGATCCCGACGCGCCGCCGGTGGAATGCTCGCATGACGGGCACAAGCACACGCACCCGGCGACCAAGCGCGAACCGCGGGTGTTCATCAACCCCGTGATCCTCGATCCGGCCAAGGAGCTGTCGACCTACCAGGAAGGCTGCCTCTCGGTCCCCGAGATCTACGCCGATGTCGATCGCCCCGCGACCTGCACCGTCCGCTACCAGGACCTCGAGGGCAACACCCACGAGGAACACCTCGAAGGCCTGCTCGCGACCTGCCTGCAGCACGAAATGGACCACCTCGAAGGCATCCTCTTCATCGATCACCTCAGCCGCTTGAAGCGTGCGATGGTGCTGAAGAAGCTCGAGAAGATCCGCCGCGCGGCGTAATTTGTTGCGAAGGCGCCTCCGCGCCTTCGTCCTCGGTGCTGTTCCCTTCGCTACGCTACGGGGCACCTGCGGCTCGGCCACGTGGCCTCGCGGCCCTTCGGGCCGATGCGTCCAGTCATCGTCGTCCCGGACCTGATCCGGGACCGCTCCGTATCCGCGGAACCCTGAGCCGCCCGCGCTGGTAACCCTGCGCATGATCGACGATGCAACCCTGTTCGCCATCGCCGGGTCGGTGGCGCAGGTGTTCGAGCTTGCCGGGATCGCCGTCGTCATCCTCGGCACGCTCGGCGCGGCGCGCACCTTTGCGCTGTGCACCTTGCGCGGCCAGCCGCCGGGGGAGGACCGCGTCGCCACCTTCCGCCGGATGCTGGGCCGCGCCATCCTGACGGGCCTCGAACTGCTCGTCGCCGCCGACATCATTCGCACCGTCGCGATCGACCCGACGCTGGAGAGCGTCGCCGTGCTCGGCCTCATCGTCATCATCCGCACCTTCCTCAGCTTCAGCCTCGAGGTCGAGATCGACGGGCGCTGGCCGTGGCAGAAGAAGGCGGCGGCGGAAGCCGAGGGTTCGGGGCAACCTGCCGACACAAGCCGGGGATAGACGCACGCGGGGACTGGCGTTCTCTTTTCGTTCTGTGTAGGAGAGGGGCATGGACGCCTCGATTCTCCCGCTGATCGCCCTGCTTCTCGGTGCCGCGCTGGGCCTCGCCGCCGGCTGGTTCCTGGCCTCGCGCCCGCTTGCCGAGCTGTGCGCGCGGCTCACGGCGGCCGAGGCAGCGGGGGCCGAGGGCGAGGCGAAATTTGCCCGCGCCATCGCCGAACTGGGCGACGCGCGGATCGAGGTTGCCGGGCTGAAGGAGCGCGCGGCGCAGGCCGACGGGCTGCTCGCGCGGCTCGATTCCGTGCAGGCTGAACGCGCGGCGCTCGCCGAGCGCCTCGCCGCGCTCGAAAGCGCTGCGGCAGAGCGCGAGAAGGCCTTTGCCGAGCAGAAGGCCTCGCTGCTCTCTGCGCAGGATTCGCTCAGGAAGGAATTCGAGAACGCCGGGAGCCGGGTGCTCGAACAGGCGCAGAAGGCGTTTCTGGAGCGGGCCGAAGCGCGTTTCCGCCAGTCCGAGGAGGCGGGGGAGGCCAAGATCAAGGCGCTGCTCTCGCCGGTGGGCGAGAAGCTGGCGAGTTACGAGCGGCAGGTCGCCGAGCTCGAGGCCAAGCGCACCGATGCCTTCGGGCAGCTGGCGGGGCTGATCCAGTCGATGAAGGAGGGCCAGGAACAGGTCCGGCGCGAGGCGCAGCGGCTCGGCAATTCCTTGACCAACGCTCCCAAGGCGCGCGGGCGCTGGGGTGAGCGCGCGCTCCAGAACCTGCTCGAACAATGCGGGCTCGCGCAGCACACCGATTTCGTCATGGAGCATTCGATCGACACCGAGGATGGCCGCCTGCGTCCCGATGCGATCGTGCGCATTCCGGGCGGCAAGGTGCTGGTGATCGATTCCAAGGTTTCTCTGAACGCCTATCAGGAAGCCTTCGAGGCAACCGATGACGAGGCGCGCGCCCGCGCGCTCGCCGATCACGTGCGCTCGATGCGCAATCACGTGCAGACGCTGGGGGCCAAGTCCTACCAGTCGCAATTCGAGGATGCGCCCGATTATGTGGTGATGTTCGTCCCCGGCGAGCATTTCGTCGCCGCCGCGCTCGAGGCCGATCCCGATCTCTGGAACTTCGCCTTCGACAAGCGCGTGCTGCTGGCGACGCCGACCAATCTGGTGGCGATCGCGCGCACCGTGGCGCAGGTCTGGCGGCAGGATGGCCTCGCCAAGGAGGCGCAGGAGATCGGCCGGATGGGGGCGGAATTGTATGACCGCCTCGCCACCGCCGCCGAGCATCTGAAGCGCGTCGGCGGCGGGCTCGAAAGCGCGGTCAACAACTACAACAAGTTCGTCGGCTCCTTCGAACGCAACGTGCTGTCCTCGGGGCGGCGGCTGGCGGAAAAGGGCGTCGAGATCGGCAAGCGCGAGATCGACGAGGTGCCGCTGGTGGCGAGCGCGCCGCGCTACAATGCCGAGGATGTTGCCGCGCTCGAAGCGCCTGATAATGAGGGCGAAAGCGACAAGCGCGACGCGGCGGAGTAGGGCGGATGAGTGACGGGGGCACGGGCTGGCAGCTGGCGCAGATCAACATCGGCAAGCTGCTTGCGCCGGAGGGCGACCGCCGCGTGCAGCCCTTCTTCGATGCGCTCGAACGGGTGAACGCCATCGCCGATGCCTCGCCCGGCTTCGTCTGGCGGCTGCAATCGGACACTGGCAACGCCACCGATATCGAGGTCGCTCCCGACCCGCTGCTGATCGTCAACATGTCGGTGTGGCAGGATGCGCAGAGCCTGTTCGCCTTCGTCTACCGCTCGGGCCACACGCCGGAAATGGCGCGGCGGCGCGAGTATTTCCACCGCTTCGAGGGCGCCTATCAGGCGCTGTGGTGGGTGCCGGAGGGCCACCGCCCGACCATCGACGAGGGCCTCTCGCGGCTGTGGATGCTCGAGCGTTACGGCCCGACCCCGCAAAGCTTCACCTTCAAGGCGCGCTTCCCCCGGCCGGGTGAGAGCACGCCGCCGGTCGACATGAAGCCCGATCCGTGGTGCATCGGCAACGCCTGAGGCCGGGCTTTCCTACACGCGCGCGGCGGGTCATGATGCGGGCCGCTCTTTCCCATCGTCCGCCCCGAACCTTCGCACCCACATCGCCCTTTTCGCTCGCAGAAGGGCCCTGTTCCCCTGTCCGTCCGCCTTGAGGAGGTTTCGTCAACGCATTGAAATAATGAAGAACGTCATGCCTGTGCAAAGCGGACAGGGTGTCCGCTTTGTCCGCTTTACGGGTCGAGCGCCGCCAGCACCTCATAGGCCAGCACCGCACCCGCCACGGCCGCATTGAGCGAATCCGCGCGACCCCTCATCGGCATGGTGACCCTGAGGTCGCACGCCATCTCGTAGTCCTCGGGCAGGCCTTGCGATTCGTTGCCCACCAGAATGAAGCACGGTGCCGAATATGCCGCGCAGCGATAGGGCACCGCATCGCGCAAGCTTGCCGCCACCAACTGGCCCGCTCCGCCGCGCAGCCACGCGACAAAATCCTCCCACCGCGCCTGCGCCAGCCCCACGGTGAACACCGCCCCCATGCTCGCGCGCACGGCCTCGGCGCTGAAGGGGTCGGCGCAGTCGTCGATCAGGATCAGCCCGCCCGCGCCCACCGCGTCGCAAGTGCGCAGCATCGTCCCGAGGTTGCCGGGGTCGCGCAAAGCCTGCGCGACAAGCCAGATCGGCGCGGCGCTGCGGTCCAGCGCCGCCAGCCCCGTGCCCCACTCGTCGAACACCCCCGCAACCGTCTGCGCGTTTTCCTTGCCGGTGATCTTCGAGAGGATGTCGGGCGTGGTCGCGATCACCTCGCCGCCTGCCGCCATGACGTCGGCTTCCAGCCGCTCGAGCAAGGGATGCGCGCGCCCCTCGGCCATCACCAGCGTTTGCGGCACGCGGCCCGAGGCGCGCGCGTCCTCGAGCAGGCGCAGGCCCTCGACCAGGAACTGGCCGCTGCGCTTCCTGTGCTTCTTGTCCCGCAGCGAACGCAGGTACTTTACCGTCGGGTTGGAAAATCCGGTGATGTGCTTGCGCATGGCGAGCCGCCTAGGCCAACGCGGGCGCCGGCACTAGTCCTCGCCGAAGCCGTCGGCGATCAGCGCGACGAGATCGGCGAGCACGCCGTCCGCGCCGTCACCCTCGACCGCGACTTCGACCGTGTCGCCCTTCGCCGCGCCGAGCATCATCAGCCCGAGGATCGAGCCGCCCGCCGCGCTGTGCGGGGGCTTCGACACCGTCACCTTGACGCCATCGGGCAGCGCGGTGACCGCGCCGACAAACTTTGCGCTCGCCCGGGCGTGCAGCCCGCGGCGATTGACGATGGTGACGCTCTGGCGTGCTTCCCCCACGCGCCTCTCGCCCCTAGGCCTTGGCCCGCGCCGGGGGAGCGGCGTCCTGCCCCAGCAATTCGCTGGCGATGGTGATGTAGTTGCGCCCGGCAGTCTGCGCGGCGTGCACCGCGGCGGTGACGTCCATCGCCTTGCGCGCACCCGCAAGCCGGATCAGCATCGGCAGGTTGATCCCCGCGATCACCTCGACATGCCCGGCATCGAGCAACGAGATCGCGAGGTTCGAGGGCGTGCCGCCGAACAGGTCGGTGAGGATGATGACGCCCTTGCCGGCATCGACCCGGCCGATCGCCTCGGCGATGTCGGCGCGGCGCTGCTCCATGTCGTCATTCGGGCCGATGCAGACCGTGACGATCGCATCCTGCGGGCCGACGACATGCTCCATCGCCTCGACGAATTGGTCCGCGAGGCGGCCGTGGGTTACCAGGATCAAGCCGATCATGTGTGAAAATGGGTCCGTTAACTGCCCGCCCGTCGGGGGGTCTTACGAGATTCTATCTTAACCGGCAATGTGCGACGCATTGGCGGGCGGTTTTCCCCAAGCAGCACGCGCTAGCGGCGATCGCCTTCGATCGCATCGGCCGCGCGCGAGCCGAGGTTGCGGTGGCGCACCGTGGGCGAAAATCCCGCACTGCGCAAGGCCTCGGCCATGGTCTCGGCGGTATGGACCGAGCGGTGTCTCCCGCCGGTACAGCCGAAAGCGACATGGACATAGGGCTTGCCCTGCGCGGCGTAGCGCGGGAGCAGCAGCAGCAGGAGGTCGCGGATCCGCGCGAAGGCCTCGGCAAAGGCCGGGTCTTTCTCGATGTGCTCGCCCACCGCCGCGTCCTGCCCGGTCTGCTCCTTCAATCCCGGCACCCAGTGCGGATTGTCGAGGAACCGCATGTCGAACACGAGGTCGGCGAGCGGCGGCATGCCGCGGGCGAAGCCGAAGCTCGAGATGGTGAGGGTGAGTGCCGCCTCGGCCTCGGGAGGCGCGAAGAGCTCGCGGATACGGGTTTGCAGGTCGTTGCTGGTCATCGCCGTGGTGTCGATCAGCACCTCGGCCCAGCGCCGCAGGGGTTCGAGCAGCTCGCGCTCGGCGTGGATGCCCTCCTGCACCGGGCGGCCGTCGGCCATCGGGTGGCGGCGGCGGGTCTCGTTGAAGCGGCGTTCCAGTTCACCGCCCGCGCAGTCGAGGAACAGCGAGGCCAGCTCGAGGTCGGGGCGCTGGCTGAGGTCCTTCACCAGCGCGATGATGTCGGCGGGCACGAAGCCGCGGGTGCGCGAATCGACACCGATCGCGAGCGGCCCGCGCGCGTCATCTGCCATGGTGACGAGGCGCTTGAGCATGCGGACGGGGAAGTTGTCGATGGTCTCCCAGCCCAGGTCTTCGAGCACGTCGAGCGCGGTCGACTTGCCCGCGCCCGCAAGTCCGGTGACCAGCAGCAGCTGGCGCTTGTCTGCGGGCGGAGGAGGGGCTTCGGCGGCGGTCATCGCGTCATATCTGGCGCTTGCGCAGCGCAAAGGGAAGATGCTTCGGCGGCGAGCCCATGCATCCGCAGCGCCCATTCAGCGCGCGCGGCGGGGGCAGTGGGGCCGGGATCGAAGGCGAGCACCGGCACCGCGATGCCTGCGATCACGCGCTCGGGCAGCGGGGTTTCGGGCAGGCGTTCGGGTGCCGTCCCGCCGAGCGCCAGGATCAGCGCGACCGGGGCTGGCGGGGCGACCTCGAGCCGTGCAAGGCCGACCCCGCGCACCTCGAGCAGCCCGGCGATATTGGGCGGCGGGCTCGCGATCAGCTGCCCCTCACAGGCCGTCAGCGTCACCGCATCGTCGCCGATCAGCCCCGCGCCGCGCTCGATCAGCGCAAGCGCGAGGCTCGACTTGCCGCTGCCCGATGGCCCCTCGATCAGCAGCGCGCGGGTCCCGATGGCCACCGCGCCTGCCTGCAACACCAGCGCGCTCATGGCGCCGAGGGGAGGGTGAGGCGCAGGCACGCGCCGCGGGCGCCATCCGCGCGGGCATCGGCGACCAGTGAGCCGTCATGCGCCTCGGCGATCGCGCGGCCGATGGCGAGGCCAAGACCCGAGTGGTTGCCGAAGCTCTCGCCCTCGGGCCGGTCGGAGTGGAAACGCCGGAACACCGCCTCGCGCGCCTCGGCGGGGATGCCGGGGCCCTCGTCGGTGACCTCAGTGACCACCATCCGGCCGGCGGGGCGCAGGGTGACGCGCACCGTGCCGCCCTCGGGCGAGAAGGAGACGGCGTTGTCGATCAGGTTCTCGGCGACGCGTTCGAGCTGGGTCGGCACGCCCATCACCCTGAGGCGCGCCCCCGGCGGCACCCGCGCATCGAGTTCGAGCCGCCGCCCGCCGTTCATCCCGCGATTCTCGCGGCTGGCGATGAGATTGGCGAAGAGTTCGGCCAAGTCGACGCGTTCGAGCGTCGCCCGGCTGATCTCGGCGTCGACGCGGCTCGCAGCGGAGATCTCGGTGACGAGCCGGTCGATGCGGCGCACATCGTGGGTGGCGATCGCGATCAGCTCGGCGCGCAAGGCCGGGTCCTCGACCCGCGGCAGGGTGTCGATCGCGCTGCGCAAGGATGCGAGCGGGTTCTTGATCTCGTGCGCCACGTCGGCCGCGAAGCTGTCGACCGCGTCGATCCGGCCGCGCAAGGCGCCGGTCATGTCCGAGACCGCGCGGGCGAGCAGGCCGATCTCGTCGCTGCGCTGGGGCAGGCGCGGCACCTCGACCTCGCGGTCGCGGCCCTGCTTCACGCGCACCGCCGCGCGCGCGAGCAGCCGGAGCGGGGTGACGATGGTGCGCGCGAGGAACAGCGAGAGCGTGGCCGAGGCGGCCATCACCAGCAGCATCGCGAGGAACAAAGTGGTACGCGCCGCGCGCACGCTCTCGGTGATGTCGACCGCGTTGCGCACGGTCAGCAGCGTCGCACCTTGCAGGCCCACGGGCACCGCGGCGGTGATGACGGGCGTGCCGTCCTGCCAATCGTAGAGCCTGACCTGCGAGAGGCCGAGTTCGCGCGCGCGGGCGAGTTCGGGCCAGGCATTGGCCTCCTGCGCATCGGGCTCGACATAGTCCTGCACCGGCTCGGCCGAGACGATGGTGTCGACCGTGCGGTCGAGCCAGACCGAGAAGCGCTGCTCCCAGTCGTCGTCGGAAATGTCGTTGAAGCGGAAGGCGGGTTCGGCAAGCGCGAAGCTGTCGGCGGTGAGCTGGCCCTTGGCATCGAAGGTGCGCAGCCGCATGCGCTGTTCCTTGCCGATCTGGACGAGCAGTGCCTCCTGCCGGGTGCGGCTCGCGCCGGCGAGCGCCTCGGCGGTGATCTGGGCTTCGATCCGGGCGAGCTTGAAGCGCTCGTTGATCAGCTGGGTGCGGTAGCTGTCGAGATAGAACAGCCCGCCGCCCAGGATCAGCAGGGGGAGGATATTGACCGCGAGGATGCGGCCGGTGAGGGCGAAGCGGCCCGTGGCGCTCAGCTGCTCGCTGCCTCCGTTGCCGGAGCCCTTGCGGTCAGCCATCGGTGAAGCTGTAGCCCGCGCCGTAGAGCGTATCGATCGCATCGAAGCCCTGGTCGACAGCCTTGAACTTGCGGCGCATGCGCTTGATGTGGCTGTCGACCGTGCGGTCGTCGACGAAGACGTCGTCGGGGTAGGCGGCGTCCATCAGCTGGTTGCGGCTCTTGATCACGCCGGGCCGGATCGCGAGCGCCTCGAGGATCAGGAACTCGGTGACGGTGAGGCTGACCGCCTGCCCCTCCCACGTCACCTGGTGGCGCGCCGGGTCCATGAACAGCCGCCCGCGGGTGAGCGTAGCGGGCGCGGGCTCGGGCGAGGCGGCGGGCACGGTGTCGGCCCCCACGGGCTCGGCGCGGCGCAGGATCGCGCGGATGCGGGCGATCAGCAGGCGCAGCGAGAAGGGCTTGGCGATGTAATCATCCGCGCCCAGCTCGAGCCCCGCCTCCTCGTCGCTCTCGTCGTCCTTGCTGGTGAGGAAGATGACGGGGAGCGCGGAATTCTCGCGCAGGCGGCGCAGCAGCTCCATCCCGTCCATCTTGGGCATCTTGATGTCGAACACGGCAAGGTCGGGCGGATTGTCGAGCAGCGCCTTCAAGGCGGTCTCGCCGTCGGAATAGAGGCGGGTGGCAAAGCCCTCGGCCTGCAAGGCGATCGATACCGTGGTGAGGATGTTGCGATCATCGTCGACCAGCGCGATCTGAAGTTTCTTTGCACCGGGTCCGGGCCCGGTCGTGACCTCGGGCGGCAGCGGCGCGGTATCGGGGGTCGTCCCGGCCTCGCTCGCCATCATCTTCGCTCCGCCTTCCTGTCCATGGCGCATGGGTAGCGCCATCGCCCGCGCGCTGCAACGCCCCGTGCGCGGTGGCCGGGGCCGGGATTCGTCGCTTGTCACAATTGCTGTGCCGCACCCCGTTTGACGCTCGGGCACGCGCGATTTAAGGCGCCGGAGAGGGATCGGACGGTTTGCACGGGAGCCTTCCTGCCTGCTGTTGCATACGTATGCGCAAGTGCTACGGGATGGGACGCAAGCGCGAGGGGATTCGCACGGCTGCAAACGGTCGGCTCCCTCTCGTGACCCACAGATGCACCCCCGTGCCGCTACGCCCAGGAGACGTAAGTTGACCCCGCTCGCAACCCCGCTGGCCGCCCAGAACCTCGCCTCCCGCGCGGTAATCCACCCCAATCTCGGCACCGCGGCGCTGGTCGAGCATGCGCTGAAGAAGGGCGAGGGCCAGCTGACCAGGCATGGCGCGCTGCTGGTCGACACAGGGCGCTTCACCGGGCGCAGCGTCAAGGACAAGTATATCGTCCGCGACGCCGAGACCGAGAACACGATCAACTGGGGCACGATCAACCAGCCGATGAGCGAGGCGCATTTCGCCGCGCTCAAGGCCGATTTCCTCAAGGAGCTCGAGGGGCAGGAGGAACTTTATGTCGCCGACCTGTTCGGCGGCTCGCAGCCCGAATACCGGGTGAATGTGCGCGTCATCAACCAGCTGGCGTGGCACAACCTGTTCATCCGCACCCTGCTGGTGCGTCCCACGGCCGAAGAGCTCGCAAGCTTCGTCCCCGAATACACCATCATCAACCTGCCCAGCTTCAAGGCCGATCCCGAACGCCACGGCTGCCGCAGCGACACGGTGATCGCGGTGAGCTTCACCGAGAAGCTGATCCTGATCGGCAACACCGAATATTCGGGCGAGATGAAGAAGGGCGTGTTCGGCCTTCTGAACTACCTCCTGCCCGCGCAAGGGGTGATGCCGATGCACTGCTCGGCCAATATCGGCAAGGACGGCAAGAGCGCGATCTTCTTCGGCCTGTCGGGCACCGGCAAGACGACGCTTTCGGCCGACGCCAGCCGCACCCTGATCGGCGACGACGAGCACGGCTGGTCGGACACCGCCGTCTTCAATTTCGAGGGCGGCTGCTACGCCAAGATGATCAACCTTTCGGCCGAGGGCGAGCCCGAGATCTACGCCACCACGAAGATGTTCGGCACGATCCTCGAGAACGTGACGATGGATCCGGCCACGCGCGCGCTCGACTTCACCGATGGCAGCAAGACCGAGAACACCCGCGGCGCTTACCCCATCGAGTTCATCCCCAACACGAGCGAGAAGAACCTCGGCCCCGCCCCGTCGAACGTGATCATGCTCACCGCCGATGCCTTCGGCGTGCTGCCCCCGATCGCGCGGCTGACCGCGGACCAGGCGATGTACTACTTCCTCAGCGGCTACACCGCCAAGGTCGCCGGCACCGAGATCGGCGTGACCGAGCCCGAGGCGACCTTCTCGACCTGCTTTGGTGCCGCCTTCATGCCGCGCCACCCGAGCGTTTACGGCAACCTCCTCAAGGAGCGCATCGCCAAGGGCTCCGTGGAATGCTGGCTGGTCAACACCGGCTGGACCGGCGGCAAGTACGGCACCGGCCACCGCATGCCGATCAAGGCGACCCGCGCGCTGCTCAATGCGGTGCTCGACGGCAAGATGGACGGCGTGGAGTTCCGCCGTGATCCCAATTTCGGCTTCGAAGTGCCCGTGCACGTGCCGGTGCTCGCCGAGGCCGGTATCGACCAGACGAACCTCGATCCGCGCAGCACCTGGGCGGACGGGGCCGAATATGACGCGACCGCCAGGAAGCTGGTGCAGCTGTTCATCGACAACTTCGCCCAGTTCGAGGCGCATGTCGACGAAGGGGTCCGCCAGGCCGCGCCGGTGCCGGCCGCGGAGACGGTCGCGGCCTGATTGCGACACGGGTTAGGGAGAGGGGCCCCGCCCGGCACGCGCCGGAGCGGGGCCTTTTACTTCGAAATGCCGCACACCTGCGTCACACTCGGCCCCGGTCGAATCGAAGGAGAGACGTGATGAGCATTCTCGACGGCATTCTCAAGAACATCGGCGGCGCGCCGGACGATGTGGTCAACCTCGCGACCAAGATCGGGATCGATCCGGCGATGGCGGAAAAGGCGATCGCCGCGCTCGGCAAGACCCATCAGATGGACGGCGACACCGTCACGCTGGCAGCCGAGAAGACCGGCCTTTCGCCCGACATTCTCAACCAGATCGTCAGTGCGATCGGGGGCGAGGGCTCGCTCACCCACTTTGCCTCGATCCTCGACCGCGACGGTGACGGCAACCCGCTCGACGACATCATGGGCATGGCCTCGGGCCTGCTCGGCGGCGGCAAGAGCTGAGCTTTTTGCCTGCCCCTGATCGCAGGCACGTGAGTGCGGTCAGGGGCGGGCCTGCCGGAAGCGGGGCAGCCGCCGACTGTGACCTCAGTCATCCTCGACCGGATCGGGCAGATTGCGGAGGTCGAACGGCTTGCCCTCGGGCGCATCGGCAATCGCGGCGATCAGCTGCTTGGCCTTGGCCGCCGTCTGGCCGCCGTGGGGATTGGCCGCGACCGGCGCGAGAAATCTGCGGGCAATGGCGATGTTGCCTTCCCCCAGCAGCATCAGCCCGGCCTGAATCTGCAATTCGTGGTCGAATGGCGCGAGGGTCGCCGCCCTCTCGAGCGCCGCGCGGGCGTTCTCATTGGGCGCGACGCCGCCTTCGATCTGCGCGCGGTAGAAGTAAATCAGCGGCAGCGGGTGATCGTTCTCCAGCTTGTTCAGCGCCGCGAAAGGCTTGAGCGCCGCAGCAAAGGCCGCCGCGCGCTTGTCGCCCTTGACCTGGTCCGCCTGGCGGAACAGCGCATAGCCCTTCTGCACATAGGCATTGACGCGCGCGGGGTCGCGGGCGAGCGCGCCATCGGCCGCAGCGATCGCCTCGGCGTCGTTGTCGGCATCGAACTCGGCCTCGGCAAGCGCGGTGAGCACGCCCGGGTCGTCGGGGTATTTCGCCGCCACCAGCCGCGCCTCGGCGAGCAGCACCGCAGCCTCCTCGGCATTCACCCCGCGCTGCGAGCGGATCAGGAGCGGCATCATCGCCGCCTCGCCCGCGCTCAGCGGGCGCAGCGTGATGGTGCCGGCCGAAAGCTTGTCGGGCGACAGCTTCAGCGCGGACGCGCGCCGCTGGCGCAGATAGGCCTTCAGTTCTTTCTCCAGCACGTCGAGATCGCCGAACGCCGCCTCTCCGGCCGCCTTCTGGTCCATGCCCTTGGCAAGGTTCAGGACGTAGGTGTTGATCTGGCCGCGCCGGGCCTCGCTGAAGAACAGGTAGTGATAGAGCAGCCAGCTCTTGCCGTAGAAGGCGTCGAAACCCTTGACCTTTTTTTGTTCATAGAGCGCCGGGTCGATCAGTTCGCGCACATGCACCGGATCGGCAAGGGCCAGTTCGACCGCGCGGTGCTGCGCCGCACGGCCCACCCAAAGGCTGCCGTCAAACTCGAAGCTGGCGGCGGCGAAGAATTCCGCCGCCCCTTCGTCCAACCAGCGCGGCTTGGCAAAGCGCGAGGAGGACAGGAGAAAGTGGTGGGCATATTCGTGCAGCAGCACGATGGTGGTAATATCGGGATAGCCGTTCTGCTGATTGCGGATATCCTGAACGAAGGCGCGGCTGCCTCCGGCGCGCGGCACGTAGAAGCCGGCAATGGTCTTGTCGCCCGACAGCGAGCGCATCGCCCGCTCGCCGCCCACGGCATAGATGACGACGCGGTTGGAGGGGCTGGGGGTGTCGGCCTTGCGCCCGGTCACGTAGACCATCGCGCTGTGATAGCGCTCGAGATTGGCGGCGAAGGTGCGGATGTCGGCCTCACGGTCATTGGCATAAATGACGAAGTGTTCCGAGGAGGCTTCGTACCATTCGGCCGCGGCAGGCGAAGAGAAGGCGCCGAGCGCGAGCAAGGCGGCGGCAAAGCGAAACAGCACGGAAATCATTCTAGGCGTCCCCTGGCACCGGCTCTTCAATAGCGGTGCGAAGGGCGCAGCATATCGCGGTTTTGCCGCAATGCCAGAGGCATGTGGGGGGAATCGATCAGCCGGCTTGCGGCCGCGTGTCCTCGAGATATTGCCAGATGCGGCTCACCACCACCGAGCCTTCGCCCACCGCGCTGGCGACGCGCTTGACCGATCCGGCGCGCACGTCGCCGACCGCGAAGATGCCGGGCGCGGTGGTGGCGTAGTCGTCCGCCTGACCCGCGGCCGCGCCTGTGAGCACGAAGCCCTTGGGGTCGGTCTCGGCGAGCCCCGAGAGCCAGTCGGTGTTGGGTGCGGCGCCGATCATGATGAAGAGGGCGCGGGTATCGATCCGGCGCTCGCTCTGGCCCGTCTTGAGGGTGAGCCCCTCGAGCCACGTCTCGCCGTGCAAAGCGGTGACTTCGGAATGGTAGTGGATCGTGACCCGCGGATCGGCCTCCAGCCGCTGCGAGAGGTAGCTCGACATCGAGGCCGCAAGGCTGCCCGAGCGCACCACGAGGTGCACGTGGCTCGCCGCGCGGCTCAGGAACATCGCCGCCTGCCCGGCCGAATTGCCGCCGCCGATCACCACCGCCTCGGTCTTCGCACAGAAGCGCGCTTCCATCTCGGTCGCCGAGTAGAAGATGCCCGCGCCTTCCAGCTCCTCGAGGTGCTCCAATGGCAGGCGGCGGTATTGCACCCCGGTCGCAACCAGCACCGCGCGGGCGCAGAGTTCGTCGCCATCATCCAGCGTGAGGCAATAGGCTCCGTCCGCGCGGCGGCTCATCGCTTCCACGCGGCGCGGCATGACGAAGCGCGTGCCGAACTTCATCGCCTGCACCTGTCCGCGCCAGGTGAGGTCGGTGCCGCTGATGCCGGTGGGAAAGCCCATGTAGTTCTCGATCCGCGAGGACGTGCCCGCCTGCCCGCCCACGGCGGTGTCCTCGACCACCAGCGCCTCGATCCCTTCCGAGCCCGCATAGACCGCCGCCGCGACCCCTGCCGGGCCGCCGCCGACGATCACCAGATCGTACGTCCGGCGCGAACAGATATCGAGGTCCATGCCGAGATATTGCGCGACCTTGCGCGGGGTCGGGTTCTCGAGCCGCTGGTCGACGCCGAGAATCACCGAAGGCTTGTGCCCGGTGAGGTCGCAAACCGCCGCGGTCTCGGCGTCGCGGTCATCCATGTCGTAGCTCTGGAACGGAATGCGGTTCCTCGAAAGGAAGCGCTCGACAGCCTGCACGGCCGGATCACGGTCCGCGCCGATCACCTTGATCGCGTCGTTGCGCGCCTCGAACTGGCGGCGGCGGCGCGCGGCGAAGACGGTGATGAGGTGGTCGGAGAGCTCGGGCATGCGGCCCATCAGCTCGAGCATCGGCGCGCGCGGGGCCTCGATCACCCGGGTGTCGACCGCGGCGCGCATCCGCATGATGTTGGTCGAGCGGTTGAGAAAGGCGATCTCGCCCATGAACTGCGTCGCGCCGAGGGTGGAGGGGAGCATGCGTTCATTGGTGTAGGGATCGACCACCTCGATCTCGCCTTCGAGGATGTAGACGAAGCGGTCCATCGGCTCGCCGATTTCCATGACGATGGAGCCGGCGGGATAGAACTTCTCGCCCCCGATCGCGCAGATCGCGTCGACATGCTCGGGCGCGAGCGGCACCCGGCGCATGGTCTGAAGGTCTTGTCCGAGTGTTTCCATGCTGCCCTCCTGTCATGCGCCGGTTGCAAGATGGGGACAGGGGGGCGGGATGGGAAGGGGGCGTCTGACCTAGGCCTTCGCCCCCGCTATGTAGCGGCTGACCGTGTTCGCCATCACGCTGAGCGGCGCATTGCCGCCCAGCACCACGGCGGTGTTGAAGCCCTTGAGGTCGTATTTCGCCCCCAGCTCGGCCTGCGCCCGCGCGCGGTTCCTGACGATCTCGGAGTGGCCGATCTTGTAGCCGCAGGCCTGCCCCGGCCAGGAACAATAGCGATCGACCTCGGAGGCGACCTCCTCGACCTTCGAGCCGTTCTCCTCGACGAAGAATTGCCGGCCCTGTTCGCGCGTCCAGCGCTTGTGGTGCATGCCGGTGTCGACCACCAGCCGGCAGGCCCGGAAGGCGAGGCTTTGCAGGTAGCCCAGCCGCCCGACCTTGAATTCGTCATAGGCCCCCAGCTCGTCGGCGAGCTGTTCGGCATAGAGCGCCCAGCCTTCGGAGAAGGCGTTGAAGGCGAGGATCGAGCGGATCAGCGGCAGGCGGTTGGAGAACTCGCCCTCCCACACGTGGCCCGGGATCGCCTCGTGGAAGGTGAGGTCGGCAAGGTCGTATCGGCGATGGAGGTCGGTGGTCCTGAGGTTGATCCAGAACCGGCCCGGGATGCTGCCGTCCTTGCTGCCCGCGCCCCCGTAGGCCCCGGGCGCGCCGGGCTCTTCGGCGAGCGGCAGGCGGCGCACTTCCATGTTGGGATCGACCAGCGTGTTGAAGGCGCGCGGCATCTGCGACTTGATCCAGCCGAGGCGCTCGTTGATGAAGGCGAAGATCTCCTCGCGGCCCTTGTCGCCCTCGGCAAAGTGGTAGCGCGGATCGGCCGAGAGCGCTCGCATGCGGGCACCGACCGAGCCCTCGGTATAGCCGATCTCCTTGAGGATCGGGTCCATGCGGGCGTGGAGCGTCCGCAATTCGTCGAGGCCTTGCTGGTGGATCTCGTCAGGCGAGAGCTTCGTGGTGGTTGAGGCCCTGAGCGCCCAGGCGTAGTATTCCTCGCCCCCCGGCTGCGCCCACATGCCCGCCGCATTCTTTGCAGCGGCACGCTGGACCTTGAGCTCGTCGAGCTGGCGTTCGAGCGCGGGGACGATGCCCGAGGCCGCGATCCGCTCCGCCTGGGCGGCGGCTGTGTCGGCCCCGGCGATGCCGCTTGCGGTGAGCGGCCCGGCATAGCTTTCGCCCGCCGCCGCGATGCTCGCCTCCATCTGCGCGATCGCCTTGTCGAGCAGGAAGGCGGGCGGCACCAATCCCTGCCCGCGCGCGTCCCTGATCCGCTCGAGCTCGCCGTCCATCAGCGCGGGCACCTCGGCCAGGCGGTCCATGTAGGGGCCGATGTCCTCGGGGCTGGCGAGCGGCTGCGAGGAGCCGAAGAAGCGCGGCAGATCGATATAGCTGCCGACGTTCTGGATCACGACATAGGGCGCATTGCGCCAGCTGCCCACGGCGACATCGCCATAGGGCAGGGCCATGCCCTCGACCGCGCTGGCGAAGGCGGTCTCGACCACCTCGAAGCCGATCTGCTGGTCGCTGGTCAGGTCATCGCGCGGATAGGCCTTCACCGCGGCAACCAGTTCCTTGAGCGTGGCGGCATAGGCCGCGCGGCCCTCGGCCCCGCCGGTGCCGAAGGTCGATCGCCACGCGGCATATTCCCCCGTGTCGACCCCGAGGCCGGTGGCGCGGCCCGGCTCGTGGGCGAGCATGGCATAGGCAACCCGCTCGAGCGCGGCGTCGGGGGCAAGGCCCTTGAGCGAAGTGCTCGTGGCCGCGCTGGCGGTGGCCGGCGCGGGGTTCGCGGCGCAGGCCGGCAGCAGGGCAAGGGTGGAGGTGCCCGCCAGCCCGGCAAGGGTCTGGCGGCGGGTGATCGTGACTGTGCTCTCTCTCATGCACGAGAGGCTTACCGTGCAGGCAAGAGGTGTCAACGCCCGCGCGGCAGGCCGCGCTCCGGCGCTCAGTCGGCGAGCATCCCGCCGACCTTGCCGCCCTCGAGCGCGAGCAGGTTCATCACCGCGTGGTGCAGCGCGATGTTCTGCTCGGCGGTGCCCTGGTAAGCGGTCATGCCGAGTTCGTCCGCCAGTTCCTTGCGGTTCTCGAACGAGGGATCGAGGCCGACCAGCTTCATCAGGTCGACGATCGAGGTCTGCCAGTTGAACTTGTCCGCATCGGGTAGGGCGGCGATGTGGGCGTTGAGCTGCGCCTCGGTGAGCGGCTCGGGCTCGGCGGGAGCCGCGGGAGCCGCAGCGGGCGCGGGCGCGGCGGGCGCGGGGGCGGGGGCAGGAGCAGGTTGGGCCGCTTCCTTCTTCTCGCCCCAGATCGCGTTCTTGATCGACGTGAAAATACCCATCATAGCCTCCCTCGTGCCGCTGTTTCTGGCGGCCTCTACCGAGGCTAGGCCCGCGATGTTCCCGCCGCGAGACGCGGATGCGACGCTGGTGCCGCAAGGGTGCGACAAGCAGGAGCGCGATTGACCGCCATGACCGACATCGTGCTCGCCATCGTGATGCTGGCCGCCTTCGCGCTGGTCGCGGGGGCCTTCGTGCTGTGGCGGCGCACGGGCGCGGTGAAAAACCCCGCGCTGATGGTGCTGCTGGCGGCGATCGCGGTGATCAACGTGCTGATCTGGACCGTGCCCGCGCCGGACGGCAAGGCGCCGATCGAGCAGGTCAAACAGGCCGCCGGAGGAAGCTAGGGGGAAGCCTCCCCCGGCGGCAGAACCTTCCTATTCCGGGATGCTCCACCGCACCGAGTTGGACCAGGTGCCCGCGACCGGCTTGCCGTTGGCGTCGCGCGCCGCATCGAAGCGCGCGCGCTTGCTGACGAGGTCGCAGGTCGCGCTATCCAGCGCGGCGTGGCCGGTCGAGCGGGTGATGGTGCACCCGGTCACCTTCCCGCGCGCGTCGATCTGGAGCGTGAAGCGCGCCGTCCCCGAAAGCTCCTCGGCGATCCAGCGCGGGCGGTAATCGTCATTGCTCACCCACTTGGCGGGATTGCCCTTGGGCTTGGCGCCGACCGGGTCGTAGAGCGACGCGGGGCTGGGCGAGGGGCCGATCCCGAAGTCGATCGGCCCGGTGTTGACCGAGGTGCCCGGGTCGGTCAGCGGTATCACCGGATCGCCCCGGCCAAGATCGACGGGCAATGGCGGCGGCGGCAACGGGGTCGGGACGGTCGTGGTGGTGGTGGTGGTTGTCTTGGCGTCGCTCTGCTTGGTCTCCGGCGTCGGGGGTGGCGGCGGGGGCGGGGGCAGCAGGATCTCCGCGACCGAGGTCGCCTCGGGGTTCGGCCGGGTGTGGGGGGTCGTCACTGTCACCGTCAGGCCGACGATCAGCAGGGCGCCGAAGGCTCCGGGGATGCCGAGCGCTCCGGCGAGCGCGGCAGCGTTGGGACGGCGATTGGCAGACACGTAAGTCATGCGCAGGCTCCTCTCTCCATCAGTGTGGGAGCGGCGGCCGGAGCACCTTTCGCAAGCAGAACACCCCGGCTCCACTCACGTGTGAAGGTACTATGACTTTTGCTAGGCGCGAAGAACTTTCGCGTTGTTTTTCAGGACTGTATTTTTTCCAATCATTTCAGTAGAGAATTGGATTCCTTGTGTGCGTGCCCGCCTCCGCGGGCACGTCCTCGGCGCTGTTTCAAGCCCTGCGGGCTTGAGCGCCTGCGGCTCGCGCGCGTGCGCTCGCGGTCGCTGACGCGACCGAATTCAGCGAATCTTTTCGGAGTCGCGCTGGCCCGGCCCGCCGCAGGACGGGCCGCAAGGCCGAACGCCCGCCCGCAGGCGCCCGGAGCGAAGCGGAGGGACAGCGCCGAGGACGTGGTCGCGGAGGCGACCACGCAAACAAGGACCTCGGTCGCGCTAGCGACCGCGAGCGCACGCGCGCGAGCCGCAGGTGCCCGTAGCGAAGCGAAGGAA
>OFDN01000729.1_pt1 | contig 24804 bp, 25 predicted proteins | sample 1520971 | NCBI WGS metagenome assembly OFDN01 (sample SAMEA94257418, study PRJEB24077) | hot springs metagenome | biome: Aquatic biome; feature: Geographical feature; material: Water | place: India | collected 2012-06-12 | depth 5 m
TAACGAATTAAATACCAAATTGGAGCAAAAAAAAATGCTTTCAACCACTACTATTCCGCTCAAAAAGAAAGTAATTGTTGAAAAAATTGACACAGTTTATGTTTTGAAACATATTAGAAAAGACGTTTTATTAAATGACCCACAAGAGATTAATTTTTCGGAAGGCAATCTAAGTGAGACAAAATCAAACCCAATTAGTGAAGTAGAAAATAACAATGATAATTCATTTGAAAGTATAGAGGCTACTAATGGCTCCAAGAGTAATAAAAATGAAAACAGAAAAGTAGGTATTTTTATTAAAACCCCTAAAAAAACGATTGTTAAGAGAAATATAAATTATGAGAAGGAATCTGCACAGGAGATAAGTAACCAAGGTGAATATACTCCTAAAAATAGCAACGTTACCGACAATGCAATTACTCTTGATAAACAAGCAGAAATTTCTAAACAAATCAATTTGAATGAAGTTAGAAGTAAGGGCTTCCTTCCTTTGAGCTTATCTTCCGCAACACTACTTAGAGAACCTATACTTAAATCATACGATACAAAAGCATTGGTAAAAAATAAGGAATTCAAACTGCCTTCCATCAAATTACCACCTCTCAAATATAGAATTGGAATTGGTGCCAATATGGATAACCAACAAATTGGAACTAGCATTTTGGCTGAATTTCTTTTAAGTAAAAAATGGAGTGCAAACACCGGTGCTTCTGTCAATTTCTTGGGATTTGAGCATTTCGGGAATGAAGATGAATTTAAACGAAAAACAACCAAAGATTTTAGAGAAGAGCACAAAGTAGACTTTCCTGTTGGGGTTCCAATCGAAAACATTGAAGCTCGCCAAATTCTATTCCGAATTCCATTGTATCTCAATTATAGAATAGCCCTTCGAAATGATTTCACTTTCACTTTGGGTGGCGGAACTGACTTTGATTTACATTTACAAAAACTAACCTCATTTTCGCGTCATAATTATGATGATTCGCCAAATGCCTTTTCTGAAAAAATTAAAGTAACAGCATTTAATAATTTGATGTTTTCTACAGGTATTGAGAAACGTTGGAAGAAATTTTCTTTACAGATTAGTCCATATGCAGCTTATCAATTTAAAACACTTACCTATAAACCCACAGATTGGACCTTCGGGATCAAGCTAAATAGTTTTTATCGAGTCAAATAATAATCAACTGAATGTAAAATACTAATTGGTTCGTAATTCTCTTTACAACAATTAGTATTTTATTATTCACCATACAAAACAGTCCTAAACACTACTTTTCAGATTCGATCTTTAGTAGTTTGAGCCAGTTTTGCATATCATTTTCGAGGATTTTATTGAACGTTTTTTGCAAAATACTTACTAATAAACCCTCCATACTTTCCTCTACCAAGATAATCGTTAGGTTCTCAAAGAAGTAAGAGTCCAGTTATGAATAGCAAACATGCCTAATGTCTTACCCGTCCAGCCAAATTTTTAAGTAACCTCAAAGGAATGAAAAGTCGAATGAATACTTGCTCCGCCAGTCTTCCAGTAGAAGGTTGTCCCTACTTCGAAAACACCATTTAGTTTAGGTTTCGTAATATCCGACTGCCATTTAGACCAGTCATTGATATTTATTGGTCATAATTTCCCAAACTTTATAAGTAACGGCGTTTATAATTATGCTTTTACTAAATTTTACTGGTGTGTTGTTATTAATGCTTCTCATTGAATTTTGGTTTTATGCAAAATCACTTTGATTTTGCAATGATTGAAATTTTTGTCTATTGTTCGACTCATTAAGTTCTACACAAAATCAAGGCTTGCTCTTGACAAAAATCAAGAAGTTTTCTTCAACGCTTTTTTTCGTATCCGACTAAAAGTTTCGGGAGTCATACCCAACATTGAAGCCAAATATTGTAGCGGTACTTGGTTGAAAAACTCTTTTTTGAAGGCGAATAATTGCTCGTAGTGTTCTTCGGCCGAAAGGGAAAGATGCTTCAAAATTCGTTCTTCTAAAACCATAAAACATCAGACTATAAAGAGCTTTTCGAGTTCGGTCATTTATCAGAAAAGATTGAATTGATACTAAATATAAAAATAAATCTTACCATTAGAAAGAAAATTAGGTTAAATATAACCCAGTACTATATACATTCAATACATTGTTTTTTCAAACGAGAATTTTTTAAACAAAGAACTAATAACCCATAATTTGGATAAATCAGTCAGCCACCCGACAAATCAATTTTTCAGCCATTGATACCTTTGTTGCATAAAATCAACAAAGGTATGTCTGAATCATTGGCAATATTATTATTAACTGCACTCATTAGTTTTGTAGGTTCGGTTCATCCGGGGCCAGTCAATTTGGCGGTTGTGCAAGCAACGCTTTCTCGGAATTTTAAAGCGGGTGTTTGGGTAGCCATCAGCGGCACGCTTCCTGAAATCATTTACACAATCATCGCACTCAAAAGTCAAGTTTTTTTGACCAAAAATCGAACAATTCTCGAAATTTTAGAAATAGCCATTATTCCTTTTTTCCTGATAATTGGCGTCCACAGTTTTTACTTTAGTTCAAAATCAAACAAAGAATTTAACCTAAGCAATAGGCCAAAAGAAATAATTGGTGGATTCGTCAGTGGCATTCTCAACCCTCAGTTATTGCCTTTTTGGGTAGTGGTATTGGTGTATCTTAACACTTTTTTTAGCCTAAATTCAATAAGTTCGCAAGTTTCGTTTGTGTTGGGAGCCGCTTTGGGTGCGTTTCTGATTTTATTGATTTTTGCGTATTTGGCAAAGCGTTTTCAAATCAAAATACTCGGTCTATTCCGCCGCTATTCCATCGAAAAAGTCATCGGATTATTTTTTATTTCGATGTCTGTGTTTCAAACTTTCAAAATTCTTCTCTGAATTGTCAACCAGCCGACAATTCGTTTTTTACCAATCCACCAACTTTGTGATGTAAATTTTAAATCTTTATCAAAATGAAAAACAAATTTAGTGCGATAATTTTCTTCTTTCTACTCGTTTCGAGTGGTGTTTTTGCACAAGAAAAAGCCATTTTTGTCAAAAATGGAATCGCTATCAATGGCTATGATGCCGTAGCGTATTTTACTGAAAGTAAGGCAGTTGAAGGCAAAAACGATTTTAGTTTTGAATGGAACGAAGCCAAATGGTTGTTTAGTTCACAAGCCAATTTAGATGTTTTCAAAACCAATCCAACAAAATATGCTCCGCAATACGGCGGCTTTTGTGCTTACGGCGTGAGCGAAAACCACAAATCGCCAACCGACCCAAATGCTTGGACAATTGTCGATGATAAACTTTACCTCAATTATAGCAAAAAAGTAAAAGAATTATGGTCGAAGGATATTCCGAGCCGTATTCAGAAAGCGAATGAACTTTGGCCTTCTCTCAATAAATCTAACTAACCCAAAACCATCACCAAAATGAAATTCCGATTTTTAACCTTATGCTTTTTAGTGGGATTCTCCACCCAAATTTTTGCCCAAACAGCCGTTCGAACCAAACAATTTAACCTTGAAAACGGCTTGGCGATTCAAGGCTACGACCCTGTGGCGTATTTTACACAAAACAAGGCCATTGAAGGCAACAAGCAATTCAGTGCCAATTTTGAAGGTGCAACCTACCGATTTGCCAGTGCAGCCAACAAAGATGTATTTTTGAAAGACCCTAAAAAGTATGAACCACAATACGGTGGTTGGTGTGCGTATGCGATGGGAGCCACGGGCGAAAAAGTAGAAATCGACCCCGAAACTTTCAAGATTTTGAATGGAAAACTCTACCTTTTTTATCATTCTTGGGCAAATAATACATTGCCAAAATGGAATAAAGATGAAGTAAATCTTAAATCGAAAGCCGATAAGAGTTGGATGAATATTTTTCACTAATTTAACCCAAAACACAATGAACCTTTCTAAAATAAGCTCTTGGATTTTACGAATCGTTGCCGCTGTGATTCTTTTACAAACACTTTATTTCAAATTTACAGCTCACCCTGAGTCGGTTGAGTTGTTTAGCAAACTCGGCGTTGAACCGTGGGGAAGAATCGGAACGGGTGTTTTGGAGTTGATTACTGGTATTTTATTACTCATTCCTGCTACGGCCTTTATTGGTGGATTTCTCGGTATGGGACTCATGTTTGGAGCAATTGCTTCGCATTTATTTGTCATCGGAATCGAGTCGAAAGGCGATGGCGGTCAGCTTTTTATGTTGGCTATTATAGTATTAATTTGTTCGATTTTTATTCAAATTATTCACCAAAACGAAGGGAAAAGGCTTATGCAGAAGTACTTTCCTAAAATATAAAATGAGAATTTTTCGAGTTATTCGGAGTATTCGAGAAATTCCATTCAATTAATAAAAATAAATTCATGAAAATTCCTCTTTCAATTATTAAAATCTTCAATTACGAATACTGGCCTTGGTGGGTTTTCTACCTACCAATGGCTCCATATTGGCTTTATTTATCGGCTAAAACTCGTTCGCTTACTTTTTTCACTGCCGTAAATCCGGGAATCGAGGCGGGCGGTTTTTATGGTGAAAGTAAAATTGACATTCTGAAAAATATCAATTCTCAATATTTGCCCAAAACTGTTTTCGTTGATAAAATACAAGATTTTGAAAAAGCCATTAAACAATTAGAAATCAATCAGTTGACTTTTCCATTAATCGCAAAACCCAATATTGGCGAAAGAGGGACAAATGTCGCAAAAATCGAATCATTGGAGCAATTAAAGGTCTATCATTCACAAACACCCGAAGATTACATCATTCAAGAATTCATCACGTATCCCATTGAATTTGGCGTACTTTTTAGTCGCTTGCCCAATCAATCACGTGGCAAAGTTTCGTCATTGACGATGAAGGAACTTTTGACTATCACAGGCGATGGGAAATCAACGATTAGAGAATTGATAGAGCAATCTACCCGAGCCAGATTTCAGTTGGAAGTCTTAGAAGCAAAGTTAGGCGAAGGCATGAATGAAGTTTTACCGAAAGATGAAAAACGACTCCTCGAACCCATCGGAAATCATTGCCGAGGCACAAAGTTTATCAATGCAAATTGGATAATCAACGAAAAATTAGACGAGGTTTTCAGCAAAATTGCCGAAAGCTTTGAGGGTTTTTATTACGGTCGTTTCGATATGAAAGTGGCAAGTATCGAAGATTTGTACAGAGGCGAAAACATCAGAATCTTGGAACTCAATGGCGTTAGCTCCGACCCCGGACATATCTACGACCCCAACTACCGACTTTGGCAAGCCTACCTAGATTTACGTTGGCATTGGAAACGTACGGCCGAAATCAGTATTCAAAATCAAAAAAGAGGTTTTTCACCTTTACCTTTCAGTGAAGTTTGGGCAATAATTAAGAAACATTTTTTGTAGGGAACTGAATGTTTTCACAGTCAGTAATTCACAACATGAAAAAAGTATAGAAAATAGATTTAGTAAGGAGACAATGAAAGATAATATAATTAGAAAAGTACAAATTAAAGACCTAAAAGGCTCAAAGAAGTTTTAGATTCAAGTGAACTATTCCCATCTGAATATCTTGACGATATGATTTCAGATTATTTTAATAATACGGAGACTGAAGAAATCTGGTTCACATGTATCGAAAATAATAAACCCATAGCGATTGGCTATTGTGCCCCAGAAAAGCTAACAAACGGAACATATAATCTCTATGCAATTGCAGTCAGAAAGGAGTTTCAAGGTCAAGGGATTGGTCATAAAATGATGCACTTTATAGAAGATTTGCTCTTAAAGAATGGTAAAAGAGTATTGATTGTTGAGACTTCAAGTATTGACCAATATACATTAACACGAAAATTTTATCACAAACTTGGCTATCGTCAAGAGGCTGTTATCAAAGATTTTTGGGATGATGGCGAGGATAAAGTAATATTTTGGAAGAAATTGTGCTGAAAATAAGTAATTGAATATAGTAAATATTATAATAATGATGTTTAAATTGATACTTTAGGAATCTTTGGTATCAATTTCTATTTTTTTAATACAAATATTTGTTCAAACCTTTTTTGTATATTTGATAGTACTACCTAAAAATACTGATGAACCTCGACACAAAATATTGGTACCTCAGAGACCACAAACTTTTTGATGTACTTTCTTCCACAGAATTGAAATCAATCTGTATGATTACCAATTTCAAATCGGCGAAGAAAGGCGAAATTATTTTGTTTTCGCACGATGAAAACACAAGAGTTTATTTCTTGAAAAAAGGCACATTGAAAATTGTAGAAATCGACGAAAAAGGCAACGAAATTGTTAAAGACATTATCCAAAAAGGCGATATTTTTGGCGAATTTACCTTGACCGAAACGCAGTCTGATGAATATGCAGTAGCCGTTTCGGATAATGTGATTTGTTGCAGTTTTAAGATGGATGATTTTGAAAAACTTTTAGAGAAAAATCCTCAATTGGGGCTTTCTTACACGAAATGGATGGGTTTTAGGTTTAAAAGACTACAAAATCGTTACTCAAATTTGATGTTTAAAGATGTTCGTACACGCTTCAAAAGTTTTTTAGACGAGTGGGCAGCAAAAGAAGGCACGGCGTCGGCCAATGAGGTTATACTAACAAATTACCTTACGCATCAAGACATCGCCAGTTTGATTTGTAGTACTCGTCAGACGGTTACACAACTATTCAACGAGTTCAAAGAAAAAGGTATTTTAGATTACTCACGCACCGAAATTATTTTGAAAAAAGCCGCCTAATATTTTCATAGATTTTTTGTTTAGGTCGTCCAGCCGACAATCCAATTTTCAGCCAACGCTGATATTTGTATTGTAAAACAAAAAACTATGAAAACAATCATCGCTCTTATTGCCGCTGTGTTTTTGGCTGGATGCCAGAAAGACGATATTCTCGAAAATACTGATACAAATTTTACCACCAACTCAATAGTCAATAACATGACCACGCAAACGAATTTTAACACAGCTGGTCAGACACTTGTACTACAAGGGAACTTCGAAAGTGCCGTTCACGCTACGTCGGGAATTGTAAAAATCTACGAAGATAAAGACAAAAAACGCACTCTGGTTTTTGAAAATTTTAAGACCGATGCTGGTCCTGATTTAAGGATTTACCTCGCCGAAGACCGCTCGGTTACCAATTTCATTCAGATAAGCGATAAAGTACAAAATGGTAATCTTTCCTTGGCAATACCTACTAATGCCGATTTGAAAAAACAAAATCACGTACTGATTTGGTGCCGACAATTTTCGGTTTTGTTCGGCTTTGCGGCTTTGAAGTGAGGTACGTTTACCTCATCCCCAGCCCTTCTCCTCAAGGAGAAGGGAGCAAAAGCAAAACCAACAGTAACAAACTAATCATTTTTGAAAAGCACTAACATGAAAAAAACACTCATATTATTATTAATAAGTAGCTCATTATCAGCACAATATCAGTACACCAAAACCCAAAGAAATCTCGATTTGGCTCTTGCCTTTGGAACAGCAGCTTCGCCTTCGATTTCTTATCAAAAACTCTACGGAATCGGTAAATCTGACCGTTTTAAAATTGGTTGGGGTGTACGTCTAAATACATTTTTTAGCGGACAGCAAAACTACATTACTGCACCAGCAAATCTGACTTCGGGTACGCAAAGCATTGTGGCTTTGTTTACCGAAAACATTGCCAGCAACCTAGATACACTACAACTAACCAAATCGGCTTTGGGTAGTTTAAATGGCAAAGTTGTGCTACAATACAGTTTCCGAAAACTCGATGTTGGGTTCAATATTGATGCCGTAGGATTCTCGTTTGGCAAAAAACAATCGGGTAAATTTGTGGCAAATGAGTCAAAATCGCTCAATAATTCTACTCAAACTGCCAAACCAACGCCATTTAATCTTTTGCTGATTAGCGATAGCGACATTGGAAGTTTGAACTCAGAATTATATTTTCGGTATTGGGTAAATGACCGTTTTGGGGTGCGTGCAGGAGCGAGTTTTCAGTTTTTGGAATACACAACCGACAAAGTATTAACCTTTGAAAACGACCGTTTTCGCCACAAATCCTTGCTCCCGTTTGTAGCTATCACTTATTCACCATTTAAAAAGATTTACAAAGATGCTCGCTAAGTTATCGAAAAGTATTCTTCTGTTGTTTGTCATCGTGCAAGCCACATTGAGCCACGCCCAAAATTGGAAGCCCACGACCGCGGCCGTAACATTCAATATAAAACACGCATTGGGCTCTACTGCCGATGGTTCTTTCAAAGGTTTTTCGGGAACGGTGGTTTTCGATGCCAATAATCTTGCGGGTTCTGCACTAAAGGCAAGTATTGACACCAAAACCATTGATACAGGTCTGGGGCTTCGTGATAAAACCCTCAAAGGTAGCGATTACTTTGATGTAGAAAAATACCCGAAAATCTCGATGGTTTCGACCAAAATTGAAAAGGGAACAAAAGAAAACGAATACATCAGCTATTTTAATCTGACGATTAAGAAAACGACAAAAAATGTAAAAATTCCTTTCACTTTTATCCAAAATGGCACAAATGCCCAACTGAAAAGCAACTTTCAAGTCAATAGATTAGAGTATGAGGTTGGAGAAAAAAGCTCGCTTTTGGGCAATGTTGCCACGGTTTCTATCACTTTAAACGTTCAACAATAAAATGACTATAAATGCCTCCCTCTCAGTTCTTAACCAATTAAATGACCTACTTTCACAACTAAAACCGATTGAATATACCCAAAAACTATCGGTTTTTAATGGAAGTAGCATCGGGCAACACGTGCGGCACACGGTAGAGTTTTTTCAGTGTTTACTCGAAGGTTTCGACACTGGTACGATTGATTACGATGCAAGAAAACGGAATATACTCATCGAAACCGACTTAAATTATACGCTCACATTGGTTGAAATGATTCAGCAAAAAATCAAAGGTATTTCTAATACTTATTCGCCAATTCAGCTCAGAGTTAGATACGGAGAAATTGATTTTGAGCTAATAGAAACCAATTTTATGCGTGAATTAGTCTATCTCATCGAACACTCAATTCATCATTTTGCCTTAATTCGAATTGGGATTCAGGAGAATTTCAAACAAGTAACTATCGAAACAAATTTCGGTGTGGCATATTCTACAATAAAATTCAAAGAAAAAATCACTGTATATAGTAATTAAATTATCATTTCCCTACCCAATCATTTATTTTTATACGGTTATTTAATAATCTTAAATTATAGCCAAATGTGTGTTCTGACTTATATTCCGACCAAAAATAACGGATTTATCCTCACCTCAAACCGAGATGAAGCAGTTTCTCGTGAACCAGCTATACCACCACGAAAATATAACCTCCACGGACAAAATGTTTTCTTTCCAAAAGACCCCAAAGGTGGTGGTACTTGGATAGCAAGTAGTGGCGAAATTACGCTTTGTTTGTTGAATGGTGGAATTGAGAAACATATCTCCAAACCGCCATATAGACAAAGTAGAGGTAAGGTAGTTCTAGATTATTTTGAGTATCAAAATATAAACGACTTTGTAAATCGTTATTTTTTTGAAGGAATAGAGCCTTTTACACTTATAGTGATTGAAAACAACCAAGAAATAAATATTCATGAATTAAGATGGAGCGGAGAAAGAATATATTTATCACAAATAGATAATACCAAACCACGTATCTGGTCGTCGGTTACGTTATATAGTCCTCAAATAATTAAACAAAGAGAAGAGTGGTTTAAATATTATTCTTCTCTTGAAAAAGAACCAAACTCTTTATCAATATTAGACTTCCATCATACAGGAGGAAGTACCGATAGTAGAAATGCAATCAAAATGAATCGTGATGATACACTTAAAACCATTTCTATCACTCAGTTTATCATTAACGAATTTGATTTTACCATTTCTTACCAAGACCTTCAAGCTAAAACCACCTTCATGTATCGTGTATTTAGAGAACTTACCTCATGATACTTTATCAAAAATCTTCGATAAATTAGATAAAATTTCAAGAATTTGAGTTTTATTTACATAAAAATTAGTCAACTAATCATTAGTATGAAAAATCTTAATATAAAACATTATTTGCTTATACTTGGGTGCTTACTAGCTTCATTTATTGAAACTAATGCCCAATATTATGGTGGTGGTGGATATGGAGGGTATGGAGGATACGGCGGATATTATAACAGAGGATACAACAATGCCTTCAACAATCCAAGTTTTAATAATGGCAAACCTAAGCCGCCACCAGACCCAGATGAAGTAGCTAAAGAAGAAACTCGAGTCATGGTTAAAAAACTAAAATTAACCGATGAACAAGAAATTCTGATTTCTTCGCTTAATGAAGATTATGCTTACCAGAGAAAAGGTTTGTATGAACTTCTTAAAAAAGAATTTGGTAATTCACAACCTACTCCGGCTCAAGTGGATGCTGCAAGAGAAAAAATGAATGCTTTGGAAGCAAAAAAGGATAAAGAACTTGAAAAGATTTTAACTCCCGAACAATTTCAAACATATCAAGAGATGAAAGAAAAGAGTCAGAAAGCGAATAAAGGAAAAAATAATCATTAAAAATAAAAGATTTTCAGAAAAGCCCTATTTTTGTTTAAAATAAGGCTTTTTTTATGCACGAACATCATCACGAAGAACACTTAGGTAGTTCTGAATTTATCACTGATATTGTCATCGGAATGTCTGATGGTCTAACTGTTCCATTTGCTTTAGCTGCAGGTCTCAGTGGTGCGGTTCACACAAACGATATCGTCGTTACAGCGGGTATCGCTGAAATAGTTGCTGGTTCTATTGCCATGGGCTTGGGTGGTTATTTAGCTGGAAGAACTGAAATAGAACACTATGAGTCTGAACTTAAACGTGAATATGAGGAAGTTGAACGCGTTCCAGAACGTGAAAAGCAAGAAGTGCGTGATGTTTTTGCTGAATATGGCCTAAGCAAACACCTTCAAGATGAAATTGCCGATGAACTTGCGAAGGATAAGAAAAAATGGGTTGATTTCATGATGAAATTTGAGCTAGGGCTCGAACAACCCAACCAACACAGAGCAACCAAAAGTGCAGCAACCATAGGCATTTCATACATTATTGGAGGACTTATCCCACTTTCACCTTATTTCTTTACAACAAACCCAATTGATGGCTTAAAATATTCTTGTATAGCAACATTAATTTGTTTATTTGTGTTTGGATACTTTAAGAGTAAAGTAACTGGGCAACCTCCATTCATTGGTGCTTTAAAGGTTACTACTATTGGAGCAATTGCAGCAGCTGCAGCCTTTTTTGTAGCAAAAGCTCTTGAATAAAATATCTACCAACCAAAACACGTTAAATGGTTTGACTGAAAAAACCTTTGTGATAAAAAGACTACAAAAATATAGTATCCAAAACAAAAGACAAACTCTATATTTGGGGTTTTTGTTTTTATCGTTGAGTTATTCTACTTCTATTGGACAGACTCTTGATTCGGTCATTGTTAGGTTCCCCGATTCTCTTCGTGCAAGGTTAAGTTACACCATAAACTGGGACGCAAGAAGTTCAATAATTAGAGAAAAAAGAGTAAACATCTGGGGCGTAAATACAGGAATAATTGTAGGAAAAAAACGCCATCAAGTAACTTTTGGATATTATTGGCTCAACTTCAATTCGTATCAGAGATTAATTGATTTAAGAAAAAGAGCAGCTAAAAGAGTAAATTTAGACTATTATACGAAAACTGATTTATACTTTTTTAGTCTAATGCACTGGCAAAATTTTATTAATAATAAAAGATGGCAAGTAAGCATGCCCATTGAAATTGGCATTGGTGCAACAAAAAGTCAAAATGTAAATATTTTTGATGAAATTCAGATTTGGAGAAGAAAAGATTATTTCATGCCAATTCAGGCTGGCCTTTATGTAGGATGGAAAGCCACGCGTTGGGGAGGTCTTTCAGTACAAGGCGGCTATCGTTTTGCTCTTTACAGTAAAAATTTTCCTGAAAGCTATAATGGGCTTTACTATAGCTGGGGGGCCAATATGCGACTAGCAATTCTAAGCGATTTATATAATTGGGTAATAAAAAATAAAAAACCAAGAAATATTATCAACTAATTTTAGTAAACCTATTTTTGAATAACAAATTTCCCTACCTTTGCTTAAGGTGAAACAAACCACAACCCTTCCAAACATGATTCTAAAAAAAGGGGTATTTAGAAGATATATTTTTTGGGGTTTCACGAAAATTTATTTCTAAGTTTTTCACAAATAATCAAAAAAATAAAAAAAATATTTGTATCAACATACAATTTTGTTTTATCTTTGAATCAAAATTAGAAAACGCAAATATTTTCATAATTTATTGCAACCATTGGCAAGGCAATTCTGTTATTCATATAGAAATAAAATATTAAAGATAAAAGTTGTGTGGATTTAGTAGCGGGAAAGGCTGGAGTTATTTACTCCAGTCCTTTTTTTTTATACCCCTACCAAAAAATAAATCCTATTTGATGCAACCGATTTCAGAAAAATGGAGTCTTATAGATAGAAATTCGATATAGTATTATATAGTTTTTTCATAAAAGTTGTGTGGATTCAATTAAAAAAAGGCTGGCCGGTTTGAGCCAGTCTTTTTTCGTTAAAAATCGCCATAATTGACTTGTAAACAGGGTAAACCCAGCTCTAATCGCCATAAATCGACCACTTGATTTCGATCGTCAAGCACAAATTTGATAAAATACTGACCTTTTACGTGAGCTTCATACAATTCTTTTTTCACGACCGAATCTTTTCGGGCATCACCTTTGGTTCGCATAAAAAGTGCATCATACGGAAGTCGATTATAAGCCAACCAATTGGTGGTTGGGCGTCGAGCGGCTTCATCTCGGCCTGACATCAAGATAATTTTTACACCCATTGCTGCATAATTTTTTACGATTTCGGCAATTGGTTCGTTCAATAAGTCGGTTTCGCAACGCTCAGAATCAAACGGGCTTCGGTTGTGGATAATTGCCAAAGTTCCATCAAGGTCGCATAAAATTGCAGAAGGCAAAGTATCATCTTGTGGCTGATAATGCGGCCCTCGTTTGCTCAAATCTATCTCTTTTTTGGTCGAATTTATTGGCAATTTTTCTTTGGCAATATGGTCGTTATGCATTCGCATGATTACGTCTCGACCTACCTTTTTCTCACGCACTTCATCACGAGCCAAACATTCTTCGAGCGAAGTTTCCATTGTCATGATTTCAATTTTCACTTCCTGTCCAGTATCTTTTTTATATTTACCAATTACTTGTTGAATACGCTCAATGGGTCTTGCCGATAAGTTGGTATCATCAATCACTACGTGTTTACCTTCTTTTAGGGCTTCAATGAGCATCATATCTCGCACACGCTCAACAAATTTTTCGTTGGTGGTTGAATGGTGTGAATTATCAAGCATTGCACGCAACTCGTCTTTGTTGAGTCGTTTCCATGCTCCTTTGTTTTCGTCAATTAGGTTTCTTGCATAGGTTGATTTTCCACTGGCTGGTAAGCCTCTTAATATTAGTATTGTTTTCATATTTCAATCTTATTAGTAAACGGCTTTTCAAATTTTGGTCGAATCATCTTCCAAATGATTTGGTCATAAGGTCGATTCTCCATCATTTTAAACAAAACTGCTGGGTACTTGCAAGTTTGATAATAAAGAGCCATTTCTTTTTTAGTTGCTAAAATCTTAAATTCTGTTTTGGCTTCGGCTTCAATTTGGGCAAAATCACTCAGTAATTTGGCGTGCGTTTGTTTCACCCAATCATAAAACTCGTCGGGTACTCGTTCCAAAATTGGCAATAATTCTTGTCCTTCTTTCAGATATTCCCAAATATTTACGCTCGAAACTCTCGTAATGATGTGATGAATACGCACATACTCAGCAAATTTCACTTTCAGACGATACCCACTCTTAAATTTTACCACAAACCCCTCACGGTTGTCTTCTTCCAAAGCCTTTAATTGCTGTAAATCATTCAGACCATCGTATCGTTTTACAATTTCAAAATGTTCGTTCGTTGGCAATGGAATTTCGATACCCGATTTTGTGTCAATAATGGCCAATAAAACTAATTTCCGTGCATCACCGTAATCAATCACAATTCGGTTTTCGGGGTAAATGATTTCAAACAAATAAGTTTTGGTTGGGTCTAAATGTTTGATTGCATCGGCATATTTTGTGTGTAATAATTCAGTAGCAACGATTGCCTGCTCGCTCGTAAACGAACCACGAGTGGCAATTGCGGGTTTTCCATCAGCCCAATATAAAATACCGAGTGAACCATCCATTTTTTCGTAAACCTCAAAAGGCTCATCTGGCAAAATCAAGTTTTCTGATTCTTCTAAATTAAAAAACTTTTGAAACGGTCGAGCTACGACTTCATGCAAACCATTCATTATCAAGCCTCTACAAGCAAGCGTCCATTCGTTCCAAAGTCGGTCGTATTGAGCTTTGGGCGAATAATTATAGATATACAAATCAGCCGTTGGATGTTTTTGTACATTGATATAATCGTCGGCGATGAGTTGTTTTAGGTCTTGGATATTCATTTTGTTTTTTTGATGCTACAAAGTAAAAACATAATTACGCAGTCTATTTGCGTAGATAAAATTATTTTTATTATTTTATGAAAACATTTTCATTGCCGTCTGCTTTAGCTGACGGAAAATAAGAAAAAAACAATTTTGACTTTAGTCCAAATAAATGCTTTTATATTATGGCCAAAGTTGAATTAATTTCCCTGAGTCCGTCAGCTAAAGCAGACGGCAATGAATAAAATGTTTTTTAAACTATCTAAACAAATGCCCGCCAATCGCAACGCACTTATTCGCTATAAAGTTATTGATAGCTGTCTGCAACGACGCAACCGAAAATGGACACTCGAAGATTTAATCGAGCAGGTTTCGGAAGCTCTTTATGAATACGAAGGTATGGATAAAGGCATTAGTAAACGCACCATTCAGGCCGATATTCAGATGATGCGAAGCGATAAACTGGGCTACTTCGCTCCTATCGTGGTGCTTGATAAAAAATATTATACTTACGAAGACCCCAATTATAGCATCACGAATATCCCGATTTCGGATACTGATTTGGGCAGAATGAATGAGGCCGTTGAGCTTTTGAAGCAATTTAAGGGATTTTCACATTTTCAACAACTCAATGAGGTAGTTCAGAAACTCGAAGACCACGTTTACTCGGTAACAAATAAGAAACATTCAATTATTGATTTTGAGAAAAACGATAATCTGCGTGGGCTTTCGCACCTTGATTTGCTTTATAATTCGGTGATTCATCAGAAAGCCGTACAAATGACTTATCAATCATTTAAAGCTCGGGCGGCAAGTGTTTTCTACTTCCACGTTTGGTGGTTGAAAGAATTTAAAAATAGATGGTTTGCGGTTGGTGTACGAAACGGGCAAAAAACCGTCACTCATTTAGCACTTGACCGTATTTTGGAATTGAGTATTGATGAAAAAATAGCTTACCGAGAAAACACCGACCTCGACCCCGAATTATTTTACAGAGACACCATCGGCGTAACAGTTTCAGAAAATATGCGAGCCGAAAAAGTACAAATCTGGGTTAATCTCGAACACGCTCCTTATGTCGAAACCAAGCCTTTGCATCATTCACAAATGGTGTTGGAAAGGCTTGATGATTGCATAGTAATTCAGATTCAAGTACAATTAAATTTTGAACTGGAGAAAGAAATACTTGGTTTTGGAGAGGGGATGAAGGTTTTAAGCCCTGAAAAGCTCAAAAAAAGGATTTTTTATCGGATGAGTAAGGGGGTAGATAATTACCAACAATTGGCAAATTAATTTTAAGCATTTCTCAGAAAATCATCAAACATTTGAATGCTACGAAAGCCCTTTTTTCTTAATCCATCATGTAGAACTTGGTCACGAGTCAATAATGTAATATCTAACTGCATAGCCAAAGCTACATAGGCAACATCTTTTATATCAACATCGCTGACTAAGTCGATAGCTTTTTGTTTTACATTATCATCAATCACATAACTGGGTAGAAAGTGTACGTTAGAAAACACAAAATAAGAAAAGTGCTTAAAAGAATCATTGTCTAACTTTGCTTTTTGCAAAATAACTTTTTGGTATTTATCAATTTCGATGAAAGCAAAATCACTACTCAAAAAAACGTATTCTTTCAATAAATTTCGATAAACTGCTTTTCCACTTATAAGAATTGACATCAAAACATTGGCATCAACAATGTAAGTTTTCATTGTGCTTCTGTTTCAAAGTTATGCTTATAGGTTTCCCATGCAAGGGTACGTGCTACTTGCCAGCTTGGGTCATTATTAAATTGTAAATTTTCTAACTCCTCGGCGGCTTCTTGTAGGTCAATCTTCCTTTTAAGTTCTTTCAACCATTCTCCGATTTTTGTTTCGATTTGCTGCCTACCCAATGTTTCAACAATCGAATCATCAATTTTGAGCGTTATTTGTGTCATAATTTCTCAACTTATTAGCTAAAAGTAAACAACTATTCTCAGAAAAACAAATCATATTTGCAAACAATCAACTCAATTTCACCGCCCAAGCTCGCTCGAATACATCGCCTGCGGGTAGAATATTGATGCCTTCTTTTTCAGTTAATTCTTGTGAATGTCTGACCGAATCGGCAATGCCGCACCAAGGTTCGATGCACACGAAATCGGCATCTTTGGCTGCCCAAATACCGAGAAATGGAAAGCCCGCAAAATCAAATCGAAGTGAATGTTCACTTTTATCAGATTTCAGTGTTACGGTCGATGAATTTAATTGCTTGAAAACCAGTGCATCTTGGTGGAATAATTCTTTGGTCAGAGGCAAAAGCTTAGTTTCAATTTCGACTAATTCATCATCAATTAGTGTTTGCTCGAAAATGGCTTCTGGTTCGTCCAGAATCAATCCTTGCGAACTTAGCGGCCAGCGTTTGAGATTCTCTTCTTCTTCAAATTCCAAATAATAATCTTGGTAGCTTAGGTCTTCTTCGAGTGGAACGGCAAATGCTGGATGTCCGCCTACCGAAAAATACATATCATTTTCGCCCAAATTAGTTACGTGATAAGTTACGCTAAGCAAATTTGCGTAAAGTTCGTAAACCAAGCGAAATTCAAACTCAAATGGATAAACTTTGAGTGTGTCTTCGTTGGACCGAAGTAGGAAACTTATCCCATCGTCCCAGTGGTCTTCTACTTCAAAAAACATATCACGGGCAAAACCATGACGTGGCAAATTGTAGTTTTTTTCTTCAAAAGTGTAAGCATTCTCTTTTAAACCACCCACTATCGGAAACAGTACTGGCGATGATTTACCCCAAAATGCAGGGTCGGCTCCCCACATATATTCCAAATCGTGGTCTTTGTGGTAAAGACTTACTAACTCTGCCCCTTTGGCATCAATTCCAACTTCTAAATATTCGTTTTCTATGTAATACATTACTAATGAAAAATGTAAAATGCAAAATTGAAAATGGACGAATTCTCATTATACATTATCAATTTTACATTTTCAATTATTAATTTTCTATCCAAATAATTCACTAAATACCTCTTCCAGCTTACTGGCGGCAAAAATATCAATTTTAAATTGTTTGGTATCTAAGCCTTTGAGATTATATTTTGATACAAAGATTTTCTTAAAACCCAGCTTTTCAGCTTCGGAAATGCGATTTTCAATGCGATTAACTGCACGAACTTCGCCACCGAGACCAACTTCAGCCGCAAAACAACATGAACTCGGCACGCTGATGTCCTCGTAAGATGAAACGATGGAGACACAAATCGCCAAATCAATGGCGGGGTCTTCTACTTTCAAACCGCCTGCAATATTCAAAAAAACATCTTGTGTTCCAAGTCTGAAACCACCTCTTTTTTCGAGAACTGCTAATAACATTTGCGTTCTTCGACTATCAAAACCATTGCTGGTTCGTTGTGGAGTTCCGTAAGTTGCAATACTTACGAGCGACTGAATTTCAATCAAAAGTGGGCGATTCCCTTCGAGCATGGCAGCAATCGTGATTCCACTCAAATCTTCTTCACGCTGCGAAATCAAGATTTCGGATGGATTACTTACTTGGCGAAGGCCTGTGCCTTGCATTTCGTAAATACCCAGTTCAGAAGTGCTACCGAAACGATTTTTGGTTGTACGCAAGATTCGGTAGGTCATGTGGCGGTCGCCTTCAAACTGTAAAACAGTATCGACCATGTGTTCGAGAACCTTCGGGCCAGCCAACCCCCCATCTTTCGTGATATGCCCAATCATAATCACGGGAGTATCAGATTCTTTCGAGAATTTCATCAATTCGGCAGTACATTCTTTCACCTGCGAAACACTTCCTGCCCCCGACTCAATCAATGGTGAAGCTAACGTTTGAATCGAGTCGATAATGACAATATCTGGCTCGGTAAGTTCGATTTGACGAAAAATATTATCGGTCGAAGTTTCATTCAAGATATAGCACTTATCATTCACGTATTGCATTCGCTCAGCACGCATTTTTATCTGTTGCTCGCTTTCTTCACCCGACACATAAAGAATTGTATAATCTTTTAGGCTCAAGGCTATCTGCAACATGAGCGTAGATTTACCAATACCAGGTTCACCACCAATCAAAACCAAAGAGCCAGGGACAATTCCACCGCCCAGAACTCGATTGAGTTCGTCATCTTCGGTTACGATTCTATAACGCTCTTGGGTCGTGATTTCAGTGAGTGTTTTTGGTTTATTTGCAGTGCGTGGTGTACCCGACGAGGTAAATTTCCAATTACCTTTTTCGGGTTCTTCTTTGGTCAATACTTCTTCTACCATTGTGTTCCATTCTCCACAAGAAGTACATCGACCAAGGTATTTTGGTGAACTAAATCCGCAACTTTGGCAGAAATATGCCGTTTTAATTTTTGCCATTTATTTATTTTTCAAGTAAGCAATTGTGAAAAATGCTCTACAAAGTGTTAATCTTTCGTTAATAAAATACGAATTTGCGAATAATCTGCGTTATTTCCTCAAAACCATCTGAGATAAAGTTCCTGCTCAAGCGTGGCACGGTTTTTTACCTAATTAATCTAAAAAAATATTCTTGATTCATTTATGCACGTATCTCTATTTTTTTCAACGTTTACTACTCATTTAACAAAAACTAACATGAAAAAAATCTCGTTTTTTACTCTTTTCTTATTATTTGGCCTGTTTACTAATACTTTCGCTCAAAAAGGTTTTCAATTAGGCATCAAAGGTGGTGTTACATTCAACCAAGTTTATACTGATGCTGGTTCGCTTGGTAAAAATATTTCTCAAAGTTACGACACAAAAACTGGCTATGTGGCTGGTATTTGGACTCGTTTTGGAGACAGAGTATATCTTCAACCTGAACTTTTGTTGGCACAAAAAGGCGGCACGATTGATATTCAGAATGTAGGAAAAGTGAAATTTTCGTACAGTAATCTTGATGTACCGGTTTTGGTTGGATTTAAGGTTTTAAAGATTTTTAGAGTGAATGCTGGCCCAGTAGCAACCTTTAAACTTTCGGAAGACCAAAAACTAAAAGATGCCTTGAAAGACCTTACTTCAAACGATGATGCTATCAAAAATGCTTCATTTGGCTATCAGTTGGGTGTTGGCGTAAAAATCTTAGGTATAAATCTTGATTTGAGAAAAGTGGGAAGTTTGTCAGAGGTTTCGGCATTGAATATGAGCAATAACCAATTTAAAGATAAAGGATGGCAGTTTACGGTTGGCTTTAAAATTATTTAATAGTTGAGTACCTTTTTTGAGTGCGAAGAATCTCTCCATTTGGGGGGATTTTTCTATTTTAAAGCTGATTGGTTTTCGATAAGTAGAATGACGAACTTAGATTTACGAATTACGAATAAAAAAAATTACTATCAATCATTTAAGCCATTCCGAATTTAAAATAAATTTATCTCTTTACTTACCTTTGCTTCAAAATCATTTCTCATGACAAAACACATTGGATTATTGCTTTTAGTATGTTCGATATTCCACGTCCATGCTCAAGAAAGTTTACTTGAAACAAAAATAAAGCAGCTCACTCCCAATACTGTTTGGACACAGGAAAAAGCTTTGCCGCTTAAATTTCCTACGTTTCATCCACAAGGCATGGTAAAAATTGGCAATTTCATTTTCATGAGTTCGGTGGAAGTAACAAAACCACCTAAAAATGGTGATACTGGCGAAGGGGTCGGACATCTATTTAAGTTTGATTCAACTGGAATGCTTATTTCCAAAATTACTTTAGGAGAAGGCAGTATCTATCACCCTGGTGGAATTGATTTTGATGGAAAATACATTTGGATTCCTGTGGCTGAGTATCGCCCCAATAGTAAATCAATCATCTATAAAGTTGATGCCCAAACATTTCAAATTGAGGAGGTTATGAGGTTTAATGAACACATTGGAGCGATTGTTCACGATATTGAAAGCAATAAATTATTGGGTGCCAGTTGGGGTTCAAGAAATTTTTACGAATGGTCATTAAATGCCAAAGGGAAACAAAAAACGACTGCTTCTCCCGAAAATTTACGCATCAAAAACCCTTCTTTTTATATTGATTATCAGGACTGTCATTATTTGGGTAAGCATAAAATGCTTTGTTCGGGATTTCAGAAATATGGTCAACCCAACGGAAATGTGGTTCGTTTGGGAGGATTTGAAATTGTGAATTTGATAGACAAAAAACCTATTTTTCAAGTACCAATTAAATTGTGGTCGCCGAGTGGTTTAGCAATGACCAATAATCCATTTTGGGTAGAAACAATCAAAGGTGGGCTAAAAGCTTATTTTGTACCTGATGATAATTCGGCCTCAACCCTGTTTATCTACGAAACCGAATTAAAGTAGGTTTTGGATTTTTCTTAAAAAAACATTTACATTTGCCAAAATCAATCACATCATTCTGTCCAATCAAAGTCAACTATGACCTTACGAGAACTCTTTCAGCAAATCGGAGAAAACCCGAATTTCTTACTTTTCTACTTTCTAATTATTCCAATTGCAGCGATTATTGCGGGGGTTTTAGGCAAAGGAGAAGGGCATCTTTCACCGTGGAAATATCTGTATGCAACTTTGATTTATCTTGTGAGTGTGCCTGGTATCTTCGCTGTGGCGTTGAATGCTTACTTTTTCTTGTTTCAAAGAGGCGATGTCATGCAGACTGATGTTTATTTACAGATTTTACCGATTATAGTAATGGTCGTAACGATTTTTGTCATTCGTAGAAATGTTGATTTATCACTCGTGCCTGGTTTCGATAAGATTTCGGGACTTTGGTTCATGCTTTTTGCTACGATGTTTTTGATGTGGCTACTCGAAAAAATTCATATTGTCGTATTCTCATATCTACCTTTTCAATATTTACTCGGCATTTTCGCTATACTTTTTGCTTTAATTTATTTGGGGTGGCGGAAGTTCGTGAGGTAATTTAATTGATTAGTTCTTCACCAAATTCAAATAACAAAAATGCCTTGCTGATGATTCAGCAAGGCATTTTTGTTATTGTCGGCTATTACAAAATTACTTATTCAAGAAATCAATTGTGCTTATGCCAAACAAAGCTTTGCCTTCAGCTTTAGGGTTTTTGAAAACAAAATACAAGTTTTGTTGGCCAGTAGCATTTAAGTTAACTTTTAAAGGCATCATATTAGATTCTGAAACCTCAGCTTCTGCCAATACAGCCCCTGTTGGTGAGCCCGAACGCACTTCAACTTTACCACCTACACTTTGCCCTTTTTGCGAAAACGCTCCAATCGTCAATCCTTTTACACCAGTCAAATCAATATTTTTGAAGCCAAAATAGGCACCATCTTCAGTAGCGATTACAATTTCACCACCCAATGCCTCCACATTAAATTTCGATGTAGCTTTGGCTTCATCAAACGTAACTGCTTTCACTTTAGGACTACGCAAAGCTACCGACTCTGTATTTGTCAAAGGGCCAATCACCTTTCCTCCCTTATCAGTATAAGTAGCTTGAATGATATATGCTCCATCTTTTTTACCCTTATGTGCCGTAGTTTCATAAGCAGCCTTAATTGGTTGCGAAGCTTTTTTCTTATCGTTTAATGAAAGAATATAGTCAACCATGTCTCGGGCATCAGCAAGCGAAACTTGCGGGTGAGCCGCCATTGCTTGTTCTCCCCAAACACCACCACCACCTTTGATCACTTTCTCAGCCAACTGATTAATAGCCGTTTGTCCACGGCGGTATTTTTTAGCTATATCAATATACGCTGGTCCGATAGATTTTTTATCAACTGAGTGGCAAGCCTTACAATCGCTCAAATCAATCAAACGTTTTCCTGCCGCAAAGTTCATGTTTTCTTTGTGTCCTTGCTCAATCATTGTTTTGTCATAACCTTCCAAGTAATTGATATTTACAACCACATCAGCAGCATCAATACCTTTGGCGGTTGTACCGTCTTCTTTGTCAGCAACACTTACTTCATAATCAATATTTTGGTCATCGAAGAAGAAAGTTTTGTTGCTTTTTACGGCAATATTTACTTTTGGTTCGGCATTACCAACTTTCACTTTCAATGTTTGATTTGCTTTATTTCCAGCCACATCTGTTACCGTCAAAACAACGTCGTATTCGCCAGGTTTAGCAAAAGTAACCTTCGGATTTTGTTGAGTACTTGCGGGAATGCCTTTGCCAAAATTCCACGAATATTTCAGAGCATCACCATCATAATCCATGGTTCCTGCTGACGAGAAAGCAACTGTCAGTGGAGAAGCCCCTGCTTTTTTATCGGCTTTTGCCATCACTACAGGCTTACGATTTCCTGCGTTGTATTCAATGACCGAAAGCGTTGCATCTTCGTTTTGCGTAAACCAATTCATGCCATAATCTAAGACAAACAAACGTCCATCTTTCGAGAAAGCCATATCCATTGGGTGAGCAAATTTAGTACTTGGCATAAAACGCTCCATACCTGTATAATTTCCGTCCTTATCCATGCTTACCATATAAATCCAGTCACGCATCCATTCGTAAGCCAAGAATTTTCCATCATAATAGCTCGGCAATTTCTTCGGACTTTTATCATAATCTTCTGAATAATAAACAGGACCCGCCATTGGGTTACAACCACCTTTACCAAATTCAGGATACAGTTTAGAATCGCCATAGCCATACCAAATCCATGCTTTTTGAGCAGGTGGAAGTTCTGTTAAACCAGTATTATTTGGCGAGTCATTGATTGGTTTCAAAGGATCGTATTTTTCACCAGATTCTTTTTTAGCAAAATCATAATGATTATATGCAAAATTAGGCCCTGTAAAAATCGGCCAGCCAAAGAACCCTGGCTTGCGAGCTTGATTAAACTCTACAATACCTTCTGGGCCTCTTTTGGGGTCTGTTTTGCCTGCATCTGGGCCAACATCTCCCCAATATAAATAACTTGTACGTTTATCAACACCTATTCTGTAAGGATTACGCATACCCATTGCATAGATTTCTGGACGTGTTTTTTCTGTTCCTACAGGAAATAAATTACCTTCTGGAATTTTATAAGAACCATCTTCTTGTGGTGTAATTCTCAAAACTTTTCCTCGTAAATCGTTGGTATTTCCTGACGAGCGAAGAGCATCCCAACCCGAACGACCTTCTTGAAAATCAATTGGAGCGTAACCACTTGATGCAAAAGGATTGGTATCATCGCCAGTTGAAAGGAAAAGATTTCCTTTACCGTCCCATTCAATCGAACCACCAGTGTGGCAACATTCATCACGCTTTACACCTACACGCAAAACTACTTTCTCAGAAGAAAACACTACCGTATCTTTTTGGTCGTCATAAACAAATCTCGATAAGAAATTATCTTTCGTTACCTCACGAGTTTCGTCTGGGGTGTAGTAGAAATAAATCCAGTTATTTTGAGCGAAATTTGGGTCAATATTTACCCCCATCAAGCCATATTCAAATTTGGTATAAGCTGGCATTTGGGCTGCAATTTTTATTTTATTGGTTGCAGGATTCCAAACTTTTACCAAACCTTTTCTTTCAGTAAAAATCACTTTTCCATTTGGTAAAACTACCAATTCAGTAGGTTCATTTAGATTTGTAGCCAAAATTGTGCGTTCAAAACGGTTCTCTTCGGGAGCTCTTTGTGTTTTAGCTTTTGAATAATCCAGTTTCTCGGCCATTGCCCATTTCAAACCTTGCCAAAAATGCTCGGTTATCAAAGGCTCAGTAAATGTTTCGGGTGTGTGTCCATAACTCGAATAAAATGCTTTTCCACCATCAAATTCATGGTACCATGCCATTGGATGAAACTCACCCATTCTACCCATTTGGTAGCTCGACTCGTCAACCTTTACGATAAATTTCAAAATATCTTTTTTCAAAGATTTGAAATCGTAAAATTCGTCTTTACGCTCGAAAGTCTCAGGAAAATGTGCCGAAGCAGGGAAAGTTTTATCCAATGTAATCATCTTACCATTCTGTACATTCGATACTCGTCCACCTGGATGGCTCGCAAAATAACCGCCCATTAAATCATTGTACCACGGCCAATTATATTCCGTATCAGAAGCAGCGTGAATACCTACATAACCACCACCTGCTTGGATATAACGCTCAAAATCAGCTTGTTGAGCAGGATTTAGCACATCTCCTGTGGTACTTAACCACACAACAGCATTGTATTTTTTGAGGTTTTCTTCATTAAATTTGGTAGCATCGGTTGTAGTATCAATCACAATACCTTGTTTTTTCCCGAGTTCAAGAAAAAACTGATTACCTTCTTTAATTGAATT
>OFDN01000731.1_pt1 | contig 24782 bp, 26 predicted proteins | sample 1520971 | NCBI WGS metagenome assembly OFDN01 (sample SAMEA94257418, study PRJEB24077) | hot springs metagenome | biome: Aquatic biome; feature: Geographical feature; material: Water | place: India | collected 2012-06-12 | depth 5 m
GGTGCGCAGATCGGCCAGCGCGTCCATATCCACCCTGACGTCCGGATCGCCATCCCCTGGACCTTGTCGATCGGCGACGATAGCGCCGTCGGCGAGCGTGCCATTCTCTATGCGCTCGGACCCGTCACGATCGGTCAGCGAGCGACGATCTCGCAGAACGCCCATCTCTGTGCCGGCAGCCATGACTACCGCGACCCTCGGATGACCCTGTTGAAGCCGTCGATCAGCATCGGCGACGAAGTCTGGATCTGTGCGGACGCATTCATCGGACCTGGCGTGTCAATGGGACCCCGAGCCATAGCGGGGGCACGGGCGGTGGTCATGCGCGATGTCCCCGCGGGCCAAATCGTTGTCGGCAATCCGGCCAGAGTGATCGGGAGCAGAGGGTGAGTTCAGACATGGCGGCAGCAAAGCGAATCCCCGTGACGGTTGTCGTCCCGGTCCGCAACGAGGAAAGCAATCTGCCGCGCTGCTTGGCGTTGCTTTCGGATTTCGCCGAAGTGATCGTCGTCGATTCCGGCAGCACCGACCGCACTCAGGCGATCGCGCGGGAGGCAGGAGCGCGGGTCATCAACTTCACCTGGACCGGCGGTTTCCCCAAAAAGCGCAACTGGGTGCTGATGAACGAGACGCTGTCGCAGCCTTGGGTGCTGTTTCTCGACGCGGATGAATTCGTCACCCCGGCCTTTTGCGCGTCACTCGCCACGACGCTCGCCACCACGCCGCATGCCGGATTCTGGCTCAACTATACCAATTATTTTCTTGGCCAGCGACTGCGGCATGGAATACCGCAACGCAAGCTGGCGCTCTTCAAGGTCGGAAGCGGGCTTTATGAGCGCATCGAGGAAGCTTCCTGGAGCTCGCTCGATATGGAGATCCACGAGCATCCCGTGCTCGAGGGGTCGATCGGCGAGATCGCCGAACCGATCGACCACAATGACGATCGCGGCATTCTCAAATTCATCGACCGGCACCGCGACTATGCCCTCTGGGAAGCCCATCGCTACCGGCTGCTGATCGGCGCCGGCGAGCAGGCCTGGAGCCGTCTGACGCCGCGACAGCGCACCAAATACCATAACCTGCCGCGCTGGTGGTACCCGTTTGGCTATGGAATTTACCAATACCTCCTAAAACTAGGATTTCTCGACGGACATGCCGGGTTTCAATACGCATTTTATAAGGTTTGGTACTTCAATTCGATACGGCTGCTGATCAAGCAGTGAGGGAGCGCATCGCGACTCTCTCGGCGCTCCCGCCCGGACACCCACAGGCCGATGATCTTGCCCACGCCGATCGAAATACCTTCCCCGCCTAGGCAGGATGCGACGGCGCAACTGCTGATGCTGCTGGCGCGCGACGTCCTCACGCCGGCAGTGCGCGCTCGTGCCGAGGCATTGATCCCCGAAATCGGCGACTGGCAGGAATTCGCTAAGCTGGCGCACGGCAATTTCAGCCTGCCCTTCGCCTATCGCCATCTCGATGCTCTGGGGCTGACGACCATTCAGCCGGAACTCATGGCCATGCTGCGTGGCCTGACCTTCCGCACGACGATGGCCAATCTCCGCTGGCACAATGCGCTTCAGACTTTTCATGAAGTTTGCATCCTGCCGGTCAAGGCGCGCCATGCCTATATCAAGGGTCCGGCGCTGGCGGCCCGCTATTACCGCGACCCCGGCATACGGCAATGCCGCGATGTCGATGTCCTGGTACTGCCGGAAGATTTTCCGGCGGTGGCCCGGCGCGCCTTCGCGCAAGGCTATCGATTCATCGAAGCCTACGAGTCTGAGCTGAAATTCACCAGCGACCCCCAGGATATCGCTTTCATGCTACGGCATGCAGATGTGATCTCCATGCTGGATGCCGAGGGGCATCTGTTCGAATTGCATCGTCACATCGAGAAGATGACGCCCGTCTTTCCCGTGCAGGATGTCATCGCGCATCGCGGCGAGACGCAACTGGGGCGCAGCACGCTATCCGTGATGGCGACGGACTGGTTGTTCAACTATATCGCCTATCACCATTCGCGGCATTTCTGGTCAAAACTGCATTGGGTGGCCGATCTGCATGCCATCATGAGTCATCCGAGCTTTGACAGGGATCAGATACTATCTTTGGCGCGCAATATCGGAATCTGTTCGACAGTCGAGGCGACGCTCGAGTTTGCCGCACTTTCGGAGCAGCCGGAGCGCTGGTCGGAAGCGCTCGCCGGTCGCAGCCATGGCGCCATCTTTCTCGACGCGTGCCTGCGCGGCCTGCCCGGCGATTCGGCTTATGAATTCGATCGCTGGAAGGACATGTTCCTGTTCGATTTCGAAGCGACATGGCAGATCGACGCCGGGCGCAAGCACCGGTTTTGGGTCGGCTCCGCGCTGCGTCGCCTGGAGCCGAACACGTCTCAATATTTTGAGCGCCGCCGAAGCCGGCCCTTTGAGTTTCTCTATGTTCTTGAGAATGCGAAGGCACTGTCCCTCAACCTGCTGAAGCGAGCCACCGGACGATGAGCCTACCTGCACGGCTGCTGCGCCTCGCCGGGGATCGGGCAAGGCTTGTGGGCGACTGGTCGCTCTGGAAGAAGATCTGGGCCGTGCTGGCCGAAGCCGGGCGCGCTCTGACTGTTATCATCATATTGGCCACAGTGCTGGAGACGTCGCTGTCGATCGCCGCTCTGTACACCATCAAGCTCCTGGTCGACGCCATTGGCGCTAGCCTTCCGAACCAGGCCGGACACGTGCCGGTGTTCTGGGCGCTGGGGCTGGCGGGAGCCGCCTCGCTCCTATCCGTCATGGCGACGTCATGGGCGAATTACCTGCGCACCCGCCAGGGAATGCTTGTCAGCGATCTGATCGACCGAAAGATCCACAAACGCGCAATCGCGGTCGATTACAGTTTCTACGAAAGCCCGCGCTACTTCGATTCGCTGCAGAAGGCCCGGGAAGCCGGAACGCAGCGTCCGGCGCAGGTGGTCAACAACGTTCTCACACTGCTTCGCGGGCTGGTTCTGCTAACCGCGATGCTGGTCATGCTGGCGGCGATCGAGTGGCGGCTGTTGCCGGCGCTGTTGCTCCTCACCGGCGTGGCGCTTGCCGCGCGGCTTCAGATGACGCGCCGGATATTCAATTGGCGGATGAAGCGGGCTCAGCTCGAGCGCCGCGCCGGCTATCTCGACTGGATGCTCACCTCGAACATCCACGCCAAGGAACTGCGCCTTAACAGGTTGGGTGAGCATTTCAGCCGGATCTATACCAAGCTGCGCAGCCAGATCCGCGATGAACATCTCGCCCTGGAACGCCGGCGCCTCGTCTCGGACATGGCGGTCGCTGTCTGTGGCGCCCTGATCTTCATCGGCACGACGGGTTATCTGATATCGCTGGCCCTTTCCGGTTCGCTGAGCGTGGGCCAGGTGGTCCTCTTCGTGCTGGTCCTGCGCCGGGCCGAAGCCAGTGGCAACGAGGCGGTATCGAGCCTGTCGCGCCTGGTCGATGACCATCTCTATCTCGGCCAGCTCTTCGATTTCCTCGACACCCAGTCGCGGATCCTTGCGAGCGATCCCAAAGCCAGCGAGCTGCCCGCGCAGCTCCGCGAGGGTGTCCGGCTTGAAGCTGTGTCCTTCCAATATGAAGGCTCGCCTCGCCCCGCAGTCGACAAGGTCGACCTGACCTTGAAGCCCGGCCAAATCGTGGCGCTGGTCGGCGAGAACGGCTCAGGCAAGACGACGCTGATCAAGCTTCTCACGCGTCTCTACGACCCGACCGAAGGCAGGCTGACACTCGAGGGGCGCGACATCGCCTCTTTCGATCCGCTGCAATACCGGGCCTTGTTCAGCGTCATCTTCCAGGACTTCGCTACCTATGCCGAAACGGCTGGCGAAAATATCCGCTTCGGCGACGTGTCACACCCGGGGGGTCCTGACGCCGTTCGCTCGGCCGGCCTGCGCGCAGGAGCCGACGCCTTCCTGCAAAAACTGCCCAAGGGGTATGATACGCAGCTGACCAAGTTATTCGACAATGGCCAGGACCTCAGCCTTGGCCAATGGCAACGCGTGGCGCTGGCACGATCCTTCTTCCCCGAGGCGCAGTTCGTCATCATGGATGAGCCAACCAGTGCTGTTGACCCGGCCGCCGAATTTGCCCTGTTCGAAAATTTCCGCGAACGGCTCGCGGGTCGCGGTGCCCTGATCATCAGCCACCGGCTTTCCACCGTGCGTCAGGCCGATTATACATACGTCCTGTCTGAAGGTCGCATCCAGGAACATGGCACTCATGACGAGCTGATCGCCCGCGACGGTGCCTATGCGCAGCTTTTCCATCAACAGGCGAAGCATTACCGATGAGAACGCGTCATCGCCAAAGCAGCGGCGATCATCGCCTTGGGACTAAATCATTTGCTTCGGCAACCTAGCGTTCTACTCCTTCTTCCAGAAGCAACCGACGAGACGAAATCATGAACTTCTCTGACACGCTCTATCAACGCCACGAGCTGCAGGGCAGCCGCGTCGGCGACGACCTTGTCATCTTCGACGCGCGCGCCGGCAAATACTTCGCAACGGGGCCGGTCGGCGCCGACATCTGGACACTGCTCGAGACGCCGCTCTCAGCGCGCGCGCTGCAAGAGCGCTTGATGGCGATCTATGCCATCGATGCTGAAACCTGCCAGAGCCAGGTCCAGGACTTCTTGGCTAAGATGGTGGAAGCGGATCTTGTAACGGAAGTCACGGCAGGATGAGCAGCAAGCTTTTAACTTTGGGCAGTCTTCGCCCACCAACACCACGCGGAGCTGCCCCCCATGTTTTCAGCTTATCCGGCTACGGTGCTGCCATTGACGCCGTGTGCAAACATGCCTCGATAGCGCGCCAGTGATCTTTCACAGGGAACCGCGCGGCTAACATGCGCGTTGACTCTCCGATATCACTAAGATATTCTTAAAACTGAGCGGTAGTTTCGATCCTTGGAGTGTAATATGTCTATGCATGAGAACGTTTCGAAGAAGGCTTGGTCGACTTTGGCCCTTGAGCAACTGACGATCGACGAGACGCTGGGTGGTCTCATTCCCTCGGTCAACGAACAGGTTTTCCAGGCCGGTAGCGACACCCTTAGCAATCCGGGTGTTGGCAGCGTGCCCGGTGCGCAGACCCGTTGACGTAGGCAACTCAGCCGCTGCAGTATTGAAACGGCCGGCTTTATGCCGGCCGTTTTTTTGTGGCCATCGCGCCAATAATCATGTCGATTTGATCATCAAGCGAGCCAGTTTTGTTGCGGCACAGCATAAACCCGTGCGCCTTATCGGCAATTTCGAGTGCGACGCCATGCAGTACGCTGAGATCCCCAATGATCGGCAGCAGGAATGGCGCATGAACACTGTTCATCAGTGACTGAAAGATCTTGGGCTGTGAAATGGGACGGAGTTCCGCACCCTCCGACCAAGCCAACTGAAAGACTGCCTGCACCGCCGATGCGCGGACAGATGCTGCGGACGGGATAGGCATATGGAACTTTTCCGGTCTGATCAGGTCGGTCTGCAAACCTGAGGAACCGATACCCAATCCCTCGATCGCGTCCTTCCAAAGCTTGATCTTGCTCACGTCGAAATAGATGCTCGTCTCGGTCGACCCGGTTGCAGCTATCGCAATGTCATCGCAGAGCAGATCCCAACCCAGGCGTTTCGACAATGCCGCCACGGCAGTCGATTTTCCTGCGCCGGACGGCCCGGTAAATATTACAACGCCGGCTGCAGTAGCTGCCATGCTCACATGCAAAGGCACATAGCGACGGAAATGCGCAAGAGTTGGCAGCCCGCATCCCACGACATAAGCCCCGACCTCTCGCGGTGACAGGCTCCCCGGCTCAATTACGATTTCATTCCGACCAACAACGATCAGTCGTGACTGTGGATTGATTTTGAACAGGCATGCGCGCTCATTAGCCTCGATCCAGCCAAAATTATGAGCATCAGTGAGTGCCGAGGGGACAGAACCACGGGTCAGTTTGACGCGCTCGATCTCAGGAGATTTATGATCAAGCGGGGTCAACTCAACAAGCTCGAACTCACTTTCCAATATAAAATTACAAACGTTGTAACTGAATCGAGCCTTCGACAATGCCGCCTCACTTTAAGGGTTGATAAAATTCAGCTATACCGGCCGGAACGCAGCAACGGGCGTGAACCGCCCGCACCCCTCTTCACCTGTGATGAACATCGGACCAAGCTTGACCCACGCATGGGCCCCTGTCTGCCGGCATTGACCACCACGACTATGTCGCTCGACCCCGAGAACGATGGTGCTGCTCATACCGCGCTTCAACAACATATTGCGTGCTGAAAGAGCCAGCATGAGACAGGTAAAAGCGGAACCAAACGTACGGTAGATGGCTTGGTGCGCCCAAGCGATTTCTCTGGCGATCGCCAACTGCTCTTCGCCAAGGTTGACTTCAGGTTCGACACCTGATTCAGGCCTGCCGAGCAATCTCCGCCACATCCGGTAGGGAATGATGCGGATCAGAAACCAGGCAATAACCACGCGCGTCAGCGCTTCCAGCAGCAAAAATTTTTTGCGGGCACTAAGGCCCAACGCTCTCCGAAAATAGATTGCCAAAGAGCACCGTATACAATCTGCACACCTATTCCCGCAGACCAAGCCGCTGGTTCGTGCACGTCGTTAATCTTAAAACCGATTTAGCGTCATTCGACCCGATTCGTTTAAATGATAACTTGCTAATAGACAACGGTTGCCCCGGCGCTTGGTCTTGAGTGCTGGCTTTGAGGTTAACGGCGTGAACGGCATTTTCGGACAGATGAACTTCGAGACGGTTGTGGCGGAAACGTTTTCCAGCGTCGCCAACCACGCCTCAAAACCCGATTTTGCTGGTCCCAGATGGGACACCGCCGACGCAGTTGTTTTTGCAGACGCGGCACTGGTGAACGAGCAATCCGTTACGTGCGAACGGCGTGGCTTCCGAGGTCCGGCAGACACGATTGCTGACGCTTGGGTGGAGCATGGTCTGGATGCGCCGCAGGTCTTGCTCGGCGATTACGTGTTTGCCGTGCTCGATAGGCGCCAGCGTAGAATCGTTCTGGTGCGCGACGCCATCGGGACGAGGAGCCTATATTGGCGCCAGAACGGGTCCGCTCTCACGATTTCGACCGATCTTCATGACATCGCAGGTTCCGTCGCTTCATCGCCGCCGATCGACGCGCGCGTCGTCGCATTGCATCTGGCCGCACCTGGCCGGCCACTCCCGAAAACCTTCTTCACCGAAATCTTTTCAGTCCCCCCGGGCTCGCTGGTGGTGATCGATGCCTCTGGCGTTCAGATTCGCCGGTGGTGGGATCCGCCTGGCAATCCGGTCCGACTGGCAAGACCCACCGATTACGTCACGACGATGCGGGGCCTTCTCGAGCAAGCCGTGGGCGATTGCATCCACGGAGCGAGTGCGGTCGGCGCCCATATCAGCGGCGGCATCGATTCGACGGGGGTGGGTGTACTGGCAGCGCGCGCTCTGGCGCAACGCGGCGAGAGGTTGAAGGGCGCCTATACCTGGTCGCCTTCGATTTCGGAGTTCTATCCGGCAAAGTCGCCCCATGACGAGCGTCAGCGCGTGATCGCAGCCGCTGGCGAGGTGCCTATTCGGTTCGGCTCGGCCGACGAACATAACTTCCTCGCCTTCCTGGAGCGCCCGCTCGAGTTCGAGGGAACCGCCGATCTGGCGGACGAGATCCCGATGCTGGAGCTTGCCGCGCGCGACGGCGTCGATATCATGCTCTCAGGTTGGGGCGGCGACGAAGCCTTCTCGGCCCATGGATACGGGTACCCGGCTCACCTCTTGACGACGCTCAAGCCGCAGCGCCTGGCGCATTTCATGCGGAGCCAGCTCCGGAGCCTGCGGCAGTTGAAGCCGGTCGCGGAGCTCCTATGGCGCCAGGCGATCTTGCCGCTGCTTCCGGACAGGTTGAATGACAGGTTCAGCCCCTACCCGGACACCGCGCCTCGGTCATCCTTCATCTCCGAGGACCTCAGGCGTCAGTACCGTGACGAGATTGCCGAACGTCGCCAGCCGCTCAGATTCGGGCGGGATGTGACGACCAATATCAAGCGCCATCTCTTCAACGGTCATATCGGGATGCGCATGGAAACCTGGGATGCCTGGGCCCGCCCCTACGGCTTCCGCTATCGCTACCCGCTGGTCGACCGGCGCATCCTCGAATTCGCGTTGGCGATCCCGACGGAGATGCTGTTTCTGGGAGAACGGCCACGGGGCCTTGCTCTCGCGGCGCTGGGCGATGCGCTCCCGCCCAACATCAACAAATATGACATCGCCAATGAGCAATTGCGAGAAGCCTCGCGCGCCAAGGCCTGGCGGCTCATCGCCGACAGAACCCAGCGTGGCACGCTGCTGCAGGGGGGGTGCCCCTGGCTCGACATGCGCGCGTTGCGCGCCTGCGCGCTGCAGCCGCTTCCACAGAATACCGGACCAGGCGTAGTGGCTTTCGCAGAGCTCTTCAGCGCGTTGCGGATTTGGCACCTCTATCGGAGGCATCATCCCCACTAACGCTCAGTCGAGTTGGTTCGGTTCGATTGCGCTCCGAGGCAGGCTGGCGCGAACCCCGCCGCTCAACAGGCTGAGCAGAACCGTCAGGCGCTTCGCGTCATCGAGCCGCAAGACGCTCGCGACCAGACCACCGAAGGCCCCGCCGGTGATCCTCACGCGGTCGCCGACCTCATATGGCGCGATCGGCTGGGTAATTGCGCCGGCGACCTCGCGGGCCCGCAGCGCTTCGATGAACTTCGGATCGAGCGTGCTCGGTCGATCACCATTCCGCAGCACCGCGCGCACGCCAACCGTCGAGATCAACGGGCGCCATTGCTCCCGTTGCGGGTCCAGGGCTACGAAGACGTAGCCTGGGAACAGAGGGCGGAGCACCTCTTGAACGCTACGGGCATGGCTTATACGTCGCTTGAACAACGGGCAGTAGGTTTCGAAGCCCTGATTGCGGATGTGCTCGACAGCAAGCCTCTCGCGTTGGGCCTGGGTATGGACCACGATCCAGGGCCTAGAGTGCGTCGTCATGCCGCCCAGGCCGGCTTCCACCGCCTTGTCTTTCGTCATTGCGCGCATCGTCCCAATTGGCGTTGTCCAAGCAACGCAGTCGGCAGCTCATTCACCGCGTCGAATGCGCTCGTCCCATACAAGCTTGACTGTTCTCGCATCCAGTCCGGCATTCCAGTCCATCTCGCAGAACGGTTCCAACGTCACGCAATCGGCTAGCAGACTCGCGGCAAGGTCGAAACGCTCGCCTTCGGCGAGCACACGGTATTCGCCCCGCGCCAGAGCAAGATTGCCGCGAAGCAGCTCAACCCGCATCAACGGCATGCGTTTCATGGCCATCCAGAGTTCGCGCGGCGCCAACGCGACCGAGCGCGCAAGATCGCGCGAAGTCGTTTCTGGATCGGCGCCGCTGAGGCGCTCCGTCCAGGCAAGAAGGAGCCAACCAATGCTCGATGATGGGTTGGTCTGTAGGAGGTGCCGGCTCGCCGCCGAAGCGCAATGCGCCAGGCTCTTGATGTCATCCGCCTTGGCCTCTGCCAAGGCTAGCTCTGCATCGCGCACCGCGACCAACGCAGCCAGCAGAGCGGCGCGCGGATGACCACTCGTTCGATAGGCGTCGCAGGGCGTGCGCATGTGCGCCATCTGCTGGGAGTGGAACGTCTCCCCGAACAGGTTCTGCCAGATCAGATCATCATGCTCGCGGAAAATTTCCGGCCTGCCGAGGATGGTGACCGCCCACAGCACGACGAGGACAGAGAGCGCCCCCAGGGCGATGCGCAGGATGACTCGCTCGCGGCGATCATCGAGCTCAACTCTCGTAGCCATAGCGCTTGTAGTACTTGTTCTCATAATAGCCGTCGCGATGAGAGTCGTACCGCTGCAGCGCCTTCATATTGGTCTTGTTCAGCACCGCGCCGAGAATCTTGTCCTGGACTTCCGGCGCCGTCTTCAACGCCTCCCGCAGCACGTCATAGCGGCTCTTGCCCCACTCGACCACCAGCAGGAAATCATCGACCAAATTGACGGCGGCACGCGCATCGACCACGGGCGCCAGGGGCGGCAGGTCGAGGATCACATACTGAGCCTGCGAGCGCAGCGCCGCGACGAGCGCTTCCATCTGGGCGGATGCAATGATCTCGCTCGTGTTGCTGCGCGCGGACTTCATGACCGCGGGCAAGAAGTAAAGCTTGGTCGTGGGATCGAACACGAGCGCATCGGACAGACTGATCTCGCCGCGGATAACCTCGATCAAACCCTTCGTCGCATCGGGCGCGAGGCGACGAGAGAGTGACGGATTACGCAGGTCGGCATCGACCAGAATGGTCGTCTGCCCTGCAGCCGAGATCAGCGTCGCAAAATTGCAGGCCACCGTCGTCTTGCCCTCGTTGGGCATGCCCGAAACGAAGCCGACCACATGCGATTTGCGCGAAAGCCCGTGCAGATCCAACGTTACCTTGACCGCCCGGAGCGTCTCGGAGAACCGCGAGAAAGGCTGGGCGATCACGTGGCGCAAGAGTTTGCGGCGCGCGGCCTGACCCTGCTTGCTCTCATCAACGGCGATGACAGCCTTGTCATCATCGGCCCCGCCGGCCACCGAAGGCAGAACACCCAGGCATTCGACGCCGAGTATGCGCTCAACCTGCTGCGGCGTGCGGAAGACGCGGTCCAACTGCTCGCGGCCGAAAGCAGCAGCGATCCCAAGCATTGCGCCAGCCATCAGCGCCATAAGTGTGACCCGGCTGGCATTAGGCTCGATGGGCGCCCACGGCGTCGAGGCCGGCGAGATCACACGCGCTTCGGTCTTCGGGAAGCTTATGCGCTGATTGGCCTGAGCCTGCTGGCTGAGGAAGCTGTCATAGAGGCCGCGATAGGATTGGGCGCTCGTTTCCAACTCGCGCAGCGGGATCTTGGCCTCGCCCGTGACGGTGGAGAGCTTGACGAAATCCTCGAAGGCGGTGCGCACAGCATTCTCGCGCGCGACGGCAATCTCGTAATCGCTTCTGACGGTTTCCACGACGCGACGCAGCTCGTTGACCATCGATTCCTGCAAGCCGCGCATCTCGTTGCGAAGCGCCAAGGCCTGGACGTGGTCACGGCCGAAACGGCCGGAAATGTCGTTCTCACGTTTCTGTACGTCCACGAATGTGCTGCGCAGCCGAGCAATGATCGGATTGCTGTTGATCTCGGTGACAGTCGCTTCAGGCATGTTGCCATTCCGAGCGCTGTTCATGATCTCGGTCACACGGTCGAGCCGAACCTTCGTTTCCGCTGTCTCCGCGCGCGCCTTCATCATCTGCTGGGCGGCGTCGTTCAACTGCTGGTTGGCGAGGGTCCCGCCTTGCCCGATATCGACGATGTTGTTCTCGGCACGATAGCGCAGTACCTCCCGCTCGGCGAGGTTAGCCTGGTTTCGCAGTTCGTTGATCCGCTCCTGCATCCATACGGTAGCGCGGCGTGTCGACGTGTACTTGGCATCGAGCTGGTCCTCGATATAGGCCTCGCCCATGCCGTTCGCCACGCGCGCCGCCCATTCGCGACTTGTGGACCTGAATGTGATCTGGATGATGTAGCTTCTGCCGACACGGCTTGCGCCGGCGCCGCCGCCGAGAATCGCGGTGGCGATCCGGGTACGCTGCTCGAGTGAAAGCACGGGGGCCGTTACGGGCTTGTATCCCACCAGACTCCAGAGATCCTGCATGAACAGCTGCCAAGGGCTCCGCGCTGAGCCGTTGAACTCCGGCACATCGTAAAGTTTCAGGTTCTCGACGACTTTAGCCAAGATAGCCCGCGACTTGATCAACTCGATTTGACTATCGATCGCAGAGGTATCGAGGAAAAAGCTGCCTTCGCCCTGAGCAGTTGTGGAGTCCTGATGGCGCGTATCGATCAGCAGCCGCGTACCCGCCGAGTAAATCGGCACAGTAAACAGCAGATACACGTTCCCGACTACGAAACCGAGAACGGTCATCAATATAATTAAATATTTCCGTCTCTTTAGAAACTGAAGGACATCGAACAGACCGATCTGCAGCCCCCCATCCGAACCAGAAGCAGGCTCGAACCCGCGATAATCCTGGGCTCGGGAATTTCTGTCGGAAGCTTTAACGTCGAGCATCTCAATCCGTGCTGGTAGAGGAAGAGGAACGCGAGGATAACTAATCAATCGAAACGTAGCTTAAGCACTAGCCCAGGCGGTCTTCCACCTAATATCTTTACGCTACTGAGGAGAAACCGGGGTCACAGCCAGCCCAGCCGCCGCGGCCCGGGGCGAGATACTGGCCGTACCGCTGCCTCCGCCTTCGGAATCCGAAGTGGATCCCCCGGCGCCCCCACGGCCTTGGCTGTTGGCGGCCGGCGCACTCGCCACGGACCCGACCGGGCCCAACACCAGCGGCGCGGCCGCCGGTGGCGCGCCGCCAAACAGCGCCGCTACGCCACCACCGCCGAAGATCGAATAACCGGCCAGCACGTTGCGATTATCCAACTCGACAACGCGCGTCTGGACTTCAGAAGTGAAGGCCGCATCGCGGATATACAGGAGCCGCGCTAGGCCAATCCCGCTCCCGAGAGCCTCCTGCTGAGCCGCCGTAGCTTGTGGGACCAGCGATAGAATCCGGCTCAGCTGGTTCTTATCTGCGACCAGAACGTCGCGGATCTCAGCCGCCAAAGCCCCGCCCCCATTTGGATTTCGCGATATCGGCCCTGCAGGATTGACTTGAAAATCTTCAAGCAAACGCTGCGCGCGCTGGCTGACGTTAACCAACACGCCACCCGTGCCCAAGGCTTGGGCGCTGGCAATAGTAGGTTCGACCAAGACAGCGAAGCCGAAAGCCGCCAAGACTACAAAGGCTCTACGCAACATGAGATGTTCCTATCTAGCCAGCTGCATTAAGCGCTAACACAATATTATCTATCTCGCAAGTTGACTAACCCGACGATCGCCAACCTCGCATAGTGCCGGGATCGGTGACTATCATCCAGCTAACGTGTTGATGCGCCCAGCGTTTCCAGAAATTCATAGCACGCCTGGACATCGAGGGTCTGGACATGTCGCGGATCACCGGTTTCCCTCAGCAGCAGCGCGACGTCCGATCCATCGGGGCCAACGAACAGGATTGGCTTGCCGCTGGCGAGGGAGCCATAAATCTTTGAGGGCAAGACGTAGCCCCAGTAGCTTTCACCGAGCAGGATAAGATGAGCGTCAGGCGTCACGAGGAGCCGGCCCAGTTGATCGAGCGGCACTGGCCCCGACAGGTGTAGCGGGAGATCATGCGATTTGCAGTATGCAATGAGCTCCGGCAATCGCGCCCCCACGCCGTTGACCCAGAGACGCACACGGTTGGATCCAGACTGCACATGGCGCCGGTACGCCTCGCAGAAGGCCGCGACCGGGTGGGCCACACCAAGATTCCCCGAATAGAGCAGAATGCGGTCGTCCGGGGAGAACGGCGCCGGCAAGGGACGGAGATCGGGCGTGATCTCGACGGGAGAACCGTCGCGGACCAGTTTGATCTTGTCGGAAGGGATTCCGTCTTCCAGCAACCGGCGCTGTTGGTCACGGCCGAGCACCTCGATCTCATCGGCCATATTCCGGATGCTCTTGAAGACCGGCGCGAGATAGCGAAGCCAAGCCGCCTGGCCGCTTGCGAGCACCGTCTCAGGGTAAAAGTCGGTGATCCGGTAAATCAAACGCTGCCGCCAAACCAGCCTGTTGATCAGGATCATCAGGCTCGAGAGGAAAGGTGGCGAACCGGTGACGACGAGATCGCCCTTGTCGCGACCGCGCAGCGCGAGATGCGTTGCCCAGATCAAGCGAAGATTAATCGACATTGCCCAAAGGCCACGCCTCAGCAATCCCGACTTGGGCGTGCTTCCAGCTGCAATCCGCACGATCTGCAGCCGCCCCGTGCCGGGAAACGACACGTCGCTGGAGCCCTGCTCTCGTCCGAGGCCGATGAGAACGACGTCTGAGTCCGCAGCCGCGGCCTGTCGGGCCACCGGCATCATATACTGGCCGACAGCGCCAAAGGCGGGTGGAAGCCAATCGCAGACATAGGTTGCGCATCGCTGCGTCGTCCGGGTTTCGGCCATCTTCAAAGACACATCAGAATCACACAGGGGTCGGCAGGCAAAACGCTCATCCTGCCTGAAGGAGCTTGTCGAAATAGGTGATGGTCCTTGCCAGACCCTCGTTCAAGGCGATCTTGGGTTGCCAGCCGAGCGTGCTGCTGGCCATGCTGATATCGGGCCTCCGCTGCTTGGGGTCGTCCTGCGGCAGCGGCAAATGGACAAGACGCGACTGCGACCCTGTCAGTTCCTTCACTAGCTCAGCGAGTTCTCGCATGGTGAACTCGCCCGGATTGCCCAGATTGATCGGGCCAGTGACGTGAGAACCGGTATCCATCATCGCGATCATGCCGGTCACGAGATCGTCGACATAGCAAAACGAACGGGTCTGCTCGCCGTCGCCATAAAGGGTGATGTCCTCTCCCTTGAGTGCCTGAACGATAAAGTTCGACACGACGCGCCCATCCGATGGGTGCATGCGGGGCCCATATGTATTAAAGATACGGATTACCTTGATATCAAGTTGGTGTTGTCGCCGATAGTCGAAGAACAGGGTCTCGGCACACCTCTTTCCCTCATCATAACAGGAGCGCGGACCAATGGGGTTCACATGTCCCCAGTATTCTTCTGTCTGGGGATGCTGGTGAGGATCACCGTAAACCTCCGAAGTCGATGCCTGCAGGACTGGCACCTTGAGCCGTTTCGCCAAGCCGAGCATGTTGATCGCACCGACGACGCTTGTCTTGGTCGTCTGCACGGGGTCGAATTGGTAATGAATCGGCGAGGCCGGACAGGCCAGATTGTAAATCTGATCGATTTCGACGTATAGAGGGAAGGTTACATCGTGCCTCATTAATTCGAAACGCGGATTGTTGAGAAGATGAGCGATGTTATTGCGCCGTCCGGTAAAAAAATTGTCGACGCACAGCACCTCATTGCCGCGCTCGAGCAGGCGCTCGCAGAGATGGGAGCCAATGAAGCCGGCGCCCCCCGTGACGAGAACTCGCCCGCTAAAATAATCCTTGTCGCGCAACCGATCGGTCATTCGGGATATCCTTGCAATAGAGAGGGTTCAGAAATAATCAATTCAGCGTTGACGGTTATTGCGCATTGGCCGACAGCGACTCGTCGACGGACCGGATCGGCCGCCCGATGCTCGCATATCGAAAATCGTGTAGCGCCAGTTGTGCGCGTTGATGAGTGTTTCTCAAGTCGACGAGGAGCGGATCCGCCATCAAGATGCGAATTCGGTTGAAATCCAGCGCACGAAAGCTCTCCCACCCTGTCACAAGCAAAGTCTGCAAGGCGGAATTCGCAAACCAATCCTTGTAACCCGAGCCTGGGATGGAAACGCGCATGAAGATCTTTCCGTGAACTGCCTTTGAATCGCCCCCTGTTTCGACGTTCCGGCAGGCCCGAATGCGTAGACCTGCAAAATACGGCATTCATGCGAAGTTTATTCCTGCAGGGCGCATCTTAATGGCTTGTTAAGGTATAAGATCGAGCTGATAAAGCGTCATCGCTCATCGCGGTAAACGCGAGCTCGCGCCAGAGCTTCGAGCGAACGCTGTTTCAATCACGCACCGAAGCCGCGAACCGTCGCACGCCGCCAAATATGCGGGTTGGAAGCTGTCTGCATGCCAACCCAGCGAAGATTAGCCTGGGCGACCGGCAAGACTGTCGATGTGAGGTTGTCAAGCACGAAGTCCCCGAGGCGCGTCCGCACCACGAGCACCAGATGATCCTCGCCGCTGGGCGCGACGACCTGGGCAAATAACAGCACACGGCTCGACCAGCCCCTCTTGAGGAGCTGGGCCCGCTTGGTGGCGGCGTAGTCGTCGCAATCACCCGCAGCCGGCGCGATCGTCCAGATGTCGTTCAGCAGTCCCGGCGCATCCGGTTGCGGCCTCATGCCGCGGTTGACGCGACGATTGACCTCGTCGAGATCCTTCAGGGAAACCTCGACCGCAGCCGGGCGCTTAGGCCTGAAGATCGGGTTCGAGATCCGGCATTGGTCGCGATATGCGAAGCAGAAGCGGGTTAGTCCGAGCGGGGTCAGGATTGGATCGCCCAGCAGGACAGAGGTCGCGGGCGTCGCCATGGGACGAGGCCGCGTCGACGCCGTCGAGACATCGCCCATCAAAGCAAGAAATGAGTTGCAAGCCAGCGTCGCCAAAATGAGATGCGACTTTGCGCCCAACCTGAAAGCAGACTTGAACATCGATCGGCTCCTCTGTCAGGAACCAGCGATAACGAACCGATTTTGAGATTTTCTCCGGAAATTTCATCGCATTAGACAGCAGACAAGAGCTATCGGTTAACCAACATTAGCCCGCAACCATGGCGCGGATGCGGTGGTCGACGAAACTGTCAAACCGCCCCTCGGGGTCGAACCTGGATGACCGTGGCTTCGTCCGCTTCCAGCATCACGCAAGACAGGACGCGCGTGACATAGGCGCCCGTATCGACTCCGATGCGGTTGCGCCTGAATACTACATCGCGCGCGGGCGAGTGGCCGTGCACGACCATCCCCTCGAACTCCGCCTCACTGTCGAGGAACTCAGACCGGATCCAGAGCAAATCGCGCACCGATTGCTGTCCGAGCGGGACGCCCGGACGCAGGCCGGCATGCGCGAAGATATACTCGCCGACCTGATACACAGTGTGCAGTTCTGACAGAAATTGCCTGTGTTGAGCCGGGAATGTCAGCTTGAACTCTCGCCACATGCGCGTGCGGGAAGCGCGGTCTCCCTGAAGACGGCGACTGATCCCGTAGCTCGCGAGCGTGTCGCCGCCCCCGACCGACCGCCAGGCGTCCAGCGCTTCGGGCGACTCCAGATAGCCCAACATCAGCGCTTCATGATTGCCGCAAAGGCAGACCCGCTCGATTGCCGACGGCGCGTTCACGAGCCACTCGATCACCGATGCAGTGTCAGGCCCGCGATCGACGTAATCCCCCAGAAACACCTGCCGGCTTCGCTTGGCAGGCAGGATGGTCTCGAGATGCAGGATGACCGCGCTCATCGCCTCCAGGAGATCAAATTGGCCGTGAAGGTCACCGATTGCGTAAACGCGCTCGCCCGCTGGGACTGTCCGTCCGGTCCGGACCGACGGTTCGACATTGACGACGCAGCGGCTTTGACCAAGGTTAATATCAGACACGGCCTTATTTTCGCCCATACAAGTCAAACATTAAACCAGCCCTGGGAAGAGCAGCGCAAGCACCGGCCTGGATACCAAATCGCACCCCTGCAGGCAATAAAAGGCAGCTGAGGCCTTGTTGCATTAATACAACACGGCTGAGCAACAGCGAAGCCACTCTTGCCAACGGCGGAATCGTATTGCCGTTTACATCACCTAGTGGCAAAGAGTTCGCTGCGGTGCTTTGGAATGATCATGGTATGATGCGTCGACTTGCTTCAACTGCCCTCGCGCTTGCGGCGTGCACAATGCTCGCAGGTTGCTCGATTCTGCCGGCAGCAGGGCCGCTCGGCGTGGACGTCAACGGCGCAGCAGCCTCGACGGTAAGCGGCACGGAAAGCGACCGTTTGCCCTATGCGGTCGTCGACATCACGCCTGATGCGCTGCGCGTCATCCCCGACCGCGCACAGGGCGCTTTCAGCGGGCGTTTCACGGATCGACGCCCGGCGCCCACCTTGACGGTCGGTATCGGCGATACGGTAGCGGTGTCCATCTTCGAAGCGTCAGCGGGTGGCCTGTTCATCCCGGCGGAAGCGGGCTCGCGTTCTGGAAACTTCATCCAGTTGCCGCCCCAGGAAGTCGACCGGCAGGGCAACATCTCCATTCCATATGCCGGCGTCATCCCGGCCGCCGGGCGAACGATCAGGCAGGTTCAGAATCTGATCGAAGAGCGGCTCCGCAATCGGGCGATCGAGCCGCAGGCCGTTGTCGCGATCACCGATCGTCGTTCCGCTCAGGTCACGATTCTCGGCGATGTCGGCTCGTCGCGGCTGACGCTCAACCCGCTCGGCGAGCGCATCCTCGATGTGATCGCACGGGCGGGTGGAACGAAGTTTGCCGGCTATGAAATGTATGTCTCGCTCCAGCGCGGCAAGGAGCGGGCCACGATCACCTTCAACCAGCTCCTCTCGTCGCCTGCCGATAACGTCTTTGTTCTGCCGAGCGACACGATCTACGTCTTCCGCCAGGCGCCGACCTTCCTCGTCTTCGGTGCGACATCGCAGCAGGGCCAGATCTTCTTCGAGAAGGAAAATCTGAGCCTGTCGGAGGGGCTTGCAAAGATCGGCGGCCTGATCGACACGCGATCGGATCCGGACGCCGTCTTCCTGTTCCGTCTCGAGGATCGCAAGACAGCGCAATCTCTGGGTGTCGATCTCGCCAAGCTCGGCCACGACAAGACGGTGCCGATCGTTTATCGGACGAAGCTGCGCGACCCCGCCAATATGTTCGTCACGTCAGGGTTCCAGATGCGCGACCGCGACATCATCTATGTCGCCAACTCGCAATCGGTCGACTGGCTGAAGTTCATCAGCTTCATCAATTCGAACGTAAGCTTCGCAACCAACGTGGCGACCGTGCCTGATATCGGGCGCAGGACGGCAACGACCCGCCTCGTCACAACCGGCGGATCGTTGACGTCGACACCTTGACCGGATCGCTGAGGTGGCAAGCGGCTCGATCGCGGCACCACTGGGCGCCGCGCATGGCGGCCGATCAATCCGTCTCGTGCTCGACAAGGCGAGGGCGCAGCGATGATGCGCCGGAAAAGTCGAAGCAATCGGATTGAGGCGTTAAGCGACTTTTGCTTTCGCGGGCGGGAGCTCATCCGCCAGATTGCAACGATGGTGGTGCTCGGCGTGGTTTTGCTGGCGCCCTTCCCGCTAGCTTCCGTCGAATGGCACTGGATTGCGCTTTGGGGCATTCTCCTTGGCACGGCCACGCCATTTCTCGATTATAGCCGGCTGACCCGACCCCAATTGCGCGCCCTGTGCCTGATCCTGGCATCGACCGCCATCTTGATCGGCTACATTTTTCTGCAGACGTCGCGTTTCAGCTTTCTGCCCGAGCACCGGCTGTTCACTGAAACCAGGACGCTGCTGAACCTTCCATTCGACGGATATGCGTCCGTTGCGCCTGCACAAAGCAGGCTGGTTGGCGGTGGGTTCGCGCTGGCTCTGCTGGCTTTCGCAGCCAGCTTCGTCGCGGGCGCGAACGCAAGAACCGCCCGCCTGTTCCTGCGCAGCATTGCGTTGATGGGCGTTGTGAACGGCTGCCTGGGCGCCTACCTGTTTTACATCGATCAGCGTCAACTTCTATGGATGACCTTTGATGCCCCGAAAGGTCAGCCTAGCGGGACCTTCGTCAGCCGCAACCACGCCGTGACGCTGTTTGCATCCTGCTCAGTGGCGTATTTTGCAGTCGCGCTCCAGCGCCTCCTCGCCTCAGTCCCGCGCGGGGCAATGTCGATCAAAAATCGGTTGGCCATCATGGCGTTGGAGAATCCGCCACAACTCGGCCTGCCATTGATCCTGTTCGTCGTCAGCCTGGCGTTGACCTTTGCGACCGGCTCGCGTGGAGGGCTCTTGGCACTGCTCCTGGGTCTGTTCACGACCTATGTCCTGCTGCTCGTCAGGGTCGCGGGTCTGAAGTTGGGCGCGCTTTTTGCTGGCGCGGGCGCTTTGGCGGGCTTTGCTTTCCTGTCCCAAATTGGCTTGGGTTCAGTCGGGGCGCGCTTCACCGAGATGCGCCTGGGCGAGGATGGCCGGGCGGAAATCTACAAGGCGATCGCGAAAATGATAGCCGACAGCCCTTGGACCGGCTTCGGCATCGGCGCCTTCGAGTTCGCTTTGCCCCAATATCGGCCGGCGACGATCAGTCCGCGGATGATCTGGGACTACGCGCATAGCAGCCCACTGCAACTCATCGTCGAGCTCGGCATTCCGGCGGCGCTGCTCGGCTTCACCATATACGCCGGCATCTTGATGCTCTGCGTGAAGGGGGCGTTGCGACGCAAGCGCGATGCCGACCTTCCGCTGATTGCCGCCGGTATCGGATTTGTTGGGTTGGCTCACAGCTTCATCGATTTTTCGCTGCAGATCCCTGGCTTCATGCTGGTCTATGCCGCAGTCCTTGGAGTCGGAGCAGCGCAGTCTTTCTCTACACGGGACCGGGGTGCCGCTGAGTCGACACGATGATTAAGTCAATGCGCAATGGGATCGACAGTATCAACAATTTTTAACAAAGACACCGAATCAAGATTTCAAAATGACGCAAATAATAATTAATCTTATTGATATCACGGTACGCAGTCAGCTTCAAAATCGGACGTGCGGAGCCTCGCTTTACAGCGAGATTTGGATAAACAGCTTTTCGACAGAAGACGCTCTACACGATATCGTTTTTTTGCGCAATCAACGGTCAAGAGACAAGCGCAAGCAGAGAGAGACCCACAGCGAACCAGCGATGTGTTAATCACGATAGACTGTCACGCCAGACTGCGTTATCCAGACCAGCAGCGCCCTTAGGGCAATTGACTGGCCGGGCTCTCCACAGCGCGGCCGGCGGCACGGTGAAAGAGCCGCGACTGTTGAACTGCAGAACCGGTTTAGGAACGAGGGCCGGCCAATCCCCCGATAGCACTGGCTGGAGCACACTGTGCCCAAGAGGGCCCTCAGTTTTACGCGCCCCAGCCACTTAACAGTGTCGAACCCGACTCTTAAGAACCTCGTCCGAAGTTGTTCCCGTTGATCACAGTCTCAGCCCGATTTGGAAGTGTTCCGCCGAGTGTCTCGTCGATATTCAGCGTCTTCAGTTCCGGCTCAAGCCAATCGCGCTTCACTTCGGCGACCTGGTCGGCAGGCTTCGAGATCTTATCCATTTGCATCGATTCTTTCATTATTTACATCGCAAAGCCTCCATAGCATCGCTCCCCAAGAGGGTAAAGATATATTAACTCACTTTTTCAGAATCGGATTTTAAGATTAATTTATGAAAACCTTAGCACTCAGAGTGCTAAATATGTATACCGGAATGATATGTCTCCGATGCACGAATGATTAACAAGTATAAAAAATGTTTTGTAATATCCAGACCAAAAGAAGCGACAGGCATATCTCGGATAAAAACGCGGAGACAAATTGAGGTTGGTGGACGCATTCGTAATCTAATTACCTATTATATTCATTGAATAATCGATAAATATTATCACTCGCGCAGCCCTGGACAGTCACCGAGAAACGATATGACGACGCGACATTTCGGTCTCTATGGGCTGGCCCTCGAGACCTCGCTGGATCTGCCCGAGCTCGTGCAGATCGAGACGCCCAACGCGCGTCAATGCGTCAGTGTCAGGCTGGGCCCGGTGCCCCAAACGCTGCCGAACGGGCGGGAACTGGCACCATGGATTACTGTCACTCCGACATCATGCCTGTACCGGTTCGAAGGGATCGCCAACTTCCTCGTTGATCGAGGCGCAACCGTCACCGTCGAATTGGAGCCGGGCGCCGTCGAAGCGGATATGCGCGCCTTCCTGTACGGCGTGGCGCTGGGCACCCTCGCGCATCAGCGACGGCTCATCCCCATTCATATCAGCGCGATTTTGACGCCGGGCGGCGTCTGGGCATTCACAGGCGATTCTGGCGCCGGGAAGTCGACCCTGGTCACGTTGCTCAGCCGGCAGACCGGCTGGCCGGTCCTCTGCGACGATGTCGCGGCGCTTGATCCCGCCGATCCGCAACCCCTACTGCACGCCGGCATGCACCGGGTTAAACTTTGGCAGGACAGTATCGATCTGCTGGGCGTCGGCGATAGCGAAGCCTATCAGGACAGCTATCGCGAAGGTAAATTTCACGTTTCGCTACCGCATCTCTTCACACAAACCCCGCATGAGATCCGACGCTTGATCAAAATAGAATGGGGCGACGCGGTCGATCTGACAGAGCTTCAGGGACACCTCCGTTTTCAGACGTTGATGAACGCGATTTATCGGCCGTATCTTGTCGCGATCATGGGCGATCTGCCAACCGTCGTCGCGCATCTTGGCGCAATCGCGAACAGCGTCGAATGCCACGTCCTGACAAGGCCGAAGTCGATTTCTGCGTCAGACGCGACGCTCGAACTCATGATGCAACGGTTTCTCTGAGCGATCGACTGCGCCCTCACTGGCCATGCTTGGCCATGGCGGCGCACTCGGCCCGACCCAAGCGTGAGGCACCGTCTGCGTGCCGGACACGTGCATCGCCACGACCCGACCTCCTGACATCTTGGCATTTCCGCGGCGGGCGTCTCGCCTGAGCAGTTTCGGGCCTGTCATCGGAAGCCTCGTGAAAGCAGCCGGCCGAGCTCTTGCAGACTTCGACAGGTCCGATCGCCGCCACGCAGAGCGACGGCATCGCGACCATCGCCTTCCCCACGACGCGGTAAGAAGCGGCTCCGCAATCCCCGGTGGCAAGAGGCTATCGCACTGTGCCGCATTTCGACGCACAAACGGCGCAGTTTGATTTTCAAGGCCTCCCCGTTTGACACCAAGGGATCGGACTTCGTAAGGCGATCGGGAGTCTGCCTTCGGCATGGCTCGTCAACGGCAGCCTCAGAAAATCCGGATTGACGAGGCTAGAGTTTGAGTGGCCGCCGGCTCGCGGCAGCGACGGCTTCACGACCATGAGGATAAGGTGATTGCGGAAGCGCATCGTCTATTTTCTAGGCATTGCCCTAGTCATATTGCTGACATACAGCCTGTCGGCTAATTATAACCAGAACTCCGCAGTTGGTCGCTCTCGGAATGAAAAACCATTATCGCCAGCGGGCATTATTATACTTGGCGGCGGCTTGAGCAAATTTCTGCAAAATCCAAACCTGGAGCCGTCAGCTTTTCCCAATAGCCGCGTGTCTCAGGCGATCGCGCTTGCGCATGCCTACCCCGATGCGAAATTGATTTATACGGGCCGCGAAAGCCCCCCCGGCCCCGTGTCGATCCTCGAACGCGTCGGAATTCCCAAGCAGCGTATCGTCTGGGAGGGTCGATCAGCCGACACGGCGCAGAACGCGAGATTCACCGCGGAACTCGTTGATCCTAAATTCGGACAAATCTGGATTTTGGTGACGGATGATTGGCATATGGCTCGTGCCGAGAGCTGCTTCCGGCGCGTCGGTTTCGATATATGGCCCGCGCCTGTCTTCCACTCGGGCGACCAACATCCTTGGACGCCTTATCGGGAAGCCATCGGCCGGGTCGTCTATGCTTTGTCAGGCCGCTGCAGCCGGTAACTGTGACGTCCAACAGCCGTGCGGACGGGCCAGCCCACCGGCGCCGATCGGTTCCCGCGTGGTCTTCTCTAGCTTGGGTTCGCTCAACGCATTGTCGAAGCGCCCGACGGCAAGCTCAAGCTGCGTGCCCGCCGTCAAGCGGCCTGGCTTGCTGCGAACCCACTCCGCTCGCCCATAATGCTGGCTGCATGCCGGAGCGCAGAGACCTGTTGATCGGTCGTGGTGTGGGCCAGCTTCGACTGAAGATACTGCTGCGCCATCATCGGGCTCAGCTCGACATATGTCTGGCCGTCCGGGCCTTTATATCGCGTAATGCCCAGCGCAATCGCACTCTGCCGCGCTGTAGCAGCGTCACCACCAAAATGCTCTGCGACTTCGGCATATGTCATGAGGATGCGCGGCATGACCTGGATCTCCTGTTGCTATCCATCTGTGAAACCAATGGTAACATAATGGTTCAGGAGAATAGTTTCGAAAGGCTGAACCTTATATCGCAAAGACCACTCAAAGGGCTGGTTCTGTTCGTCCGCCATCCGAACTTCCCGGATTTCTCGGCGGATCCACCACTGTCAAACGGCGCGGAATATTGCCCCCGATTGGAGTGCGCCCCTACGGGTAGACAGGATCAGGCTGCGGTTTTGACCGTGAGCCGGGCGTGCTGATCCTCGAACTGCTGCGGGCTGAGATAGCCGAGCGCGGAGTGCAGTCGGCTTGCGTTGTAGACCTCATCGATGAAGCGCGGAAGATCGGCAGCGACATCCTCGAAGGTCTCATAGTCCATCGGATAGACAGCCTCGACCTTCAACGTCTACATGAAGCTCTCGGCCTTGGCATTGTCGTACGGATTGCCGTGGCGCCCCCATCGATCCGACGAGACCATGCTCCGCGAGGGCCTGCCGGTAGCGCCCGGCCGCGTATTGCGAGCCGCGGTCCGTGTGGTGGATACAGCCGGGCGGTGGTCCTCGCTTTTCAATGACTATGCGCAGGGCGGCCAGCGTCAACCTGACGTCGATCGCGCGGCCGATGGCGTATCCGACGACCCGGCGCGACCAGGCATCGAGAATAACGGCGACATAGACGAAGCCGTTGGTGATCGCGACATAGGTGATGTCGGCCACCCAGAGCTGGTTCGGCCCGTCTGGGACCATAGCCCGCGCCAGGTTCGGGAAGATCGGCAACTCGTGGTCGCCATCGGTGGTGGCGATGTAGCGCCGACGCCGTCGAGGCTGGAGGCCGTGCGCGCGCATCAATCGCCTGATCTTCTTATGATTGACGATGAGGCCACGATGCCGCAGCGCTGCCCGCATCCGGCGATAGCCATAAGCTCGAAGCTCTCAGAAATCGCCGTCATCGTTTCAACGAGCTGACCTGCCCCCGGTTTCCTGGACCGTTCAAAGCTGGAAAATTCCAGTTTAGCAGCACGGGCTG
>OFDN01000732.1_pt1 | contig 24778 bp, 20 predicted proteins | sample 1520971 | NCBI WGS metagenome assembly OFDN01 (sample SAMEA94257418, study PRJEB24077) | hot springs metagenome | biome: Aquatic biome; feature: Geographical feature; material: Water | place: India | collected 2012-06-12 | depth 5 m
ATCAAGGCAAGGTGTTTGCTTTTCCATACAGCCGCCCGGATGGACTCAGCCAGGTGGTGTACATTAACAAGGTTTGGCTGGAGAAGCTGAAGCTGCCGGCCGACCTCGCCGCCTCGGCCAACCCGAAGAGCTCGACCGGCCGCCTCGACATCTTCACCCGGCTGATCGCCGACAATGCCCGTTCGTTCGACCAGGTGCCGGCCGGCTATCGCGGCGGGCTTTACCTGGAAATCAGCCCGCGGACCTTCAGCGTGCTGGTGCGCGAGGGCGACCGGCTGAACCAGCTGCGCTTCCGCTATGGCGCGCCCGGCCTCGACGATGCCGCGCTGGGCCACCGCCACGCCGCCGACCCGCCGGCCCGTCCCCCTTCAGTAGCCGGCCGCCTGCCCCCGCTCAGGGCTGACCTGCCTCACCGACAGTCGCGCATCCCCGGTCCGGGGCGTACAATCGCGTGCATGGCTCTCCGCTTCCTCCTGCTTCTCGGCCTGAACCTCGGCACGATCCTCGGCCTGGCGCTGCCCGCCGCGGCGCAGGTCTCGCCGGCCGACCAGAGCGCGATTCGTGGCGTGATCGAGGGCCAGGTCGAAGCCTTTCGCCGCGACGATGGCGAGGCCGCCTTCGGCTATGCCTCGCCCAACATCCGCAGCCTGTTCGGCAGCTCCGAGACCTTCATGGACGTCGTGCGCCAGGGGTATCGCCCGGTGTACCGGCCGCAGGTCTTCGAGTTCCGCGAGATCGTCACGCTGCACGGGATGCCGACGCAGAAGGTCCATGTGGTCGGGCCCGACGGGCGGCCGGTCACCGCTTTCTATCCGATGGCGCAGCAACCCGACGGAAGCTGGCGCATCGAAGGCTGCTACCTGCAGGCGCCGGACGAACACCAGGCCTGATCCTCCGACCGTTCATGTCCCGCGTTTCGCCCAAGGTGCTGGCCCTGCTCGGCGCGCTCACCCTCGTCTGGGGGACCAACTGGCCGCTGTTCCGGATCGCGCTCGACGAGTTGCCGGTCTTCACCTTCCGCACCCTGGTCCTGTCGTCCGCGGTGATCATGCTGACGACGATCCTGCTGGTGCGCCGCGAGAGCTTCGCCGTGCCGAAGGGCAAGTGGCCGGCCCTGATCCTGGCCTCGGCCATGAACATCGGCATCTGGAACATCGCGACGTCGCTCGCCGTGCTCTACATCCCGTCCGGCCATGCCTCGGTGCTGGCCTACACGATGCCGCTGTGGGTCGCGGTACTGGGCTTCGTCGTGTTCGGCCAGAGGCTCACCGGACGTTTGCTGGCGGCCATCGCGATCGGCACGGGCGCCGTCGCCGCGCTGATGATCCCCAACTTCCAGAGTTACGCCTCCGCGCCGCTCGGCCTGTTCTGCGGCCTGCTGGCGGGCTTCTGCTGGGCCGTCGGCACTTTCGTCGTGAAGCGCACGAGCTGGGGCGGCATGGGGCTGTCGCTCACCTTCTGGCAGGTCCTGATCACGCTGCCGCCGATCGCGCTGGGCGCGCTGGTCTTCGACGGCCTGCCGACGCACTGGCCCTCGGCGAAGGCGCTCGCGGCCACCATCTACACCGGTGCGATCCCGATGGCGCTGGGCACCGCGACCTGGTTCACGCTGGTCAAGCTGCTGCCGGCGCAGGTGGCGGCGCTCTCCTCGATCGCGATTCCCATCGTGGCGATCGTGAGCGGCATCCTGCTGCTGAACGAACCGCTGTCGACCTTGCAAGCGGTTGCCATCGGCTCGACGGTGATCGCGCTCTGGCTCGCTCTGGTGCCCAGCTAACATAGGTAGCCGACAGCGGCAGTTGTCGCGGGCCGATGCAATTCCCACATTGGCGTGGGTATTGGAGGCCCGGGCGATGGCAAAAGGCGATCCACGAGACTGGATGTGGGCCGAAGCGCTGCAGATGCTGGCGCAGGCGGAACGCATGCATCATCAGGTCTTTCGGCCGCAGACGGCCGGCCGGCTGCGTCCCAGCTGGGAGCCGCCGGTCGACGTGCTCGAGACCGAGCGCGAGGTGCTGATCCTCGCGGCGCTGCCGGGCGTCGACGTCCAGCAGGTCGAAGCCGTGATCGAGAACGGCATCCTGATTCTGTCCGGTGAACGAACCGTCCCGGCCGAACTGCGCACGGCTCGCATCCATCGCATGGAACTGCCGCAGGGTCGCTTCGAGCGGCGCATCGAGCTGCCACCCGGCCATTACGGCGAAGTGCGCCGCTTCGAGGTGAACGGTTGCCTGGCGGTGACGCTCGCCAAGGCCGTCGTGCGGAGGCAGCCATGAGCCCGCAGGACGAGGCGGGACAGGCCATGACCGCCACCACGCCCGAAACGAAATCCGAGACGAAGCCGCTGCCGCCGGACGCGCTGATCGTCGTGCCGGTGCGCGACCTCGTGCTGTTCCCGGAGATGGTGTTTCCCGTCAGCGTCGGCCGGCCATCGTCGATCGCCGCCATCCAGCAGGCCGTGCGCGAACAGCGGCAGATCCTGCTGGTGCTGCAGCGCGACCCCGCGAAGGAAGATCTCGTGCCCGCCGACCTTCATCCGGTCGGCACGGTGGTGAACATCCTGCGCTACGTCACGACGCCCGACGGCAATCATCACATCGTCTGCCAGGGCGTGCAGCGCTTCCGCATCACCGACTTCGTCGATGGCCATCCGTTCATGATGGCGCGCGGCCTGCACCTGGTCGAGCCGACCGATACGGGGCCGGAAATCGAGGCGCGCTTCAACGTGCTGAAGCAGCAGATCCGCGACACACTCGACCTGCTGCCGCAGGTGCCGCAGGAGCTGCGCCAGACGGTCGAGAACACGACGGCCGCCGGCTCCCTCGCCGACCTCGCGGCGTCCTATCTCGATTCCAAGCCGGCCGAGAAGCAGGAGATCCTGGAAGCGCTCGACCTCGTCCCGCGTCTCGACAAGGTCACGCAGCTTCTATCGAAGCGGCTCGAAGTGCTGCGCATCAGCAGCGAAATCGGCAACAAGACCAAAAGCTCTCTCGACGCGCGCCAGCGCGAGATGGTGCTGCGCGAGCAGATGGCAGCCATCCAGCGCGAGCTGGGCGAGGACGATTCCAACAAGCAGGCGATCGCCGATCTCGACAAGGCGATCGGCGAGGCGAAGATGCCGCCGGAGGCCGAGGCCGCCGCGCGCAAGGAACTGCGCCGCCTGCAGCGCACGCCCGAGGCGTCGGCCGAGCACGGCATGATCCGCACCTATCTCGACACGCTGGTCGAGCTGCCCTGGGCGCTGCCCGAGACGCAGCCGATCGACATCGCCGAGGCGCGCAAGGTGCTCGACGCCGATCATTTCGGCCTGGAGAAGATCAAGAAGCGCATCGTCGAATATCTCGCCGTGCGCAAGTTGGCGCCCGAGGGCAAGGCGCCGATCCTGTGCTTCGCGGGCCCGCCGGGCGTCGGCAAGACCTCGCTCGGCCAGTCGATCGCCAAGGCGATGGGCCGCAAGTTCGCGCGCGTGAGCCTGGGCGGCGTCCATGACGAGGCCGAGATCCGCGGCCATCGGCGCACCTACATCGGCGCGCTGCCCGGCACGATCATCCAGGCGATCCGCAAGGCAGGCTCGCGCGACTGCGTGATGATGCTCGACGAGATCGACAAGATGGGCAGCGGCGTCCACGGCGATCCGTCGGCGGCGATGCTCGAGGTGCTCGATCCCGAGCAGAACGGCACCTTCCGCGACAACTATCTCGACGTGCCGTTCGACCTCAGCCGCGTGGTGTTCATCGCCACGGCCAACATGCTCGACACGATCCCGGGCCCGCTGCGCGACCGCATGGAGATCATCCAGCTCACCGGCTACACCGCGGGCGAGAAGCTGCAGATCGCCAGGCGCTATCTCGTGCGTCGCCAGCTCGACGCCAACGGCCTCACCGCCGAACAGGCCGGCATCGACGACGCGGCGCTGGAGCTGATCATCGGTGGCTATACGCGCGAGGCCGGCGTCCGCTGGCTCGAACGCGAGATCGGCCGTGCGCTTCGCCATGTCGCCGTGCAGGTGGCCGAAGGCTCGGCAACGAAGGTACAGATCGGCACCGCCGACATCGAGGAACTGCTGGGGCCCGTGCGCTTCGAGAACGACGTGGCGATGCGCACCAGCGTGCCCGGCGTCGCGACCGGCCTCGCCTGGACGCCGGTGGGTGGCGACATCCTGTTCATCGAGGCGACGCGCTCGTCCGGCAGCGGCCGGCTGATCCTGACGGGCCAGCTCGGCGACGTGATGAAGGAGAGCGCGCAGGCCGCACTCAGCGTCATCAAGAACAAGGCGAAGTCGATCGGCATCGACGCCGCCCTGTTCGAGAAGAACGACATCCATGTCCATGTGCCGGCCGGCGCCACGCCCAAGGACGGGCCGAGTGCGGGCGTGGCGATGTTCATGGCGCTGGCCTCGCTGATGACCGGCCGCACGATCCGCAGCGACACCGCCATGACCGGCGAGATCAGCCTGCGCGGGCTGGTCCTGCCGGTCGGCGGGATCAAGGAGAAGGTCGTGGCCGCCGCCGCCGCGGGCATCACCCGCGTGATGCTGCCCGCACGCAACAAGCGCGACTACGACGACATCCCGGAAGAAGTGCGCAACACGCTCGAGTTCATCTGGCTCGAAAAGGTCGACGACGCGGTGGCGCAGGCGCTGACGCCGGATGCGTTGGACGAAGGCAACGACGGTTAGTTTTCCTCCCCCGTCATACGGGGGAGGTGGCCGCAGGCCGGAGGGGGAGAGCCTCAGTCCAGGCGATCATCGGGTTGCTTTCCCCCTCCTGTATCCTCCCCCGTGTGACGGGGGAGGAGCATGACGATCACGTAATCCGCAGCGACAGCGGCGAGATCTCGTCGCCGGGGCGGCCGGCGTAGTCGAGCTTGACCGAATCGCGCAGCATGCGGGCCTGCGCTTCGGCGAGGCGCTCCATGGCGGCGGCCGGATCGAGATAGACCGGGTCGCCGTCCTTCAGCACGATCTCGCCGTCGACCAGCACCGTCTGCACGGCGCGATCGGCCGCGTGGAAGACGAAGGAGCGCAGCGGGTCGCGGGCCGGCTGCATGAGCGGATGGTTGAGGTCGACCAGCACGATGTCGGCCGACATGCCGGGCGCCAGCGCGCCGATATCGTCGCGGCCGAGCGCGGCGGCGCCACCGAAGGTCGCGGCCTCGAAGGCGCCGGCCGTGTCGAGGCTGCGGATATCCTCGCTCATCAGGCGGCCGGCGACGATGGCCAGGCGCATCTCCTCGATCAGGTTGTGCGGCGCGCAGTCGGTGCCGAGACCGACATTCACGCCGCGCGCGCGATAGCGCCCGACGTGATCCATCGCCAGGCCATAGCGAGCGAAGGGCTGCGGGCAGTGCGCCACCGAGGCGCCGGCCTCGGCGATCAGGTCGAGGTCCTTGCGCGTGTGCCAGTTTATCTGCGGGTGATCGTCGAGCAGGATGCAGTGGGCCATGATCGTGTCGGACTTCATCAGCCCGTTCTGCGCCGCCCATTGGATCGGCGTCATGTTGTGGCGGCGGATCATCTCGCGCACCTCGACGACCGACTGGCCGACATGGGTCGAGAAGCGACGGCCCGTGTCGTCGGCATGCTTGCGGCCGGCGGCGAACAGCTCCGGCGTCACCGTGTCGATCTGCGCCGGGAAAACCACGGCGTCGAGACGGCCCGAATTGTGCGCTTCGGCTTCGTCCATCACGCGCCTGGCCTTCTCGAACTGGGCGAGTCCGGCGGCCTCGTCCCATTTCCAGGTCACGGTCTGCGGCGCCGTCATGCCCCAGCGCGCCGAGGCGAAGGTGGGCGCTGCATAGAAGCGCATGCCGCTCTGCGCCATCGTCTCGAGCCAGCCCTCGAACGGCACGGTGACGTCGCAGGCTGTCGTCGTGCCGGCGCGCAACATCTCCGAATAGGCCAGCGTCGCGGCGCCCTGGCGGCCGTCGTCGCCCAGGCGGAACGCCTGCAGCCGCTCCATCAGGCCGGTCATCTGCTGTTCGGGCACGCCATGATCCTCGCGAACGCCGCGATAGCCCGGCTCTGTCGAGGGATGGGAATGGATGTTGATCAGGCCCGGCAGCGCCAGCATCCCGCGGCCGTCGATCACGACCTCCGCCGGTCCCGTGGGACGGGCGCCGGCCGGCGTGATCTCGACGATGCGGCCGTCCTTCAGATGAAGATCGACTTCGCGGCGATAGACGTGGCGCTTCTCGGCGCCGTCCCGGACGACGGCCCAGGAGACGTTTCGGATCGAATCGGGCCGGCTTTCCATGATTTTGCACTCCAGCAAGGCATGCCTGTTGCATAGGCACCGCAACAGGACGATAGAATCGGGAAAACGAGAGAACAAGGAGGCAGGTAATGCGGAAGATGAAGTGGGCGGCCCTCGCGGCCGCGACGGCGGCGCTGATCTCAGGGGCGGCACAGGCGCAGACGCTGAAGGTCGTGATGCATTCGGACGTCAAGATCGTCGATCCGATCTGGACCACGGCCTACATCGTGCGCAACTACGGCTACATGGTCTACGACACGCTGCTGGCGGTCGACGACAAGCTCGCGGTCAAGCCGCAGATGCTGGAGAACTGGAAGGTGAGCGACGACAAGCTCACCTACACCTTCACCCTGCGCGACGGGCTCAAGTTCCACGATGGCGCGCCCGTGACCGCCGAGGACTGCATCGCCTCGATCAAGCGCTGGGCCTCGCGCGACGCGATGGGACAGAAGCTCATGAGCTTCACCAAGGGCCTGGCCGTCGTCGACGACAAGACCTTCACGCTCACCCTCAACGAGCCCTACGGTCTGGTCATCGAATCGCTGGGCAAGCCCAGCTCGAACGTGCCGTTCATCATGCCCAAGCGCATCGCCGAGACGCCGGGCAACACACAGATCAAGGAGTTCATCGGCTCCGGCCCCTTCGTGTTCCGCGCCGACCTGTGGCGGCCCGGCGAAAAGACGGTCTACGACAAGTTCAAGGACTACAAGCCGCGCGCCGAGCCGCCCTCGGCCCTCTCGGGCGGCAAGAACGTCTATGTCGACCGGGTCGAGTGGATCAACATCACCGATGCGCAGACCGCGGCCAATGCGCTGATGACCGGCGAGATCGACATTCTCGAGCAGCCTCTGATCGAAATGCTGCCGCTGATCGAGAAGGACAAGAACATCGAGATCAAAGACCTCAACCCGCTGGGCAGCCAGTACAGCCTGCGCTTCAACGTGCTGCACAAGCCGTTCGACAACGCCAAGATCCGCCAGGCCGCGCTCTATGCGCTGAACCAGAAGGACTTCCTGCTGGCCGGCATCAACGACCCGAGATACTTCAAGGAGTGCAAGGCGCTCTTCATCTGCGGGACGCCCTACGCGACCAATGCGGGTTTCGAGGACAAGCTCGAATCGAACTTCGCCAAGTCGAAGGAGATCCTGAAGCAGGAAGGCTATGACGGCACGCCGGTCGTGCTGCTGTTCGCCACCGACACCAACACCGGCCGCCTGACGCCGATCGCCAAGTCGCTGCTGGAGCGCGGCGGGTTCGTCGTCGACATGCAGGCGATGGATTGGCAGACCGTGCTGTCGCGCCGCTCGCGCAAGGAGCCGCTGAACGCCGGTGGCTGGAGCGGCTTCATGACCTCATGGGTCTCGGCTGACCTGCTCGACCCGATCGTGTCGGCCTTCGTCGGCGCCGCCTGCGACAAGGCCGCCATCGGCTGGCCGTGCGATGCGAAGATCGAGGAGCTGCGCGACGCCTTCGCCAAGACCACCGACCCGGCCAAGCGCAAGGAACTGGCGACCGCCGTCCAGGTGCGCGAATCGGAGTACCCGACCTTCGCGCAACTCGGCCAGTTCAACATCCCGATGGCGATCCGCAAGAACGTCACCGGCAACCTGACCTCGCCGGCGCCGGTCTTCTGGAACATCAAGAAGGCGCAGTAGCCAACTCTTCCACCTCCCCCGTCTTACGGGGGAGGCCGGGAGGGGGAAGGCAATGCGATGAACGTCGGACGGGAAGAGTTCAGACTCATGGCTTCCCCCTCCGCCCTTCGGGCGCCTCCCCCGTATGACGGGGGAGGAAACTGAGGCGTCAGCCGAGTTCGAGGCTCGTCACGCCGAACAGGCCGGCATAATCGACATCGGGATCCGCGCCCGTGTACATGCGCGCGGTCTCGAACGAGGGTTTCAGGCCGATCTGCTGGGCGAGCGTCACGGCGGCCTTGTTGCGATCGGGCACGTCGATGGCGACGGCGGTCGCGCCGAGCTGCGTGGCGAGCGCCCCGACCAAAGCGGACGCGATCTCCGGCGTCGCGCCATAGAGCGGGCCGACGCGTGAGGCCGACGCGCAGGCGCGCATCACCGCGAAGCCCACGATCTCGCCGTTACGCAGCGCCACAAGGGACGCACGCTCGGGTAGCGTGATCCACGACGCGAGGAAGGAATCCCGCGCCTCGGGAAAGAACCGACGATCGTAGGCCGCGAGCCGGTCGAAGCCGATGCTGCGCGCATCGACCAGGGTGACGCCCGCGGGCGGCTTGGGCGACGGCGGCGCGCCCTCGTGGCGGATATTGTTCCAGGCCAGCCGGAAGCCCGACTTCCTGTAATTGTCCTGCTGGGCCACGACGCCGTCGAGCCCGACATTGCGTCCCGCGAGCCGCGCCATGCCGGCGCGCCACACTTGTATGCCATAGCCTTTCCCGCGAACCGCCGGCCGGGCGATGTAGAAGCCCAGAAAGCCGAAGCCCGCACCGTACTTCACGACGGAGATGCAGGCCTGCGGCTCGCCGTCGAGGCGGCCGATCAGGAAGGCCGACGGATCGGTGGCGAAGAAGGCATGGGCATCCGTGTTGCCCGGGTTCCAGCCTTCGTCGTTGGCCCAGGCGGCCATGCGTTGGACGTCGTCGGCGCTGCCGACCGTGATCTCGAAGCTCATGGGCGCGGAGCTTACTCCGCCGCCCGGGCCTTTGCCGCGAAAAAGCGGTTCTCCGGCCGGGGCAAACCCAGATTTTCACGCAAGGTCGCGCCCTCATACTCTGTGCGGAAGAGGCCGCGCCGCTGCAGTTCCGGCACGACCTTGTCGACGAAATCGTCCAGCCCGCCCGGCAGGTAGGGGAACATGACGTTGAAGCCGTCGCAGGCTTCCGTCACCAGCCACTCCTCCATCTGGTCGGCGATCATCGCCGGCGTGCCCAGCATGCCGAGCCCGCCATAGCCACCGAGGCGGCCGGCAATCTGGCGCACCGTCAGGTTCTCGCGCTTGCCCAGTTCGATGACGCGATCCCTGCCGCTCTTGCTGGCCTCGGTCTCGGGAATGTCGTCGGGCAGCGGCTTGTCGGGATCGAACTTGCGGGCATCGACGCCCAGCGCCATCGAGACGGCGGCGATCGAGCTGTCGTAGTTCACCAGACTGTCGAGCCGCGCCCGCTTCTCCTTCGCCTCGTCGAGCGAATCACCCACCACCACGAAGGCGCCGGGCAGGATCTTGATGTGATCGGGGTTGCGGCCGATCTTCTTCGCGCGGCCCTTCACGTCGGCATAGAACTCGCGCGCGCCCTGGATGGGACCGCCGGCGGCGAACACCATCTCGGCGGTCTCGGCCGCGAGCTGGCGGCCGGCATCGGACGCGCCGGCCTGCACGATGACGGGCCAGCCCTGGACCGGCCGGGCGATGTTCAGCGGCCCGCGCACCTTGAGGTACTTGCCCTTGTGATCGAGCACATGCAGGCGCGACGGATCGAAATAGAGGCCGTTGTCGACGTCGCGCACGAAGGCGTCGTCGGCCCACGAATCCCACAGGCCCGTCACCACGTCGAAGAACTCGCGGGCGCGCGCGTAGCGCTCGGCATGGGGCATCTGGTCGTCCATGCCGAAGTTCAATGCGGCATCGGGATTGGACGTCGTCACGAGGTTCCAGCCGGCGCGGCCCTCGCTGATGTGATCGAGCGAGGCGAAGCGGCGGGCGATCGTGTAGGCCGGCTCGAAGGTGCTCGACGCGGTGGCGATCAGGCCGAGATGCTTGGTCGCCATGGCGAGCGCCGGCAGCAGGGTCAGCGGATCGAACGAGGTCACGGTGGCGCTGCGCTTCAGCGCGTCCATCGGCATGTTCAGCACGGCCAGGTGATCGGCCATGAAGAAGGCGTCGAACTTCCCTCGCTCCAGCGTCTGGGCGTATTTCACCAGCGCCTTGAGATTGAAGTTCGCATCCGGCGTGCCGCCGGGATAGCGCCACGCGGCGGTATGGATGCTGACGGGGCGCATGAAGGCGCCGAGGCGAAGCTTCTTCTGGGTCATGGGCGATATGTTGCGCCCGCCGGGCGGACCGGCAAGGCCCGCTCGGACGACAAGAACTAATTCAACGAATTATTTCTGCGGCGTGGGCCGATCGCGGGGTGCTTCTTGTCCGTGCCCGCCGCTCGTTCCCAGGCGCGCGCGACGTGGAAGACGGTGGCTTCGTCGAAGTAGCGACCGACGAACTGGACCGAGACCGGGAGGCCGCCTTTCGACAGGCCAGCCATCATCGCGAGCGCGGGATGGCCGGTGACGTTGAACGGCGTGCGGGCCTGGCGCGGATAGGTGCGCGCGACCTCCGCCGCATCCTCGATCCGGCAGGCCGGGTCCATCGAACTGGCGCAGAGCAGCACGTCGACCTCGCGCAACGCCGCCTCGACCTCGGCGATCATCTGCAGGCGGCGGCGGCTGGCCAGCATGTAGTCGCCCGCGCTCATGAAGGCGCCCGCCATCAGCCGCTGACGCGAAAGCTGGCCATAGTCGCCGGGACGTTCGCTCAGCCAGGGGCCGTGAATGGACCAGGCCTCGCTCTGCAGGATCACGCGGTTCACCGCGCCGAACTCGCCGAGCGTCGGCAGCTTGATGTCGCGCAGGTCCGCGCCTTCGAGCTGGAGGCTGCGCGCGACATGCTCCAGCGCCGCCGTGACCTCGGGATCGGCCGGCGTGTCGATCTCGTGGAAGTGGCGCACGAAGCCCACGCGCAGGCCGCGCAGGCTGCGGTCGAGCGCGGCGCCGTAATGGCCCTGCGACGCGGCCGCGCTGCCGGGATCGAGCGGATCGTGGCCGGCGATCGTCTCCAGCATCAGCGCGTTGTCCGCGACGGTGCGCGTCATCGGCCCGACATGGTCGAGCGTGAAGGACAGCGGGAAGACACCGCGGCGCGAGACCAGGCCATAGGTCGGCTTCAGGCCGACGATGCCGCAGCAGCTCGCGGGGTTGCGCACGCTGCCGCCCGTGTCGGTGCCCAGCGCCATCGGGAACAGGCCGGCCGCCACGCCCGAGCCGGAGCCCGAGGAGGAACCGCCGGGATGATGATCCGGATTCCAGGGATTGCGCGCCGGCGGCCACGGCAGATCGAAGCTCGGCCCGCCGATGGCGAACTCGTGCGTGGAGAGCTTGCCCAGCACGATGGCGCCCGCGCCGCGCAGCTTCTCGACGCAGACCGCGTCGGCGGTCGCCATGTTGTCCTGCAGGACCTTGGAATGGCAGGTCGTCGGCAGGCCCGCGACGTCGATGATGTCCTTGATGCCGACCGGCACGCCGTGCAGCGGTCCGCGCAGCCGGCCCGACCTGGCCTCCGTCTCGGCAGCCTTCGCCGCCTGCATCGCGGCGTCGCCATCGACCCGGATGAAGGCATTGAGAGTGGGGTCGAGCTTCTCGATGCGGTCGAGCAGCGCCCTGGTGAGATCGACGGGCGAAAGCTCCTTCGTCGCGATGGCGCTGGCGGCGGCGGCCGCCGTCATCCAGTGCAGGTCGCTCATAGCGTGGTCCCCGCCTTCATCGGCGGCCACGGCTCGGCCCTCGGATCGGCGGGACGCTTGATCTTGTGCGCCACGTCGGCCGCCTGCTTCGCAGCGACGGTCACGTCCTCGGGAAAATCGGCCAGTGCCTTGGTGAGTCCCGCGGAACGCGCGAGCACTTCAATCGTTTCCTTGTTCACGCATTCTCTCCTTCAGCCCGGAAGAGGTCAGCACGAGTCGTGCCAGCCCGTCCATCCGCGCCGGGGCACGACGGAAGCGAGACCGGGGGACGGCGTGGCAGATCATACGACGGCAATCTTCGCAGCCGAGCTGATCCTGCTGCTGTTCTTCGGCCGCCTGATCGGCGAGCTGATGACGCGAATCGGCCAGCCAGCCATCTTCGGCCAGCTCCTGGCCGGCGTGCTGCTCGGCCCCTCGGTCTTCGGCCTGCTGCTGCCCGACCTGCGGGCGATCGTCTTTCCCAACACGCCCGCGCTGAAGAGCATGATCGATGCCGTCTCGCAGATCGGCATCCTGCTCCTGCTGCTGCTTACCGGCATGGAGACCAACCTCGCGCTGGTGAACCGCAAGCGCCGGGCGGTGATCTCGACCTCGCTGCTGGGCATTGCCATCCCCTTCGCCTGCGGCGTGGCGCTGGCCTACCTGCTGCCGATGGAGCTGATCCCCTCTCCGGCCGCGCGGCTGGTGACGGCCCTCTTCCTTGGCACGGCGCTGTCGATCTCCTCGGTCAAGATCGTGGCCATGGTGCTGATGGAAGTGGGCGCCATCCGCCGCGATCTCGGCCAGCTCATCCTGGCAACCGCGATCCTCGACGACACGCTCGCGTGGGTGATCATCGCCGTCATCTCGGGAATCGCCGCCCACGGCACGGTGAGCCTGGCCGACGTCGGAACGAGCCTGGCGCTGACGGCGATCTTCCTCGCCGCCAGTCTCACCGTCGGCCGGCGGTTGGTGGCGCGCATCATCCTGTGGTGCAACGACAACCTAACCATCGAAATGCCGGTCATCAGCGCGATCCTGGTGATCACGCTCGCGATGGCGCTGATGACCGAGCTGATCGGCGTCCATACGGCACTGGGCGCCTTCATCGCCGGCATGCTGATCGGACAGTCGCCCATCCTGACCGAGCATATCGAGGGCGAGCTGCGCGGCTTCATCATTGCCTTCTTCAGCCCGGTCTTCTTCGCCGTGGCCGGCCTCGGCATGGACCTGCGCACGCTGTTCGACCCGACCCTGGCGCTGTTCACCCTGGCGATCATCGTCGTCGCCAGCGTCGGCAAGTTCCTGGGCGCGCTGGTCGGCGGCAAGCTCGGCGGACTGACGGGGCTGGAATCGCTGGCCCTGGCGACCGGCCTCAACGCGCGCGGCTCGACCGAGGTCATCATCGCCAGCATCGGCCTGTCGATGGGGGCGCTCAGCAACCAGCTCTACACGATGATCGTCGCCATGGCGGTGGTGACGACGATGATCATGCCGCCGACGCTGCGCTGGGCGATGGCACGCGTGCCGCTGCGCGAGGACGAGTCGAAGCGACTCGACAAGGAGGATGCCGAGCAGAACCAGATCGTGCCGAAGATGGAGCGTGCGCTGGTGCTGGCGGACGACAGCGCCAATGGAAACTGGACGACCGCCGTCGCCGGCCTGTTCGCTGGCCGCCAGAGGGTGCTGACGACGGTGTTGCAGCCGGCGAAGAGCGAGGCCGCGGACGAAGAGAAGCCTTCGGTGAAGGACAGGCTGGCCGAGGCGATGCGGACGGCGCTCGACCGCGGCCCGCCGCAATCGGCGAAGGGAGGGGCACCCGACGACGCCGTAGCGGTCCGCGTGCCGGTGGAGGAACTGCTGCAGGTGCGCGAGCCGGCGCCCGAGGGCGGCATCGAGAAGGAAGCCGCCAAGGGCTACAGCATCGCCTTCGTCGGTCTCGACCAGCCGATCTCGGCCGACGCGCCGCGCTTCGAGGAGCGACTGCAGCGCCTGGTCGCGTCGTTCGACGGTCCCGTCGCGATCCTGGTCAATGGCGGCCGCACCCCGGTTTCCACCGGGCCGCTCGACATATTGGTCCCGACCGGTGGCAGCCCCGACGCCCGCCTCGCCACCGAGATTGCGCTCGCCGTATCAGCCGCCAGCCACGGCAAGCTCACGGCGCTGCACGTCTTCGATCCCAGCGAAGACACGCTGCTGCTGCGCGGCCGCGCCCGCCGCCTCGGCATGTCGGTGCTGGTCGACGTCCACCGGTTGGGCAAGCGCGGCGGCGTGCCGGTGCGTGGCCTCACCGCGACGAACACCCACCCCGAACGGGAGATCCGTCGCGCGGCCTTGCGCGGTCGCTATGATCTCGTCGTGCTGGGAACTTCGCTTCGCCACGGCGACGCGAAGTTCCTGGGCTCGCGCAGCCTGGGCCTGATCAAGTCGATCAGGAGCCCGGTGCTGCTGGTCGCCCGCTGACGGGACGTCAGCGCGTCGGCACGCCGGCCGGGGCGCCGAGGCCCGGCGGATGCTTGTGCCAGGCGCGGCCCTCGACGATCTGGCGCACGCCGTATTCGTAGAGCGCGTTCATGTAGGCTTGGTCGAACTCGCCCTTCTTGGGCGCATCGAAGTCGCGTCCGATATAGGCGAGGTTGTAGTCGACCTTGTCGCGCTGCGAGACGAAGTAGGTGCGCAGCACATCGTTGACGCCGCTGGCCGCCAGCATCGTGGCGATCGCACGGCCGGCGATGGTGATGGTCCGCCGTTCCGCCATCGCGTAATCGGGATCGAGGCGCGCGTTGCGGATGATGTAGGCGTGGCGCTCCCGCTTCGACGTCGACATGTCGATCGACGGCGGATAGAGGAACAGCTGGGCAATGGCGCCGCCATCGACGTGCAGTTCCTGGTACTTCTTGCCGTCAAGCTCGACGTCGATCAGCACCGGCTGGAAGGCGCCGGGGATGGCGGCCGAGGCGCGAAGGATCTGGCGAAAAAGAGCGAGCGAGCCCGGCTTCCCGCTGGCGGCGATGGCGCCGATGTTCCAGATCACCGGCCGCTGGGCATCGAGATCGGTCGTGCCGATCATCAGCAGCCGGCCCTTGTTGTATTCGACGGCGATGGCATCCAGCAGCTTCTGGTCGGCATACTTGGCGATGACCTCGGCCAGAGGCCCGGTATCGGCCATGGCATCGTCGAACAGGGCCGCCGTGAGCCCGCGCATGCGATACACCTTGTCCGGCGTCATGGTCGTATAGACCTCGCGCAGCTGCGCATCGTAGTCGGAGCCGAGGAAGGCAAACGGCGCAATCAGCGCACCGGTGCTGACGCCGGTGACCATCTTGAAGCGCGGCCGGTTGCCCACCGCCGTCCATCCGTTCAGCAGGCCCGCACCGAACGCGCCGTTGTCGCCGCCTCCGGACACCGCGAGGAAGTAGGCCGGCGGCGCCTTGGCGGGCAGCGGTCCCTGGGCGCGCAGGGCGGCGGCCTCGCGCAGGCCGGACTGCAGGCCTTCGTCGATCATCAGCTTGGGATCCCCGTCGGCATAGAAGCGCGCATTGGGAATGCCGAGCGGCATGGCCCGCGCCGTGTCCACCCGCGGCACCGCGTCTCCGCGGTCGGGAATGGAGCAGCCCGTGCCGACCAGGCACACCAGGGCCACCGCAAGCAGCAAGCGATTTATCGACATGTTTCCTCCCCCGAGGTCATCGATCAGTCGAGTTGAAGCACCATGGCTTTCAGATAGGCCGTTTCCGGCAGGCTGGGATGGACCGGATGGTCGAGCGCCGCGCCGCTGCTCAGCAGGATGCGGCCGTTGCGCTGGGCATCGCGCAGGCCACGCCGGACCTGCTCGGCGAACAGGGGCGGATCGACCAGATGCGAGCAGGAAGCCACGAAGAAGAAGCCGCCCTTGGTGACCAGCGGCGCCGCCAGGCGCACCAGCTTGCGATAGCCCTGCGCGCCGGTCTTGAGATCCTTGCGGCTCTTCACGAAGGCCGGCGGGTCGCAGATCACCACCTCGTAGCTGCGCGGCTTTTCCTTCTCCAGCGTCTCGAACACCTCGCCCTTCTGGAACGAGACGATCTTGTCGACATCGTTCAACGTGGCGGCCCGCTGCGCGGCGTTGAGCGCGGGCTGCGAGCGATCGAGACAGACGACCGACTTGGCGCCGCGCTTGGCGGCCAGCACGCCGAAGCCGCCGCTGTAGCAATAGGCGTCGAGGACGCGCGCATCCTTGGCCAGCCCCGCCATGAAGCGCCGGTTGTCGCGCTGGTCGTAGAACCAGCCGGTCTTCTGGCCCTCCGAGAGATCGGCCACGAAGCGCGCCTCGTTCTCGATCAGCTCGATGCTGCCGGCCTCGCCCTTGGCGACCACGACCTCGCGCTTCAGACCTTCCAGTTCGCGCACCGGCGAATCGTTCTTGAGGATGATCGTGGTCGGCGAGAATTCCGCCTCGAGTGCCTCGAGCAGGACCGGCGTCAGCGCCTCCATGCCGGCGGTATTTACCTGCACCACGAAGGCGTCGCCGAACCGGTCGACGATCACGCCCGGGATACCGTCGGCCTCGGCATGGATCAGCCGGTAATAGGGCACGCCGACCAGACGGTCGCGCAGCGCGGCCGCCCGGGTCAGAATCCGTCCGAAGAACAGGGCATCGGCCTGTGCTTCAGGGTTCGTGCTGAGAAGGCGCGCAGCGATCAGCGAATGCGGATTGAACGTGCAGACACCCAGCGCCTCGCCGCCCGGCGCGCGCAGGGTGGCCAGGCTTCCCACCGGGATCGCCTTGGCGTCGGCATCCATCAGGATTTCGTTGGAAAAGGCCCAGGGATGGCCGCCGCGGACGCGGCGATCCTCGCCGGCGCGCAGGATGACGGTGGGGAGTTTCTTCACGGCCACGTTCTACTCTCCTCGGGCGACGCCATCGCGCCGCGGGTCGGCGCCGCCTTCCCATCCGTCGCCCGTGCGCCGGATGGCCGTCAGGCCGCCTTCATGCCGGCGGACTTGTACTTCATGGCCCAGCTTGCGCAAGGCGTCCGCCTGGTCGGCGATCGGCGTCCCCTCCTCCAGTTCCGTGGCGCCGTTGAGATTGGCCACCCGTGGCAGGTCGACCGCCGCCTGCGCCGAGAGGTCCCAGTCGAGCAGCCCGATCAGGGTCTGCAGCGTGTCGCCGATGATCCGGGCACCGCCGGCCGAGCCCAAGGCCGCCACCAGCTTGCCGTCCCGGTCGAGGACAAAGGTCGGCGACATCGACGAGCGCGGGCGTTTGCCGGGCTGCACGCGGTTGGCGACCGGCTTGCCGTCCAGCTCGGGGCGCGGCGAGAAATCGGTCAGCTCGTTGTTCAGGATGAAGCCGCGCACCATCATCTGTGCGCCGAACGGCGCCTCGATGGTGGTGGTGAAGCTGACGGCATTGCCCCAGCGGTCGACGATGCTGATGTGGCTGGTGCCGCGCTCGACATAGCCCGGTGGCACGCCCGGCCCGACCTTGCCCATGCTGCGGTCCGGCGACATCAATTTCCGCCGCTCGTCGAGATAGCCGGGCGACAGTAGACCCGCCACCGGCACATCGACGAAGGCCGGATCGGCGACGTAACGGTCGCGGTCGGCGAAGGCCAGCCGGCTCGCCTCGGCGATCAGGTGGACCGCCCGCAGGTCGTTGGGGGCGTCGCGCTGGATGTCGAAGGGCTGGAGCAGGCCCAGCACCTGCAGGATCGCGATGCCGCCCGACGAGGGCGGCGGCATGCCGCACACGGTCCACACCCGGTAGGTCCCGCAGACGGCCTCGCGCCTGACCGGCTTGTAGTCGGCCAGATCGGCGGCAGAGAGCGTGCCCGGCCGGCGATGGCCGCGCACCCGCCCGACGATCTCGGCCGCGATCGGGCCCTGGTACAGGACGTTCGCGCCGCGCGAGGCGATCAGCCCCATCGTGTCGGCGAGCGCCCGATTGACGATGCGGTCGCCCCGCTCGCGCGGCGATCCATCGACATGGAAGTAGGTCTCGCGGATCGCCGCCTCATCGCGCAGCGCCGGCATCCGCTGCAGCCAGGCCGCGAGCCGCGGCGACACGGTAAAGCCATTGCGTGCCGCGGCGATTGCCGGCTGAAAAAGATCGCTCCACGCGAGTTTGCCCTTTTCACGGTGCGCGAGTTCCAGCATGGCCATCAGGCCGGGCACGCCGACCGAAATGCCGGAGGCGACGGCCTCGCGATAGCCGAGCGGCCTGCCGTCGGGCGCTAGGAACATGCCGGGCGTGGCGCCGGCCGGCGCCGTCTCGCGGCCGTCATACACCGTGATGGCGCGGCTCGTGCCATCGTAATGCAGCAGGAAGCCGCCGCCGCCGATTCCCGAGGCGTGCGGCTCGACCACGCCCAGCACCATCTGCACGGCGATCGCGGCATCGACGGCGGTGCCGCCGCGCCTCAGGATCTCGACTCCCGCTTCGACGGCCAGCGGATGAGCCGCGGCGACCATCGACTGAGGTGCCGCCTGCACGGCCGGCACGCGCGCGACTGCAAGCAGCAGCAGCGAGACACCGAGCAGGCGACGCAGGATCATGCGCGGCGCGCCACGATGAAGAGACGGCGGAAGGGAAACAGCGTGATGCCGTCGGCGCGCGTCGGATAGGCCTTCGCGAGCAGCGCCGCATAGGCATTGTAGAAGTCGGTGCGCTCCGGCTCCTGCAGCAGTTCGAGATAGGGCCGCAAGCCGGTCGACGAGGTGTACTGCGCCACCGGATCCTTGCCGGTGAGCGGCTGCTGGTAGATCGACTCCCAGACTTCGAGCTCCGAACAGAGCGGCTTCAGCGCGTCGTAGTAGCGCGCCGGCTCCAGGACCGGCGCGATGGGGCGCACCCTGGCAAGCTTGTCGCGCCAGGGACCGGCCTCGGCCGCCTGCTTCATCGACGCATGCGAAGGCGCCTCGTGGTTGCGCGGCATCTGGATGGCGAGCTGGCCGCCCGACGGCAGCAGCTTCAGCAGGCCCGGAAACATGTCGATATGCCCGTCGAGCCACTGATAGGCGGCGTTGCTGTAGAGGATGCCGGGCGGCAGGCCGGGCTTGAAATGCGCGAGATCGCCCTTGTCGAAGGTGACGCGGGCATCGACCGTCTGGCTGCGCGCCTTGGCCAGCATCTCCTCCGACGAATCGATGCCGACGACCGGCGCCTCCGGGAAGCGCTCCGCGAGGATGCGCGAGATGTTACCGGCGCCGCAGCCCAGGTCGTAGACCGCGTGACCCGGCCGCGTGCCGTTCGCCGGATCGAGCCGACCCATAAGGTCGAGCGCCGGCCGCATGCGATGATCCGCGAACTTCAGGTAGAGATTGGCATCCCATGTCGTCGACTTGCCGTCGCTCACGTCACTTCTCCTCGAATGCCGCGTCGACCGGCACGCGATAGGCCGTCGCGATCTTGTTGCCCTTCTGCGCGGCCAGCACGACCGCCATGAACTCCCCGAACATCTCCTCGGTCATGCCCTTCCCGCGCGCCATGGTGCCGTGCGAGGCGATGCAGTAGTCGCACTGGTTGGCGACCGACACGGCGAGATAGATCAGCTCCTTGGTGAGTCCGTCGAGCGCGCCGGGCGCCATCACCGCCTTCATCTCGGCGGCAAAGCGCTCCATCGTGTCGGGATGGCGCGCGAGAGCCTTCCAGACGTTGTTGATGTTCGCCGGATCGCTGCCGCGCGCCTTGGCGATGCCCTCGACCACCGCCCTGGCCCGCGGGTTCATGTCCTTGTACTCGGTCAGCTTGGCCATGCTTGGTTTGCTCCAGGAATGAAAAGGGCCGGCAACGTGCCGGCCCCATCTTGGCGTTTCTGCAGCGTCTGGTCAGTACATATGCTGGCCGCCGTTGATCGACAGGGTCGAGCCGGTGATGAAGCCGGCATCGTCGGCGATCAGGAACATCACGCCGCGGCCGATCTCCTCGGCCTTGCCCAGCCGGCCGACCGGAATTTTCGCCACGATCTTCTCCAGCACGTTGGCCGGCACGGCCGCGACCATGTCCGTTTCGGTGTAGCCCGGCGCGATGGCGTTCACGGTGATGCCCTTCGACGCGCCTTCCTGGGCCAGCGCCTTGGTGAAGCCGTGGATGCCCGACTTGGCGGCGGCATAGTTCACCTGGCCGTACTGGCCGCCCTGGCCGTTGATCGAGCCGATGTTGACGATGCGGCCGAAGCCGCGCGTGTTCATGCCTTCCCACACCGCCTTGCTCATGTTGAAGCAGGAGCCGAGGTTGGTGTCGATGACGGCATCCCACATGTCGCGCGTCAGGCGGCGCATCGTGGAATCGCGGGTGATGCCGGCATTGTTCACCAGGATATCGACGGGACCCATGTCCTTCTCGATCTCGGCGATCACCGACTGGCAGGCGGCGAAGTCGCCGACGTCGAACTTGTAGACGTTGATGCCGGTCTCGGCCTTGAACTTGTTGGCCGCCTCGTCGTTGCCGGCATAGGTCGCGGCGACCTTGTAGCCCTTGTCCTTCAGCATCCGGGAGATGGCGGCACCGATGCCACGCGTTCCGCCCGTCACGACTGCTACCCGTCCGGCCATTTTTTCCTCCCTGATGATAACGCCCACACACTCTAGCCGGTTATCCCCCGCCCCCGGCAAGCGTCAGATGCGTTTCGGCGCGATGACCGAATTGATCGACGCCGCCGGATAGAGGCGACCGGCTGCGCACGCCTAGAACGGCGGCATGAAACCATTCACCGCCCTGCTCGGCGCCGCCGCCGGGACCCACGCCGCCGATCAGATGGCGCTCGCAACCCTGCCGCTTACGGCGACCCTCGTCCTGGGCGCCGGTCCGGACCTGCTCGGCCTTCTGGTGGCCGCGCAGAGTGCAGCGTGGCTGCTGGTCTCGCTCCCCGCCGGCGCCTGGATCGACCGCCTGCCGCGCCGCCGCATGCTGATCGTGGCGCTGGCGCTCGGCCTCACCGCCTCCATCGTCGCCGTCGCGGCGGCAGCGACCGGTACCGTCTTCCTGCTGGGCCTCGCCGCCATCGCCGGCGCGTCGGGCACGGTGGTCTATGTGCTGACCGCGGTGTCGTTGCTGCCGAGCCTCGTCGCGGCAGGCGACCTGCCCCGCTCCAACGCGCGCCTCGAACTCGCGCGCGCCGTCGTGAGCCTCGCCGCGCCGTTCGTGGCCGGCCTGCTCGCACAGCATCTGTCGCCGACCTGGGGCTATGCACTGGCGGCCCTCGGTGCCTGCCTCGCGCTGGCCTGCGTGCTCGCTTTGCCGGAAGGCGCGGCCCCGGCGACCGGCGCCGAGCGCCCGTCGCTCGCCAGCGCCATCCGCCTCGGCACCTCGTTCGTGGTCCGCAACGACCTGCTGCGCGGCATCAGCCTGTGCGCGATCTTCTGGAACTTCGCCTTCTTCGCCCTGCTGGCCATCTGGGCACCGCTGGCGCTGGGACCGCTCGGCCTCGATCCGGCGCAGATGGGCCTCGCCCAATCGACCTACGGCGCCGGCCTGATCCTCGGCGCCCTGGTGGCGCCGGTCACGGCGCGCCGCCTGCCGCCGCTGGTGACGCTGATCTTCGGGCCGGCCGTCTCGATCGTGGCGGCGCTGCTGTTCCTGGCGGCTCCCTCGGGCCATGGACTCGCCCTTGCGGCCGCCGGTTACTTCCTCGTGGGATTCGGACCGATGCTGTGGCTGATCTGCCAGACGACGGTGCGCCAGCTCGTGACACCGTCGGCCCTGATGGGCCGGGTCAACGCCACGGTCCAGACCGCAATCTACGGCGTGCGGCCGCTGGGTGCGCTGGCGGGCGGGCTGGTGGCGGCGCACGCGGGCCTGCATGCGGCCCTGCTGCTGATTGCCGTCTCGTTCGCCCTGTCGACCCTCGTCATCGTCCTGTCGCCGCTGGCGCGGCTGCGCACCATGCCGGCGCCGGCTCAGATTCCGGCGCGGGCTTGACCCGCACGCCCGTCCGTCGGAATTTGCCGGTGGAGGTCGTTGCATGATGAAGTTTCTGGGCGCCGCGTTGCTGGCGCTGTCCCTGTCCGCTTGCCAGAACTCGCCTTCGCCCTGGTACCAAGCCTATGGCACGACGAGCTTCCCCGTCGCCAAGGACGGCATGGCCGCGCTCTACATCGTGCGCGACGCCGCCCCGCCGGACGCCGCGAGCATTCCCATTTCCATGAGCCGCAATCCCGTCGGGGGACTCGCGGGCTCGACCTGGATGCGCCTCGACCTGCCGCCCAATCCTTACGATCTGCGCGCCTTCGGCAGCAGCGAGAGCACCGAGCTGATCATCACGCTCGTTGCCGGCGAGACACGCTTCCTGTTGGCGGAGCCCAAGGGCACCAACGACGCCCAGCTCATGTGGCTGTCACAGGAAGACGGACGCGCACTGGTCCGCAAGGGCACGCAGGTCGGGAGCTACTACAATCCCTGAAAACCAGAACGCCCGAAGGATTTCTCCTTCGGGCGTTTTGATTTTCGGTGCCGACCGAGATCAGTCGCGCTGGACGCACATCGCGATGCCCATGCCGCCGCCGATGCACAGCGTGGCGAGGCCCTTCTTGGCGTCGCGCTTCTGCATTTCATAGAGCAGCGTCGTCAGCACGCGCGCGCCCGAGGCGCCGATCGGGTGGCCAAGCGCGATCGCGCCGCCGTTGACGTTGAGCTTGGTGTCGTCGAGGCCGAGCTGCTTGCCGACGGCCAGTGCCTGCGCGGCGAAGGCTTCGTTGGCTTCGACCAGGTCGAGATCCTTGACCGTCCAGCCGGCCTTCTTCAGCGCCGCCTGCGAGGCCGTGACCGGGCCGATGCCCATGATCGACGGATCGACGCCCGTGGTCGCCCACGACACGATCTTCGCGAGCGGCGTGATGCCGCGCTTCTTGGCTTCGTCGGCGCTCATCAGCACCAGCGCCGCGGCGCCGTCGTTGATGCCCGAGGCGTTGCCGGCGGTAACCGAGCCGCCTTCCTTGGTGAAGGCGGGACGCAGCTTGCCCAGCGCCTCGACCGTCGTGCCGTGACGCGGGAACTCGTCGGTGTCGACGACGACGTCACCCTTGCGGGTCTTGATCGTCACCGGGACGATCTCGTCCTTGAAGCGACCGGACTTCTGCGCCGCCTCGGCCTTGTTCTGCGACGAGGCCGCGAACGTGTCCTGCTCGGCGCGCGTGATCTGGAACTTCTGCGCGACGTTCTCGGCGGTGTTGCCCATGTGATAGCCGTGGAACGCATCCCACAGGCCGTCCTTCAGCATGGTGTCGACCATCTTGAGCTCGCCCATCTTGGTGCCGTCGCGCATGTGCGCGGCGTGCGGCGCCTGGCTCATGCTCTCCTGGCCGCCGACCACCATGATGCTGGCGTCGCCGTTGCGGATCGCCTGCCAGCCGAAGGCGACGGCGCGCAGGCCCGAGCCGCAGAGCTGGTTGATGCCGAGCGCGGTCTTCTCGACCGGGATGCCCGAGTTGACGGCCGCCTGACGCGCCGGGTTCTGGCCCTGACCGCCGGTCAGGATCTGGCCCATGATGACTTCGTCGACTTCCTCGGGCTTCACCTTGGCGCGCTCGAGCGCGCCCTTGATGGCAACCTTGCCGAGATCGTGCGCCGGCACCGAGCCGAACGCGCCGTTGAACGAGCCGATTGGCGTGCGCGCAGCGCTCGCGATAACGATGTCCGTCATTGAAATCCTCCTTGGCAGGCCGCCCTCGCGGATATTTATAGGCCTGCCGCGCGGCGGGGCAAGGACCGCCGGGGCGCCGTTCCGACGGGCTTCATTCCGAACAGCGGCCGGATCCAGCGCCAGGGCCGCACCAGCCCTGCGTAAATCGCCCAGGTCCCCGCGAAGGTCGCCACGACGGCCGCCATGAATCCGGGGAGCGGCGGCACTCCGATCTTCAGCAGCCAGTAGACCGCCACGACGGTCACCGTCTGGTGGATCAGATAGAACGGATAGACCGCCTCGGTCGCCTCCGCGAGGAACGCCGGCCGCCGTGTCAGATGGCGGTGGGCGAATCCCACGATGGCGAACAGCCAGGCCATGACGTTGATGCCTGACAGAAGGGCGAAGACCGGCCGCGCCTGCGGCTCGATCACCGGCCGCACCGTGCCCTCGAAGTAGCCGAAGTAGAGGCATGCGTAGGCCGCGATCCCGACGAGCAGCGAGACGAAACGCTGACGCTGCAGCGCACTGAGAAGATCGGGCGATCCGAAGAGGAAGGCGCCGTAGAGCAGCAGCGCACCGTAGGAAACGAGCCCGTTCCAATCGCCCACCAGGCCGTTGATGTTCCACGAGACCGGCGCCAGCCAGAGCGTCGAGGCGGCCAGCGGCAGGACCATCAGCCACTGCAGGCCATGACGCGCCGCGATCGCGCCGGCCTCCGTCACGGCGGCACTTCCCCGCGCGGAACGCGCCCACAGGAAGACCGGCAGTAGCAGCAGCGTCAGCACGAGCACGTAGGCCACGAACCAGAGATGGTGCCAGCTCATGTTGCCCTTGGGATAGACGCCGTCGAAGGCGTGCGGCAGCCACTGCAGGAACGAGCCGGTGAACTGACCCGTGTAGAGCCGCTCCAGATAGACCTGCGGCGGCACGATCACGACCATGCCGAAGGCCAGCGGCAGCAGCAGCCGCTTCAGCCGATCGCGCACGAAGGCGCCCGGGGTGCGGCCGCCCAGCGCCAGCATGATCGCCGCACCCGACACCAGGAAGATCAGCGGCATGCGCCAGCGGTTCAGGAACCGCATGGCCTCGCGCAGGCCTTCGAGACTGTCAGGACTTGTGACGTGCCAGGACCAGCCCGACCAGGCCATGCCGGCGTGGTAGAAAATCAGCAGGCCGAAAGCGAGGACGCGAAGCCAGTCGAGATCGGCACGGCGGTCGGCAAAGATGGCAGGCGGCATGACAGGGCTCCCGGGATGGACGCCGGGACTTACCCTGCAAACCCTTGATTTCTCGTCGTTTTGTGACGACCGGAGCCGCGGGTGGGACGACCGGCGATCCCCATGGGACGTACGGTCAGACCTGGGTTACCGCCATGATCAAGGATCCCTCACTTCGTTCGGGATGACCCCTTTTTCGGCTTCAGCGCTCTGCGCCAGTCCCAACAACAGTGTCATCCCGAG
>OFDN01000733.1_pt1 | contig 24773 bp, 25 predicted proteins | sample 1520971 | NCBI WGS metagenome assembly OFDN01 (sample SAMEA94257418, study PRJEB24077) | hot springs metagenome | biome: Aquatic biome; feature: Geographical feature; material: Water | place: India | collected 2012-06-12 | depth 5 m
CATGGCCGCCTATGGCGCAAAACTGGCCGCGCGCAACGCGGTGACCTGCTCAAATCAGAAGTTGCGGACACAAAAAAGCCGCCCGGAAGGGGCGGCTGGTGTGTGCGATACTGGATCGCAATTTGAGGTGGTTGCGGGGGCAAGCAACCATCTCAAATTGCGACTTCTCTCCGCATATCGGGCCATACTTGAGCAGTCGGCGCTAGCGAAATCCAGTGGGCTGCTTCGTAGTGCAGCGTAGTATTGTCGCATCAGCATAGTATCACGGGTCTCTCTCAACAGTTCACTTTGTTTGTCGTCCCGATACCTCAGAGCGCCTCCTGTCCCGCCTTTCCGCTTGGACCATCCCCCGCCACAATATGAGACTAGGACCTGCTTCATCAATTTGAAGCATTCACCACCACGGGGACACGTACTTCACATGTTGCATTTGTTGCGATTAATCCCATATAGTGCAGCAGTGAAGGAGTCCTGCCCATGACCATGCTCGCCCATCGACAGCTTCCGCCCTCCGCACAGGATGCCGCGATTGCGCGTGTGTCCGGCCAGCTTCTGTCCCGCTATGCCCGTCAGAAACGTCCCTTGACCTTGCGCGTCACCGATGCCGAACAAGAGCGCGCGCTGGAACTCCCGGCCGGAGCGGTCGCCCTTCTGATGGACATCCTGGAGGCGATGGCTGCAGGGCGCGGCGTTACCCTGATGCCGGAGAATGCGGAACTGACCACCGTGCAAGCCGCCGAAGTGCTGAATGTCTCACGTCCCTTCCTCATCAAGCTGCTGGACGAAGCCGCGATCCCGCACCGCAAGGTCGGCAAGCATCGCCGCATCCGCATGGAAGACGTGATGGCCTACAAAGCCGCCATCGATCGCGAGCGCGAGGCCGTGCTCGACCAGCTTGTCAACGAGGCGCAGGAACAGGACATGGGCTACCACCGCCCATGAGCCGTTACACCGCTCTGCTGGACGCCAATGTCCTCTACCCCGCGCCGCTAAGGGATTTGTTGTTGCAGCTTGCCGTCACCGATCTGTTCAGGGCACGCTGGACGGCCGACATCCATCGCGAATGGATCGAGGCGCTGATCCGCAACGAACCAGCGCGGGACAGGGCAGCGCTGGAACGTACGCGCCACCTGATGGACCGGGCCACGCGAGACAGCTTGGTCGAGGGATACCACGCGCTCATACCGGCGCTGACCTTGCCCGATCCTGACGACCGGCACGTGCTAGCCGCCGCCATCACCGGGCGCTGCGACGTGATCGTGACCCAAAACCTGGTCGACTTCCCGGTCGCGACGCTGACGCCCTTCGGCATCGACGTGCAGCACCCTGACGAATTCCTGGTCAATCATCTGCACCTCGCACCCGGCCTGTTCTGCGCTTCCGTCCGCAAGGTGCGCGCCCGGTTGAAGAACCCGCCCTATAGCGTCGAGGACTATCTCGGCTCCCTGACGCAAATCGGGCTGGTCGCTACGGCAGCCGAACTTGGCGGGTTTGCAGAACTACTCTGACGCGACCCGTCACAGACGCTGAATCATTCGGCAAACGCCCTTTACGCTGTTGTCCTACCCGTCTTCATTGCGATTGCCCTGCTAATTTCAGGTGTATTTTTCCACCGAGGCGGCGGCAGGCCCCTGCTCTGTTGGAAGACGCTGATTGGTCCAAGCCTGAGGCGGAGTGCGAGAACAGCGATGTCGCCAGCTTGATTACTGCCCGCCATGGCCAATGTGTGGCCTATTGTGATTGTAGAATGTGATCCAGCAACCGACTTCTGTCCCGGCCTGCGATCCTGCTTCCCATGGTTGCCGGTAGAGACCAACGACAACTTCTGTTCGGTGCGACGTTGATCAGGCTTTCTCGACAGCGATCGCGATGCCCTGGCCCACGCCGATGCACATAGTCGCCAGCGCACGCCGCTCGCCGGTCAGCGCCAGTTCCAGCGCCGCCGTGCCGGTGATCCGCGCGCCCGACATGCCCAGCGGATGCCCCAGGGCGATAGCGCCACCGTTCGGGTTCACCCTCGGATCGGCGTCGTCCACGCCCAGATCGCGCAGCGTGGCCAGACCTTGGGCCGCAAAGGCCTCGTTCAGCTCGATCACGTCGAAATCGGCGGGGGTCAGACCCAGCCGGACCAGCAGCTTTTTCGAAGCCGGGGCTGGGCCGATACCCATGATCCGCGGCGGCACGCCCGCCGTCGCGCCACCCAGCACCCGGACGATGGGCGTCAGCCCGTATTTGACCGCCGTCTCCGCAGTGGCAAGGATCAGCGCCGCCGCCCCGTCGTTCACGCCGCTGGCATTGCCGGCCGTGACCGAGCCATTGGGGAACAGTGGCTTCAGCTTGGCCAGCGCCTCGGTCGTGGTGGCGCGGGGATGTTCGTCGCGGTCGACCACCAACGCATCGCCCTTGCGCTGCGGGATGGTGACGGGGGTGATCTCTTTCGCCAGCCGGCCATTGGCCTGCGCCGCCGCCGCCTTGGCCTGCGAGTTCAGCGCCATGGCATCCTGATCCTCGCGGCTGACGCCGAAATCGTCGGCGACATTCTGGCCGGTCTGCGGCATGGAATCCACGCCATAGGCCGCCTTCATCGCCGGGTTGACGAAACGCCAGCCGATGGTGGTGTCGTGGATTTCGGCATTGCGCGAAAAGGCGGTATCGGCTTTTGGCATGACAAAGGGCGCGCGAGACATGCTTTCCACCCCGCCGGCGATCATCAGATCGGCCTCGCCCGACATGATCTGCCGTGCGGCCACCAGAACCGCATCCATCCCCGATCCGCACAGCCGGTTGATCGTGGTGCCGGTCACGCCCACAGGCAGGCCCGACAGCAGCACCGACATGCGGGCGACATTGCGGTTGTCCTCGCCCGCCTGGTTGGCGCAGCCGAAGACCACGTCACCCACCGCCTCCCAGTCGACACCGGCGTTGCGGGCCATCAGCGCCCGCAGCGGGATCGCCCCTAGATCGTCGGCCCGCACAGTTGCAAGTGCGCCACCGAAACGGCCGATGGGGGTACGGATATAGTCGCAGATGAAGACTTCGGTCATATTGTAACCCCTTGTCCGATCAAATGGACGAGAACGAAAGGCGAGCGCACTGCCGACTGAGCAGTCGGATTGGTCAAAGCGACCAGGTCGGTCAGGCCGCCGACCATACGGGAAGGGTTCAATCGGAACCTGTGGACCCAGCCAACATGCGTGAAAATCCGCGGAATTCGGCGATGTGTTCCCCGTCCTGGTTGACCACCCGAACATCGTAGATGCCTGATCTCCCAACACGCGACACCTCTGTCGCGATGGCGGTCAACCGATCTTTGATCCGGCCCGGTCGGATGTAAGTGATGATGCAATGATGCCCGACGCCCTTCTGGCCGCGACTGTTGGATGCGAAGGAAAAGGCACAGTCGGCGAGGGTGAAGACGTAGCCGCCGTGGCAATTTCCATGACCGTTCGACATCGCCTCCGAGACGTCCATTGTAAGCGTGGCCGTCCCTGGCCCGATCTTTTCCAGTTTCAGCCCAAGGCCCTGGCTCGTCCGGTCCTGTCGCCACATTTCCTGCGCGGCGGATTCAGCGATCTGCTGCGGCGACAAGCCGGGCGTCGTATTCATCAGGATGATCTCCTAGTGTCCAGAAAAGACCGGCTTGCGCTTTTCGAGAAAGGCGAGGACACCTTCGGCATAGTCTGCGCTGCGCCCGGCGATCTGCTGGCAGTCGCGCTCGCGATCGAGATGGGCATTGAAATCCCCTGCCTGTGCGTCATGGATCAGCGCCTTGGTCATGCCCAGGCTCAAGGTTGGCCCTGCCGCCAATGTGACGGCCAGCGCCAAAGCCGTGGATTGAAGCACATCATCCTCGACCGCCCGCCAGATCAGGCCCCAGTCGGCAGCCTGCCCGGCGCTGAGGGGTTCGGCAGTCAGCGACAGCGCCTTGGCGCGGGCCTCACCCAGAAGCCGGGTCAGGAGCCAGCTGCCACCAGCATCGGGGATCAGCCCAACCTTGGCGAAAGACTGGATGAAGCGGGCCGAGCGCGCCGCTAGCACGATATCGCAAGTCAGGGCGAGATTGGCCCCCGCGCCTGCCGCCACCCCGTTCACGGCGCAGATGACAGGCTTGTCCAGACTACGGATCAGCCGCAGGGTCGGATTGTAGTAGATGTCGAGCGTGCGGCCGAGATCGGGCGGCGGCCCGCCGCGCCGGGGGTCACGGTCACCCAGATCCTGCCCCGCCGAAAAACCCCGACCCGCGCCTGTCAGCAGCACAGCGCGGATTGCTGGCTCATCATGGGCACGCTGCAATCCCGACCGCAGGGCCAGATGCATCGCTTCATTGAAGGAGTTCAGCTTTTCCGGGCGGTTCAGGGTCAGCGTCAGGACGCCATCGGAAAGCTCGGCCAGAACGGTGTCAGCGTCTTTCATATTGCCCGCCGTCAGTTCGCGCCAAGGATGGTAATCGAGCAGACATTCTGCGATGGCGCACCGCCCAGATTATGGGTCAGCGCAAGCGAGGGGCTGGCCAGTTGGCGCTCGCCGGCCCCTCCGGTCAGTTGCAGCCAAGCTTCGTAGAGCATGCGTAGCCCCGAGGCCCCGACCGGGTGGCCAAAGCATTTCAGCCCGCCGTCAATCTGGCAGGGCATGGCGCCGTCAGCATCGAATCTGCCGTCGAGCATCTCGCGCCAGGCGGTACCGGGTTCGACAAGGCCCAAATCCTCCAGCGTCACCAGTTCGGTGATCGAGAAGCAATCATGCACCTCGGTCAGACTGATCTGCCGTGCAGGATCGGTGAGCCCGGCCTCGGCATAGGCGGCGCGGGCGGCGATGCGGGCGGTGTGGACATGCGCCCCATCCCATTCCGACTGCTGCACCTCCCAGCCGTTCGAGGTGACGATCTGGATCGCCTTCACGGTCACCGCCGGCGCGCGGCTCAGACTGCGGGCGATTTCGGGTGTGGTCACGATGGCGCAGGCGGCTCCGTCGGACACCGGGCAGCAGTCGAAAAGACCGATCGGCTCGGCCACGAGCGGTGCGTTCATCGCCTGCTCAATGGTGATCGCCTTGCGCAGATGGGCGTTTGGGTTCTTCACCGCATTGGCGTGGCTTTTTACCGAGGTATGCGCCATGGCGCGCTTCAGGTCGGCGCGGCCGACATTGTGACGTGCCTGATAGGCGGCGGCCAGCTGCGCGAAATTGCCCGGATTGCTGTGGGTGGGCAGATACATCGGCCCGAAGGTCCCGCGCGAGGCGAGCGGCAGCCCGGCAAAGCCGGTGTCCTTGAGCTTTTCGACGCCCACCGCAAGGGCAATATCCACCGCGCCCGAGGCCACCGCATAGACCGCGCCGCGGAAGGCCTCGGTTCCTCCGGCACAGAAATTCTCTACCCGGGTCACCCCGATATTGGGAAGCCTCAGGGCCTGGGCCATCGGCGTGCCGGCCTTGCCGGCACCGATATCGTCGTAATGCGAGGAATACCAAGCGGCGCCGATGGCCGCGGGCTCGATCCCCGCGCGTGTCAGGGCCTCGACATAGGCCTCGACCATCAGCTCTTCCTGGCCCACATCCCAGCGTTCGCCAAAACGCGAACATCCCATCGACAGGATGGCGACCTTGTCCTTGATGCCTGTTGCCATGGCTTGTCTCCTAGCTGGCCACGGGCGTGGCTATGGCTTTCCAGAAGTAGCGGCGATAGCCGGTCTGCGGATCGAGATCCTTGATGCGGAAGACGAATTCCACGGGCGTGCCCCGCGTGATATCGGCAGCCCCCGGATCGGTGAATTCCATCAGCAGTCGGCCGCCGCCGTTGAGATCGACCAGCCCGTAGCAATTGGGCGGGTGCGGCGAGAAGGCCAAGAGATCGGCAGTGAAGGTGGCGACCTGCCCGCCGACATCGGCCAAGGGCCAGGGGTCCTGCGTATCGAGATGCAGGCCATCGCCCGCCGTCAGCCGGGTTGGCGGAAACTGGATACGCCCCGTCTCGCGGCAGCGGCCGCCGACGAAGCCAAGCAGCGCCTCGGAATAGCGCCAGGCGGTCGAGAGCGCCTCGTTCACGATGAACCGCCCGCGCAGTCCCCTGTCCCAGGAGATCTGTCCGCGAAAGGCCAGCAGCTTCATGTAGTTCGCCTCGTCGATCCCGCGGGCGATCTGGGCTGACACCACGGGCTCCATCGCCGCGCAGGCTTGCCCGGCTTCGAAAACCAGGGCCGTGGCGCCCTGACCGAACTGGGCGACAAGGATCTTCTGTCCCGGCGCGGCGGTCTCAAGCGCATGCGCCAGCATCAGCAGCGGATGCGCCGCACCGGTATCGCCGCAGGTTTCGGCAAGCGATGCCGCAAGGCGCGCATGCCCAAGCCCGGCCCGCGCAGCAACCGCAGCCGCCACGCCCGGAATCGGGCAGGGCAGAACGAAGTGGTCGATCTGGGTCGGCGACAGCCCGGCCTTGGCCAATGCACCCACAACAGCCTGCGGGACGAGGTCGAGATATCCCGCCTCCCGGACCCAGCGCTCCTCCCAATCCTGAGGATGGCTGTGGCCAGAGGCGCGGTAGCGGTCGGTAAACGGCGCGCTGAGACTGATGCCGCCCAGATAGTCCAGAAGACCCGGCCCCGGACCGACCAGCACGGCGGCCCCGCCATCCCCTGCCCGCGCCTCGGCCAGACTGCCTGGGGCGCCGGGCGGCAGATCGCCAGCGGCGATCAGGGCCGTCCCGCCGGATTCCAACGCGGAATGCAGCGCGATCAGCGTCGCACGAGGGGTTCCCTGCACATCCTGCGTCAGGCACGCATCGGGCAAGCGCAAGGCGGCACGCAGGAAACTCGCGCCCTGCGGCTCGGCGAAAGTCGCACTGGTCGTCGCAAAGCTCAGCGCGCGGATCGAGGCCGCCTCCTGCCCCAGCAATGCCGAGCGGGCGGCGGCAACGGCCATGGTAATGCTGTCCTCGTCCCAGAAGGCCAGCGACCGCTGCCCCTTCCCTGCCCCGGCAGCCGAGGTCAACCAGCCGAGTGAGGCAGAAACGGCCGCGCGCGCAAGCCGCAGACGCGGCAGATGGGCGCCAAACGCCAGAATGCTTGTCACAGGCTCCTCCCAAGGCCGATTTCGCGCTCCGCCGCCAAGATTGTTGTATTGCGCACGGATGTTTGCTCCGTATATTAGTCAGAACGTTCGGTCAACTAATTAGTCGCCGCAGGGGAGAGAGAGATGGAGACCATAGCGATCATAGGCGCCGGTCAGGCAGGGGCGGCGCTGGCGGCGCGGTTGCGCCTGAAGGGGCATGACGGGCCGATCACCGTCTATGGCGCCGAGAGCGCACCGCCCTATCAGCGGCCCCCGCTTTCCAAGAAATATCTCGGCGGCGAATGGGAAGCGGAGCGCCTGTGGCTGCGTGCTCCGGACTTCTGGACCGCGAATGGCATCGACCTGCGTCTTGGCCAGCCAGTTACCATGATCGACTCCGAGCTGGGCCATCTGGTCTGGGGAGGCGAACTGCAAGACTGGGACAAGCTGGCGCTGACCACCGGCACCGCGCCACGCCCCCTGCCGCCGAGCCTTGCGGGCCGTGAAAACGTCCACGAGCTGCGCAACATCGCCGATGTCGATCGTTTACGGCCGGCGTTCCAGACCGGCCGGCGCCTCATCATCGTCGGGGGCGGCTATGTGGGGCTGGAAACGGCCGCCGTCGCGGCGACCGCCGGCCTGATTGTCACGGTGATCGAACGTGCGCCGCGCATTCTGGAGCGGGTGGCCTGTGCCGAAACTGCCGATCACGTCAGAACCCTGCACCGGAAGCACGGCGTCACCATCCATGAGGGGCGCAGCATCGTGAAGACCGTTGGTTCCGCCGCCATTGAGGCGATGATCCTTGACGACGGCAGCCGGATTGCCTGCGATCTGGTCGTGGCGGGCGTCGGCGTGCTGCCGCAAACGGATCTGGCCGAAACCGTCAGCATCCGCTGCGACAATGGCATCGTGGTTGATGCTTTCGGTCGGACCTCCGCCCCGGGCATCTGGGCCGCTGGGGATTGCGCCTGTTTCGAACTGGATGGTGTGCCGACGCGGCTTGAAAGCGTTCAGAATGCCATAGATCAAGCGGAATCTGTCGCTGACGACATGCTGGGTCAGGGCAGACCCTATCGTCCAGTGCCGTGGTTCTGGTCCGATCAGTACGACGTGAAACTGCAAATCGTCGGGCTGAACCGCGGATATGACACGGTGGTCGGTGTCGGCTCGGCGCGGGGGCAATCGAACTGGTATTTCAGGGAGGGGCGACTTCTGGCTGTGGATGCGCTCAATGACGGGCGGGCCTACATGGCGGCGAAGAAGCTGCTGGATGCGAGGGCGGAAATAGACATCGCGCAGGTGGACCGGCCGGATTTCAACCCCATGGACCTGCTGCAACGGTGAGCGGGATCAGGCGGTGGCCGGAATGTTAGTAAAACCGTTCAGAAACATCTCGACGGTGCGCTCGGCCAGTTCGTCGGGCGAGACCACGCCGTCCGAGCGATACCAAGTGTAGGTCCAGTTGATCATGCCGAAGAACAACATCGTATCGACATGGGCCAACACCCGATTCTGCGCCATGTCTGGACGCAATTGCAGCAGGGCGTCGCGCACAAAGGCGATCAGTTCGCGCTGCTTGGCTATCAACTCATTGCGATGCTCCGGGGGCAGAACGTCCAAGCAGGTCAGCAGAACCACATGCTGGTCGCGCGAATCCGCGTAGATTTCCAAGAACAGCTTCACCAGTTGCAGGAATCGCTCCTTCGGTTCACGGGATCCGTAAAGAACCTGACGGCACTGTTCGAGGAGCGAATCGACATGCGTGCTCAGCATGTCGCGCAGTATTGCCTCTTTGCCATCGAAATAGTGATAGAGGCGCGACTTCGAGCAGTCGCAGGCTGCCGCGATGTCACCGATCGAGGTCGCGGCATAGCCCTGGCGGGCGAAGATGGCGGCGGCGCGACGGATGATCGTGTCATGTATGTTGTCGTAATCGGCGGATCTTGTGCGGGCCACGGGACCTCCGGCAGGTTAATTGACTGAACATTCGGCTTATATATCTGCGCCGGCCGGAAGCCAACCGACGATGCCGCGTTTGTACGGGTGGTCGCGCAGCGGCGCAAAGAAGATGCAGCACACATCCAACTTTCCGGCTTTACATAGTCCAATCGTTCGATCTATTATTGCGGAACGCAAAAGCGAGACCCAGGGGAGGGAGCCCCCAGGTGCCGGGAGGAAACCGAATGTTGCATCCAGAGATTGAGATGCTGGACCGCGAGGGCATCCTGCGGATCCAGCGCACACGGCTTGCCACGCTTGGCGAGCGCCTTGCCAAGAGTGATGCGTGGCGCGATCATTTCAATGCCGTGGGCATGCAGCCCGAGGATCTGGCCGCGCCGGACGGGCTGGAAAACGCGCCCTTCCTGGAGAAGGCAGATCTTCGCGGTCACTATCCCTTTCCGTTCCTGACCGCGCCGATGGAAGAGGTCGAACGTTTCGTCGCCACCTCGGGCACAACCGGGCTGCCGGTCCTGTTTGGCATGACGCAGCACGATTTCGGGACGCTCCTGGCCAATCAGGTGGCACGGCTTCTTGCTGCAGCTGGCGTCGAGAGGGCATCGCGGTCCTATCAGGGTTATGGCTACGGCCTCTGGGTCGGGGGCCCTGCTCTTGATCAGGGGTTCAAGGCGCTTGACTGTACCAATTTCCCGATCGGTCCCGGCCGCGGCGAACTGGCTGCGCGCTGGCTCCGCGATCACCGCTATGAAGTGGCCTCGATGTCGCCTCTCTGGTTGATGAGTCTGGTTCAAGCGGCGCGGGCGCAGGGGATCAATCCGAAAACCGACTGGCATCTCAAGACAGCCATCCTAGGCGGCCAGTCGGTTTCGGCCGAGTTCCGCGCCCAGTTGGAATCCGAACTACCCGAGGGGTTCATCTCGCATAACATATACGGCACCACCGAGGCAGGCGGGCCGATCCTTGCAATCTCGACCCCCTACACCCATGCCGATGACGAATTGCACCTTTTGAACGAAGACACCGTTCTGACCGAAATCCTCGATCCGGTGACGCTGAAGCCAGTGTCAGAGGGCGAGGTGGGCGAGATCGTCGTCACCACCCTTTGCAAGCAGGCTTCACCCGTCGTTCGCTGGCGCACCCGTGATCTGGTCCGGCTGTCGCCGCGGCCCTATGACTGCCCATCCGGGCGGCGGGGAATGCGCAAGATCGGACGGATCATCGGACGGTCAGACGACATGATCAAGTTCAAGGGAGTGATCGTCTTCCCCTCGCAGATCGAAGACGTGATCACCGGCACCAAGGGCGTGGTGCGCGAAGCCTGGCAGATTTACATCGACAAGGAGCGGATGACGATAGGCACCTTGACTGTCGCAGTCGAATCCGTGGCAGCCGAGGGCCGCGCCGGTGATCAGATCTGCCACGACATTAAGCGTGAGGTGCGGGCGCGGCTTGGGATGGACATCTCAGTCGAATGCCATCCCGAAGGCACCCTGCCGCGCTATGAGGCAAAGGCGGTTCGCGTCCTTCACCGGTCTGAGCCTTGACGGCCCCGGCTGACCCACTGGGATCGGTGCGGGCGCGGCTGTTGGCCGTCACCACCGGCTGGTCAAACGACATGTCGCTGGCCGAAATCCGTGATGATTTCGCTGCCTATCTGGCCGAAGTCGGCCCACAAGGCGCCGCGATGGCAAATCCCCGCTCCGTGCCGGGCCTTGGATTCGATGCTGCATGGATCGGAAAAGGTTCGCGCCGTGCTCTGTATTGCCATGGCGGGGGGTTCCAGATCGGCGGCATCGCCTCGCATGCCAGCCTTATCGCCCGACTGGCGGGAGCGGCGGCTGCACAAATTCTGGCCTTCGATTACCGGCTGGCGCCCGAGCACCGCTACCCGTGGGCGGCTGATGATGCCCTTGCCGCCTATCGCTGGATGCTGGACGAAGCTGGCGCACCAGAGGCGGTGATCGGCGATTCCGCCGGAGCGGCGTTGGCGTTGCTGACCGTGCAGCGTGCTCGCGATGCGGGGCTGCCGCTGCCCAACGCCATCGTGCTGATCTCCCCTTGGCTCGATCTGTCGATGCGGGGCGAAAGCTATGCGCGGCTGGCGGATCGGGACATCTTCTCGAAACCCGCGCAATTGCGGGCCATGGCGCGCAGTTATCTGGGCCGCCAAGGTCCGGCGCCCGACGCGCCGGAAGTGTCGCCACTTTGGGGCGATCTCTCTGGCTTGCCGCCTGTGCTGATCCACAGCGGCGGCGCAGATATCACCCTTGACGATTCAATCGCTCTGGCAGATCGGGTCAAGGCAGCGGGCGGCATGCTCGAGCTGCGGATCTTCGACGGCATGTGCCATCATTTCCAGATATTCGAGGCCCTGCCCCAAGCCGCCGAATCGATCGGGGCGATCGGCAGCTTTCTGCGCAGGCTCTAACCGGGATTGAAGCGGACGGCCACGTAACCCCTTCGGGTAGGGCATATGCCGGTCTTAAAGGTCGGACCCTTGGGCAATCATCCCGCTGTCAAAGGCCGCGGCTACCCGCGCGGGATCAATGCCCCAGTCCTCCAGGACCGCGCGACTGTGGCGGCCGGGTGCAACCGCAGTGGTCGGCGCCCGGGCCGGGGTGGCGGAAAAGCGCGGTGCCGGGGCGGGCTGCGTCACCCCTTCAACCGAGACAAACGCCTCGCGGGCAACCGCCTGCGGATGGGACGCCGCCTCGTCCCAGCCGAGGACCGGCGAGACGCAGGCATCACTGCCCTCGAACAACGCCGCCCAATGATCACGCGGCTGCGTTGCCAAAAGTGCCGCCAGTCTATCGCGTAATCCAGGCCAAGCGGATGGGTCGCGCACATGGGTAAAGACGGCAGGGTCAAGGCCCAACCGCTCCAGCAGGATATCGTGAAACCGCTTTTCAACGCAGGCGACAGCCAAGAACCGCCCGTCGGAGCAGGCATAGGTGGTATAGAAGTAGGCGCCACCGTCCAGAAGGTTCGCCTCGCGGCGATCCGACCAAGCCCCGCCGGCCCGAAAACCCCAGAACATCGAAGCCAGCAGCGAAGCGCCGTCGACCATGGCCGCGTCGATCACCTGCCCCTGCCCGGTCCGCTTCGCCGACAGGATGGCCGCGATTAAGCCGAAGGCCAGCAGCATGCCGCCACCGCCGAAATCGGCGACATAGTTCAGCGGCACGATCGGCGGCCGATCCGCCGGGCCAATGGCGTTAAGCCCCCCCGTCAGCCCCAGATAGTTCATATCATGCCCGGCCTGCAGCGCCATCGGCCCATCCTGACCCCACCCAGTCATCCGGCCATAGGCGAGGGCAGGATTTCGTGCCAAACAAGTCTCCGGCCCAAGCCCGAGCCGTTCCATCACGCCGGGACGAAACCCCTCGATCAGACCATCAGCCTGTCCGACCAGATCAAGCAGCAGATCCGCCCCACCCTCGGCCCGCAAATCGATCATCAGCGAGCGGCGGTTACGGCCCAGAACGTCGAAACGACCATTCAGCAACGGGAAATCCGGCCTTTGGCCCTTGGCATGGATGCGGATCACCTCGGCGCCGTGATCGGCCAGCATCATGGCCGCAAAGGGCGCGGGCCCCAGCCCGACCATCTCGATGACACGCAGGCCGCTCAATGCGCCGGACATGCGGTTTCCTTTCCTTTGGTTGCGCGAGCTTTCATTGGGCTGAAATTCCGCCGTTCACGCTGATCGCTTGGCCGGTGATCCGGGCCGCCCCGGGGCTTGCCAGAAAGTGGATCAAGGCAGCCAGATCCTCCGTCTCGGCCACACCCAGCAAGGCCATCTTTGCTGCCTTCTCGAACAGCCGTGCCGCAAAGGGATGGGCGAAGATGCGGTCATGTGTAGCGGTGCCGCGGATTAGAGAGGGTGTCACGCAATTTACGCGAATTCCGTCGCGCTTCGCCTCCATCGCCAGGGTTCGGCTGAACATGATGATCGCGGCCATGGCGGCGCCGATGATTGTCTCGCCGGGCGTCGCGACCTTGCCGGCATCCGAGGCGATGGTAATGATCGTGCCCGATTGGCGCGCGCGCATGGCAGGCAGCACGGCACGGGCCATCAGCATCGGGCCAAGCGCCTGCTGCATCAGGTCTTCGGCTATGCGGCCGGTCGGGATTTCGGCCAGCAGATCCGGCAGCGCAACACCCACCGTCGCAACCACCAACGTATCGATATGCCCGTGCAACCGCAGGGTTTCGGCCACGATCCGCCCTGCATCCTCGGCACGGTTGGCATCGCCCGTCAACAGCGCCACCCCGGCCGCAGGAAATTCGGCGACCAGCGCCTCGCGCGCTGCCTCACCCCGTGCAGGATCCCGGCCGACAATCGTCACCCGCGTCGCCAGATCGGCCGCGAAACGACGAGCGGTCGCCAAACCCACGCCCGAGGTGCCACCGACAATCAGAACGCTGCGCAGCTCGGATTCGCCGGACATCACGCCTCCTCGGGAATACTGACGACCAGCCCGTCAAGCGCAGCGGTCACCTTGATCTGGCAGGACAGGCGGGAGTTCGTTCGCACATCATTTGCGAAATCGAGCATCTCGCGCTCCATCTCATCGGGTTCGCCGACCCGGGCCAGCCATTCCCCAGCGACATGCACATGGCAGGTCGCACAGGCACAGGCGCCGCCGCATTCGGCAACGATCCCGCGCACATTGGCGCGGCGGGCATTTTCCATCAGGCTGAGGCCGTCGCTCGCCTCCACCGCCTGCGCGGCCCCGTCGGCGGTGATGAAGGTGACTGTTGTCATGGTCGCTCCAACGGAGGGTCAGGCGCCGCAGCCCATCCCGCCCGAGACGCCAAGCGCCTCGCCGGTGATGAACCCCGCAGCGTCCGAGCAGAAAAAGGCAATGGCATGGGCGACCTCGTCGGGCTGGCCCAGGCGGCGCAGCAGGGTCAACGCAGCCATGTCGGTCAGGATCTTTCCTCCGACCTCAACGACCGCGCGGTCGACCATCGGTGTATGGATCGGTCCCGGCAGAACGGCGTTGGCAGTGATCCCGAAGCGGGCATTCTCGCGCGCAATGGACCGAGTGAAGCCCAGAAGCCCGGCCTTGGCGGCGGCATAGACGGCGCCGCCTTTCGAACCGAGCCGCCCCGCCTCTGACGAGACATTGACGATCCGCCCGAACCGGGCGGCTTGCATGGCCGGAAGCGCGCCCAACGTGAAGGCGAAGGCGCTTTCCAGATTGACCGAGATCAGGCTCCGCCAGTCTTCGGGGCCGGTCGCAGTGAAGAAAGCATGCTGATCGGCGCCGACATTGTTGACCAAAATGCCAAAAGGTGCCTTGCCTGCGAAGAACGCAGCCACAGCTGCGGTATCGCTCGCATCCAGTGCAACAAATTCTGCACCAGTCGCGGCGGCAAGGCCCTTGCCTGCCGTCTCGTCCCGGTCACAGAACGTCACAGCATAGCCGTCGTGGATTAACCTGCACACAGTTGCGGCACCGATGCCCCCGGCCCCGCCCGTGACAAGCGCTCGCCGCATAGTCATACGCCCCGGAACACAGGCTTGCGCTTTTCAATCACCGCAGCCAGCCCCTCGCGGCTGTCGGCGGTGGCGGAAAGACCCGCGACAGTGCGCGCCTCTTCCGGCAGTGCGCGCTCCACCTCGATCGCGTTCCACAACAGACGCTTGGTGGCGGCGAGGGCCATAGGCGCCCCTTCGGCAACTTCGGCAACTATGCGGGCAGCGGTGTCGGCCAGTTCGGCATCGGGCACAACGCGGGTGACCAGACCGATCTGCCCGGCCTCGGCCGCGTCAACGATCCGATTAGAAAGCATGATCTCTGCCGCGCGTCGCAGCCCCACCAGATGCGGCAAGATCACCGACGCGCCACCGTCCGGCGCCATACCGACGCGGGTCGCGCCGGCGAGGAATTTTGCCCCCTCGCCCGCGATCACCACATCCGAGGCGCAAACGAGGCCCAGGCCGCCGCCACCGGCGGCAAAGCCCTGCACCTCGGCCACCACCACCGCATCCAGCCGGATCAGCGCGCCGACCGCCATCTGCAACCAGGCGGTAACCTCGCGAAGGAAGTCACCCAAGCCTTCACCCATCGCCGCGAATTCGCGCACATCGCCTCCTGCGCAGAAGTTCTTGCCAGCGCCCCGCAGATGCACCACGCGCAGGCCCGGTTCACGGTGGCAGCGCATCACCGCCGCATGCATTGCCTTCATGAACGCAATGTTCATACCGTTGGCCGCCTCTGGGCGGTTCAGGGTAATGGTGGCGACGGAGCCGCTACGGTGAAGCAGCACCGGTCCTTCACCGATCCAGATTTCAGGAGTTGACATCAATGAACCTCAGACAAGGAAGGAAAGGGTGAAGATCGGCTTCCCGTTGTTGACCAGCGCAATCTTTTTGAACACCAGCCGGAAGGCGCCGCCCACCAGTCGCAGACGATATTCGTTCCGAGTCGCCCAGACCGTTTCGCCGCGAAGATTATCCTCATAGATCATGCTGTTGGCAAAAGCCGTGACCTCGGTCTCCGCGACCTCGCCGATCTCGATGTTCGAAATTAGCCGCGCCAGTTCCGAACGCGGCGTCTGGGTATGGCGGCGACCAGTCTTCAACTGCTCGATCCGCACGTGGATGCGCGAGCGGTTGTCGTAGAGGATCGACATCTGGGTTTCAGGATCGGTATCCAGCCCATTGGCTGGCACCCAGTAGAGGCCGTCATCCTCCCACAAGGCTTCCCAGCCGTCATAATCATGGCTGTCGGCCAGACGCGCCTCGCGATACAGGAATTGCGCGATGCGGCCATGAAGCACTGCTGAGTCAAGCGCACGCAAATCGTCGGCGGAAGTTTCGGGGGCAGTTTGCACGTTCATGCCGGTCACTCCTGCATCAGCGAAAGGTAATGCCGCCAGATGCCGCGCTGCGGCACCTCATCGGTGGCATGGGCGATGGTGTAGCCGTTCTCATCCTTGCGCTCGCGATGCAGGCCGCGGGTCAGAACCAGCCATTCCGGGTCGCGGATCTTTGCGCCGCGGTGGTTGCGCTCATACATCTCGGTGTCGTCGGCAAGAAGGAAGCCGGCCGGCCCGACCGAACCCATGGTCTGCTGGCGCAGACGGCGGTTGATGTCGGGCGCATCCTTGAACTGCACAGCGGTGACATGCTGGATGCTTTCGTCGACCGAAATTGGCTGAATCACGAAAAGCTGGATCTCGGCGATGAACAGGTTCGGAAAGATCATCGTATGCGGTGAGCCGTCGATCATGATCTGCCGCGCCCGCTCCGGCCCATAGGCGGCATTCATCGCCGCCACATAGTCCGGCAGACGCTCGGCCGTCGTGCCGAACCAGTTCAGCGGCGTGTCGATGCGGCGCCATTCGGGACGCAGGTCGAACTCGGTATGGCCATTGCCATAGTCGCGGGTCAGCGCCGTCGAGTCCTTGCCGTACAGGTTGGCGATCCCGCTTTTGGTGACCTGGAAGATCGAGCCATGGACGAAGCCGGGATGATAGCCGTCGGTCTCGTTCTCGACCATGAATTTCCAGTTGGCCTTGGTACGGTGCTGAAGGAACCCCGCGCGCAGGTCCAACTCTCCGGTCGGAGAGTTGTCGCAGAGTTGGTCAAGCGCGGCCTTCGCCCCGCCCAGATGCTCTTCCAGAGAAGGCCCAGTTTCCGCGAAAGAGCCGAAGACGAAGCCGCGATAGATGGCGATACGCGCCACCTTGCCCAGGCCCACCCCGGTTTTCGAAGCGCCCTCGTAACCGTCGGCCAGCGCATAGCCCATCAGGTCGCCGGTGTTGGAGAAGGTCCAAGAATGATAGGGGCAGGTGAAGGTCGCGCGATTGCCGTGGCGATAGGCGCACAGCTGATTGCCGCGATGTGGGCATTTGTTCAGCAGCAGTCGGATCTCGTCATTGCGGTCACGCACTAATAGCACCGGCGTTGGTCCGATGCTTTTGGTGACATAGTCGTTGCGGTTCGGCACCTCACTAACATGGCCAACATAGACCCATGTCGTGTACCAGATCTTCTCCATCTCATCCTGGAAGATGCGGGGATCAGTATACAGCTGACTGTTGATCCGGGTCGGTTCGATCAGGGCCTTGTAGTCGACCCTGGCTGCGGACCTCGTATCTGTGTTCAACATGGCGGCTTGCTCCAGATGGGCGGCTAAAATTCGCAGAACGTTCATTCGAATTATTATTCATAGAACGACGTGTCAAGCATTTCTTACTGGTCGAACCAGCCGCCGCCGCATCACGCCCCGGCCGGTAGTATCAGTTTTTACTGTATTATCTCATATACTTACTTAATTTTTCAAAAAGATGGGCGGATCAAAAAAATGCTAAATACAGAAGACAACTTCTGTTATTTAGACCGAACGTCCGATCTTATTAATGATCAGAGCGGACGGATCTCTAGAGGGAGGAGAGAGACATGACACCCACCAAGGCGATCGTCGCCGGTCTGTTCGTGCTTGCCGGCGGCCTGCCCGCCACGGCCGAGATACTGCTCGGCGCTTCGATTTCGGCTACAGGCCCTGCAGGTGCGCTTGGCGACCCCGAAGCGAAAACTCTGGAGATGCTGGTCGAAGAGTTGAACGGCAAGGGCGGCATCAACGGAGAGACGGTAAAACTGGTCCTCTATGATGACGCGGGCGATCCGAACAAGGCGCGCACCTTTGCCACCCGCCTCGTCGAGGATGACGAAGTCGTGGCAATCATCGGCGGCACCACCACCGGCACCTCGATGTCGATCCTGGCCGTTGCTGAGGATGCCGAGATTCCGTTCATCTCGCTGGCCGGTGCCATAGACATCATTGACCCGGTCAAGCCCTTCACCTTCAAGACCCCACATACTGATCGTATGGCCTGCCAGAAGATATTTGCCGACATGACGGCACGCGGCCTGACGAAGGTGGCGATCATCGCCTCAACCGATGGATTCGGAGCCTCGATGCAAGCGCAATGCAAGCTGGTCGCGCCGGACGCCGGAGTCGAGATCGTAGCGGATGAGACCTATGATCCGAAAGATTCGGATATGACGGCACAGCTGACCAAGATCCGCGGCACCGAGGGGGTCCAGGCAATCCTGAACCCCGGATTCGGACAAAGCGCGGCAGTGCTGGCCCGGAACTACCGGCAGCTTGGCATGAATATTCCGTTCTACGCCTCGCATGGCGTGGCCTCGCAAGGCTATATCGATCTTGCCGGAGCCGAGGCGGTCGAGGGCTTCCGCCTTCCGGGGACCGCACTTCTGGTGGCCGACCTGTTGGCCGAAGGCGATGTGCAAAAGCCGGCCGTGACCGCCTATAAGGCCACCTTCGAGGGCAAGTTCGCCACCCCGGTCAGCACCTTTGGCGGCTATGCCAACGACGCCTTCCTGATCATGGCCGACGCCATCATCCGGGCCGGATCGAGTGAACCCGCCGCAATCCGCGATGCCATCGAGACGACCTCAGGGCTGGCTGGAACCACGGGCGTCTATAGCTATTCCGCCGGAGACCATCTGGGGCTCGACCTGTCTGCCTTCCGCCTGCTTGAGATCAAAGGGGGCAAATGGACGCTCGCCGAGTGACCTGAGCCAACACTCCGGTCCCTGATCCGTTTTGCGGCGCAGGGACTACCCTCTCCACCAAGGCTACGATCTGCTTGCCAAGCCCGGAGGCCCCATGTCGGAACTTCTGCAATTCATCTTTTCGGGAGTGACGGTCGGCGCGGTCTATGCGCTGGTCGCGCTCGGATTCACGCTGATCTATAATGCCTCGGATGTGGTGAACTTCGCCCAGGGCGAATTCGTTATGTTGGGCGGGATGATCACATGGTCGGCCCATGCGGCGGGCCTGCCGCTGCCACTGGCGGCACTGATCGCCATCGTGCTGACCGCAGCGCTTGGTGTCGCGATCAATAAGCTGGCCATTGAGCCTGCGCGCGGTGCGCCGGTGGTGTCGCTGATCATCATCACCATCGGAGCCTCGATCTTCATTCAGGGCGCGGCACAGCTGATCTTCGACAAGCAGATCCACACCTTCCCGGCGTTTTCCGGCGATGATCCGATCCGCATCGGCGGTGCGACGATCCTACCGCAAAGCCTGTGGGTGATCGGCGGCGCGCTGGTGGTCTTCGTCGGGCTGTGGCTGTTCTTCACCCGCACCATCATGGGCCGGGCGGTTCTCGCCACCTCGAACAACCGGCTCGCGGCGCAGCTGGTAGGGATCAACACCAATTTCATCATGACCCTGTCTTTCGCGCTCTCTGCCGCCATCGGCGCGCTGGCAGGTGTGCTGGCGACACCGATCACGCTGACCGCCTACAGTGTCGGCATCGGCTTCGCGCTCAAGGGCTTTGCCGGCGCGATGCTCGGCGGTATGGGCAATCCCAAAGGCGCGCTGGCGGGTGGCTTCCTGATCGGGCTGATCGAGGCGTTGACGGCGGGCTACCTCTCCTCGCAATACAAGGATGCCGCTGCCTTCATCGTGATCCTGCTGCTGCTGTTCTTCATGCCGCAGGGCCTGTTCGGCCGCAAATCGACGGATCGGGTGTAAGCCATGAAACTCACGCCAAAATCCGCAACGCTTCTGGTGCTGGTCATTCTGGTGGCGCTGTCGCCGATGTTCTTTCCCTCCGCCTTCTACTACCGGGTCGGTGCGCTGATATTCGTCAATGGAATCGCCGTCACCGGCATGGTGATCCTGACCGGCTATGCCGGGCAGATCAGCCTTGGCCACGCAGGTTTCGCCGGAATCGGCGCCTATGCCTGCGCGCTCGCCCCTGTGCATTGGGGCATCCATCCGGCGCTGGCCGTGGTGCTGGGGGCGGCGATCTCGGCCATCATGGCCTTCCTTGTCGGTCGTCCGATCCTGCGGCTGAAGGGCTATTACCTTGGCGTCGCCACGCTGGGCTTCGGCATCCTCGTCTCGATGGTGCTGAACAACGAACGCCAGTTGACCCGCGGCCCCGATGGCATCGAAGTGCCGGAACTGGGCCTGCGCGCGGTGCTGAAAGCCGCCGGGCTCGACCTGTCGAACGGCCAGTTCTGGTATTTCTTCAGCGGTACCTGCCTGATCATCGGCGCGTGGCTTGCGCTCAACCTGTTCAACAGCCCGACGGGCCGCGCGCTGCGCGCCCTGCACGGCTCCGAAGTGGCGGCGCGAACCGTCGGTGTCGATGTGGCGAAGATGAAGCTCAATGCCTTCATTATCTCGGCGGTCTATGCCTCGATCTCCGGCTCGCTGCTCGCGCTTCAGAACAAGTTCATCACCCCCGATGTGGCGGGTTTCATGCACTCGATCGAGATGGTGACAATGGCGGTTCTGGGCGGTGTCGGCTCGGTTCTGGGCGCGATCTTCGGCGCGGGCATCCTGACCCTGTTGCCGCAGGTTCTGACGGTGTTTGCCGAATATGAACAGATGGTACTGGGACTGGTGATGATGCTGGTGATGATCTTCCTACGCGAGGGGCTGTTGCCGTCCATCCTGCGCAAGATCCGGGGGCGGGGTGAATGAGCACGCGCGACAACACGAACACATTGCTTTCGATCGAGGGGCTGGGCATCGCCTTTGGCGGGCTCAAGGCTGTGAACGACGTGACCTTTACCGTCAAACCGGGCGAAATCGTTTCGGTGATCGGGCCGAACGGCGCGGGCAAGACCACGCTCTTCAACATGATTTCGGGCGTCTACATGCCGGGATCGGGCAAGGTGAAACTGGGGAGCGAGGATGTGACGGGCATGGCGCCGCACCTTCTGGCCCGCCGTGGGATGAGCCGGACCTTCCAGAACCTGCAGATCTTTCAGTCGATGACTGTGCTGGAAAACGCCGTGACCGGCTATCACCTGCGGGAAAAGGGGCCGGTGGTGGCCGATCTTCTGGGCCTGCCATCGTCGCGCCGCCGGGCCAGGGCGGCCGAAGAGGGCGCGCGCAAGCTCTTGTCCCGCGTCGGGCTTGACCGCGCGGCGGAACGCGAGGCAGGCAACCTGTCCTATGGCTCGCTCAAGCGGCTGGAGATTGCGCGGGCCTTGGCGTTGAACCCGAAGATCCTGCTGCTGGATGAACCTGCGGCGGGCTGCAACGCGGTGGAGACCGAGGAAATCGATCGTCTGATCGCCGAAGTCGCAGCCAGCGGCGTGGCGATCCTGCTGGTGGAACATGACATGAAGATGGTCATGCGGATTTCCAACCACATCGTGGTGCTGGACCATGGCGAAAAGATCGCCGAGGGCGAGCCTGCTGTGGTCAGCCAAAACCCGGCGGTGATCGCCGCCTATCTGGGGACCGAAAATGCTGACCGTTGAGGGGCTGCGTTCACGCTATGGTCGGATCGAGGTGCTGCATGGCATCGACCTGACCGTCGCTTCCGGCGAAATCGTCACGGTGGTCGGCGCGAACGGCGCAGGCAAGACCACGCTTCTGCGCTGTCTGTCGGGGATTCAGCCGGTAACGGGCGGGACCGTAACCTTTCGGGGCGAGGCGCTGACCCCGGTTCCCGCCTTCAAGCGGCTGCGCCGGGGGCTGGCTCAATCGCCCGAGGGGCGACAGATCTTTACCAACCTGACGGTCGAGGAAAACCTGCGGCTTGGCGCTTTCCTGTTCACCGACGACCGGGTCGAAAAGGACATGGAAGATGCCTTTCAGATGTTCCCGATCCTGAAGGAGAAGCGCAATCTGGTGGCGGGCGGCCTGTCGGGCGGGCAACAGCAGATGCTGGCCATGGCGCGCGCGCTGATGGGGCGGCCATCGTGTCTGTTGTTGGACGAGCCCTCGATGGGCCTCGCGCCGATCATCGTTCAACAGATCTTCGACGTGGTGAAGGGGCTCAAGGCGCTGGACGTCACTGTGCTTCTGGTCGAGCAGAATGCCTTTGGCGCCTTGAAGATTGCGGATCGGGGCTATGTGATGGAAACCGGCCGGATCACCATGTCGGGGCCCGCAGCCGATCTGATCGCCGACCCGCGCATCCGCGAAGCCTATCTGGGGATCTGAAGATGTCAGTCGTATCCATCGCCCGAAACGGCGAAATCGCCGTTGTCACCGTTGACAATCCGCCGGTCAATGCCCTTTCCACCGCATTGCGGCAGGGGCTGTGGGATGCGGTTTCGGAACTGGATGCCGATCCTGCGGTCAAGGCGGTGGTGCTGATCTGTGCCGGGCGGACCTTTATCGCCGGGGCGGATGTGACCGAATTCGGCAAACCGCCGATGGAGCCGCACCTGCCCGATCTGGTCAACCGGATCGAGGACGCGGCCAAGCCCTGGGTTGCGGCCATCCATGGCTCGGCCCTTGGTGGTGGGTTCGAGGTGGCGCTTGGCTGCCGGTTCCGCGTCGCGCTGGATAGCGCCTCGGTTGGCCTGCCCGAAGTGACGCTGGGCATCATCCCGGGTGCCTCGGGCACGGCGCGGACGCCGCGCATCGCGGGCGTGGCCGCGGCGATCGACCTGATCACCACCGGCCGGTCGGTCAAGGCGGCCAAGGCAAAGGCCATGGGTCTTGTAGATGCGGTGATGACGGGCGAGCTTCTGCCCGCCGCCGTGGATTACGCGCGAAAGGTGTTGGCGCAACCCCTGCCTTTGCCGGTGTCGCAGCGCACCGTTGAGCCGGTGGAGCCGGGCTTCTGGATCGAACAGGAAGCTGCGACCGCCAAACGGGCGAAGGGCGAGGTTGCCCCCCTGCATGCTTTGGCTTGCGTGAAGAAGGCGACCGAGACGCCGTTCGCCGAGGCCTTGGCGTTCGAGCGGGAAACCTTCCTGTCCCTGCGCGGATCGGATCAGGCGGTGGCCTTGCGGGCGGTGTTCTTTGCCGAGCGTGCAGCATCCCGCCCGGCACATCTGAAGAATGCGACGCCATTGCCGATCCGCAAGGCGGGCGTCGTCGGCGGGGGCACCATGGGCGTGGGCATCGCAGCCGCGCTGCTCGACGCGGGCATTCCGGTCGCGCTGGTCGAACGCGATGCAGAGGCGGTGACGCGGGGAATCGCGAACCTGAAGGGCATCTTCGACGGCGACGTGAAGCGCGGCAAGTTGAGCGAAGCGCAGGCCGCCGACCGCATGGCGGGCGTGACCGGCACCGCCGATTACGCCGCGCTGTCCGACGTCGATCTGGTGATCGAGGCGGTGTTTGAGGAGATCGGCGTGAAGCGCGCGGTCTTTGCCCAACTCGCGCGCGTGTGCAGGCCCGATGCGATGCTGGCCACCAATACCTCCTACCTCGATCCCCGGCTGATCGCCGAAGGGGTGCCGAATCCCGGGCGGTTTATCGGGCTGCATTTCTTCAGCCCGGCGAACGTCATGAAACTGCTGGAGATCGTGCCGACACCCGAGACCGCGCCCGAGGTACTGGCGACCGGCTTTGCCCTTGGCCGCAGCCTTGGCAAGATCCCAGTGCAGGCGGGTATCTGCGAGGGGTTCATCGGCAACCGCATCCTGAAACGCTATCGCACCGCCGCCGAGGGGCTGGTGCGCAAGGGCGTACCGATTGCCGAGGTCGATGCGGCGATGCGCGGCTATGGTCTGGCCATGGGCCCGTTCGAGGCGCAGGATCTGGGCGGGCTCGACATCGCCTATCTGCAACGCGAAGGCGCGCGAGCGTCGGGGCAGAGTGTGCCCGAGACGCTTGGCGACATTCTCGTTCTTGCGGGCCGTAAGGGACAAAAGACCGGCGGCGGCTGGTATGATTATGCCGCCGGCGACCGTAGGCCCCTGCCTTCCCCGGCCGTCGACGCATTACTGTCCCGACATATCGTTCCCGCGGCGGCAGCCGAGCCAAGCGAAATCGCAGACCATCTGATTAACGAAATTGCTGCCGAAGGACAGGCCATTCTCGACGAGGGCGTGGCCTTCACATCAACGGATATCGACCTTGTCGAAATCCATGGCTACGGCTTTCCGAGATGGAAAGGCGGACCAATGTTCGCAACTGGTTTAGCGGCAATCGACTAGGGGTTGGCCATCCTTCCCATGGTTAAGGGGATGCATGAGTAGAGTATTCTCATAGCTTGAGCTGAGGACATTCGAATGAGAAAGATCCGTATCGCAGTCATAAACCGCTTCAATGCACTTTGCACTGCCGAGATCGAGCGCGTGGCATGAGCCTACGGAAAAGAGGGCGATTATTCCGACCCTGACTTCTGTGACAACGCCGATTGGCGGGTAAACTGCCCGTTGGCGGCGCCTGTGAGGTAAGTAAGTGATGACGGACTTGGCGAGGCACGCAGAATTGATCGAGCTTCGTCAACTTCGCTACTTTGTGGCTGCTGCCGAGCATGGCAGCTTCCGTAAGGCGGGGGTTGCGCTCGGTCGATCACAATCGGCGATCAGCAGATCTGTCGCCGAACTCGAAGACCAGCTCGGAGCATCTCTGTTCCACCGTCACACATGGGGCATCTCCCAGACCTTTGCAGGTCAGTGCTTTCTCACCACCGCCCGGAAGACAATCAGGGTAGTGGGCGAAGGTGTCCGTGATGTAACAGCCGTCGGTCGCGGAGAAAACGGCTGCGTGAGGATCGGGATCTACTCCTCGATTGCCTCGGGCTTTCTTACCGAACTGCTACGGAGATATGGCGAGCGCCACCGCAAAGTTCAGATCAATATGATCGAAGGAGCTGCCAATGAGCATGTTGCGGCGATCCGGCACCTACGCCTGGACGTTGCCTTTCTAGCCGGAAATCGAGAATGGTCCGAGTGCGAACGCACGCAGTTATGGTCTGAACGTGTCTTCGTGGTCCTGCCAGACTACCACCCTCTTGGCCTCTGTACATTATTCGGACACAGATTCACGGTAGCGGCTTGATGAGCAGCG
>OFDN01000734.1_pt1 | contig 24744 bp, 18 predicted proteins | sample 1520971 | NCBI WGS metagenome assembly OFDN01 (sample SAMEA94257418, study PRJEB24077) | hot springs metagenome | biome: Aquatic biome; feature: Geographical feature; material: Water | place: India | collected 2012-06-12 | depth 5 m
GCGCGAACCAGGCGCCGAACGCAACAATGATGCCGATAAAGATATGCTGGCTGAGGATCCCCCAGGTGAAGGGGACAATCATCCCGGCAAACTCGTCGATGGTCCAAAAGCCAATCAGCTCTGGATCGTCGAGCCGCCGGGGGATGATGTAGGGATCTGCCATGAGAACGCCGCCTTCCCGTATCCGATGCGTCAGATGATCGCGGTCACGACCGAGGTGACGATCGGAACACCCGTGCCGACGCCGATGCCGACACCCACCGGCACAGCGACCTGGCCGAGCGAGAAGCGACCGGAGGCAAGGCCAATGAGGCCGCCAGCAAGGCTAAGCACGGTGATGATCTTGCCGCCCGAGCCCTCGAGGAAGTTCGTGAACTGGGTAAGCGCCGGATCGAAGGTTGTATCAGCGCCTGCAAAAGCTGCGCCTGCAGCGAGGCTGGCGATGAGCGCGGGGATGGCAAAGGTCATCGCCCGGTTGGCTTTGGTGGTGCGCTGGTGGGACGCGCCATTGCGTCGGAGGAGGGGGAGAGACTGCATAAAGAACTCCGTGTGGGAGGGTGGAACAGCGTTCTTGCGTTCGCTGTAGGTTCTCTATGCGTCTAGGAAGTTGGCGTAGGAAAGCTGGAAGGAGCCCGATGGCCCGCAGGCGGATGCATATGGACATTCGAAACGAGTTCTGGCGGCAAAAATACCCTTTAACAGCTACTTAATTGAGACATTTTGTCGGTTTTTCCCGTCATGGATAACGGCATCTAACGACGAATCACGCTCTGAGATTGATTCGCCTAGAAACGAGATGTTCGTTATATGTTCTAAATTGTTTCCTACATGTGCTGCGCGCGATAAGCCTTCGACTCACATGCTCATCGATAGGAGTCGTCACCATGCATCAATCCGCCGACCATACGAATGCGAGCCTCGCTCGCGTCCTGACCCATGCCATCGAAACGGCCGACAAGCCGAAGCATCAGATCGCCAGTGAGGCAGGGATTCATCGTGAAACCCTGCTCAAGGTCATGCGCGGGCAGCGTGCCATCAGCATCGACAGGGCTGTGCGGATCTTCGAGGTCTGCGGCGCCTGTCCTCACGCCGCTATCGTGTTGACGCTCGCCGGTGAAGAGGTGCTGGCCTGCGAATGGATGCACCGCGACATGGGCGCATTCCTTGACGAATTCATCACCAGCTTGCCTGGGCAGCTCGATCGCACCCTCGGTCGCCGGGTCGCGGACCTCAGGCCGCGCTGGGCAACCGGCACTTCCCAGCTCGTGGCCAAGCTGCTCGCCAAACACATTGATGATCTCGCTAATCGCGACATCGCCATGTCCCTGACACGCTGAAGCAGGGCAACTCGGAGGGGACCGAGCCAAGAACCCGACAGGACCGTCAATGACTGTAAATTCCAAACCCGTTGAAGGTAGCGCCACCGCCGCCGCCACAATCGAAGCTGCCAGCGCACGCCCGCCGCGTCTTCTGCGTCTGCCTGAGGTCATGGACCGGGTAGGGCTTCGCCGTTCGGCGATTTATCAGCGCATGAGCGAAGGGCGCTTTCCCAAGAGCCGAACGCTGGGGGCCAGATGCTCCGTGTGGGTGGAAGCCGAAATCAATGCCTGGATTGACAGCGTCGTTTGCTCTTCAAACCACGCTGACTGATTTTCTATGCCGTTGGATTTCCTTCAGCTATGTCCAAGACATGGTTTATCGATACCCGGCGGGCGATCCGCTTCACCCTGAAGCGTTGAAGGAAAAGCAACGGCTTTACCGCGATGCTTTCCCTACGCCTTTAGCCCTCCGGGCTCATCGCGCCTTATCGTGGCTTCGCCGCGCTGAGGCTGAAGAGGCGGACAATGATGTTCGTTTCATCCTGCTGTGGATTGGCTTCAATGCGGCCTATGCCGGCGACGTTGAATCATCGGCAAGCAGCTCAGCGCCCGAGGGCGAGCGAGGCTTGTTTCAGGCGTTCTTCTCCACCTTGGTGAAGTTTGACGGACGTCACCGCGTTTATGATGCGGTCTGGGACCGTTTCAGTCAGGAGATCCGGCTGCTCCTCGACAACCGCTATGTCTTTCACCCCTTTTGGCAGCATCAAAATGGAGTTCCAGGCTACGCTGATTGGGAGCAAAGGCTTGAGCGGAGCCGGACTGCTGTGAAAAACGCGCTCAGAGAGCACGACACAGCCCGAATACTGTCGATCCTGTTCGACAGACTCTACGTTCTGCGCAATCAGCTGGTGCACGGTGGGTCGACCTGGAACAGCGACGTCAATCGCGATCAGGTTCGCGATGGTGCTTCGCTGCTAGGCTGCCTCCTGCCCATCTTTATCGATCTCATGATGGACAATCCGCAGCACGAGTGGCCGATGCCCAATTACCCCGTCGTGGATTGATTTGGTTCGATACTCAAACGAGTTCCTGGTCTCAGCGAAATCTGAAGCTCGGCCAGCTCACCCATGATCTCCTCGCTCATCCCGGAGAAGAGTTCGATCATCTCGTCTTGTCGCGGTTGGCCAAATGCAAGTCGATAGGTGGCGAGAGACTTCTTCAGGTTCTCATAGCGTTCGATCTCACGGCTGAAGGGTGGCATCAGCACCACGCGCTCGATCTTCGCGTCGCCAGGATAGATCCAGTAGGGTACGATATCCCCAGGATGCCCATCGGCCGTCTGCTGATCCTCCGCCTCCCTGAACATCGCGGTCCATGGCGCCTCGACACCGACCAGCGCCGAGGCGCAACCGCCAAAATCTGCCACAATGTTTCGGCGCACAGCATGGTTCTTGAAGCGATGGACGCGCCCCTCACGCTGCTCGATATCAACCGGATTACGCGGAAGGTTCCAGTGGACGATCCGCGAGCAATATGGGTGAAAGTCGAGGCCCTCTTGGCCGATCGACGTGGATGCCAGCACGAACGGGCGAAAAGGGGACTTGAAAGCAGCCTGGACCAGGGTGGTTCGGCGAACGCCCTTTTCTTCTTCGGCTTTGGTCGCAAACCGCATGGCGAACCGTGCGCGGATTTCGAAGGTTTCATCCTGCAAGCGGGAGCGGCCAGCAGTCCAATGGTCGAGCGTAATCTGAGCCGGCCGCAGGGCGACAACCTCGACCACTTTGATGGCAATGGTCCGGGCCCGTTCGGCTGCATCGGCTTGCTCGGCGCGCTCACCTTCAAGGACCAGGTGCAGATACTCATCTAGCACTGCAGCAAGATCATTCTGCGCTGCGTGCGCATTGATCTGACGCCAATAATTTAGCGGCGAAGCTTCCCCGAGCAGAGCTCGGCTCTCCGGCTGATTGTAGAGGCTGCGAAAACCAAGCGCGATCACGATAGACGCACCGATGAGCAAAGGATCGTCGATCTTCAGTTCGGGGCAAAGGCGAGCGAGAGCCCGAAGTGCGCATGTGGCAGGCGAGCCAAGCGCAGATTCTGCAAGTTTGTCGAGAATGTCCCTTGAATCCGGATCACCCTGGTGATCGTCGGATGAAAGCGCCGCATCGATGACGTCAATCGTCCGTGCCATAGCGCCATGCTCTTCGTGCGCCTCATGATCGATAGCGGCGACGCGGCCCCAATCTACGCCACGGCCGAGCTCGGCCTCGATGGCAAGAGGAAGCAGACGGTCGGACCGCTCCGCCAGTCGAGCAAGACAGGCCGGATCGAGGCGTTCCCTGAGAGCCTGACGAGCTTGGGTAAGCAAATCGGTATAACTGGTGGCTCGCCCATAGCGCTGCTCGAGCTGCAAGGGATCAACCCAAGCCGCAAGGGTCGGAGAAGGACACAACATCGGCATCATTTCTTCGACACCGATTGGACGGCTTGTGCGTCCGACCAGGTCCGGCGACATGTTCATGCGTCGGCTTGCTTCATGTGAGAGCAGCGCTGCAATCGCATCCGGGACCATCGACCAATCCGAGAAGACCAGTGTCTTTGTCGCCGGAACGGGATCTCCAAATGACGGACGGGACGGAGGAACCCAGAGCGCGCGATCAAGGCCGTTTTGGAACGCAGTCTCGGCGAGGGCGCGCATTCGTCCGTTGCGAAGCGGGATCTCTTCGAAGCTTTCGACCTGGGCCTTGTCGATCAAGTACGGTGCAGCGCCTCTGATCGCCGTCCGAAGTTCCTTGGCTGGCCGCAACTTCACTGTCTGCAGCCGTTCTCGCAGTTTGTAGCCTCGCATGAAATTGAGAAGATAAGGCGACGATTTCCAATACTCGATGACGCCCGGCGCGCCGACCAGCTCTGCCACCTGCGCGACTGCTTTCGCTTCCCGCAGATCAACCGTCTCGACCGTCAGCGGCGGCTTCAACTCTCTGACCAGCGAGTTGCGGTCTGAAGTGGAGTCCACGCGCTCCGTCCGAGCGATAACCTGGCTGAGGATGTGGTGGACGCGGTCGCGCTGGATGCGTGCGGCCAATCTTGACTGAGGCATGGCCTGCAGCGCCCGCCGGAATTGCGAGAGCTCATTCTCAAGTTCCCGGACACGCGCTTCGCCGTCCATGTCTCCGAATAGAAAGCGCATGGTTCGCAGAAAATCGCTGTAGTGATCGCCCTCTTCGGGATCGTCGCTGCTCAAACTGAGCATTCGGTAAGGCGTAGCGGACAGCAACAGCAAACGTGCCGCAGAACCGTCGGAGCCCGAGTAGGAAAACAGTGCCCGAGCAAGCTCCGCAGCCGCTGCTTTTTCGGGCGAAACGCTCTCATCATGCTCATGCAGCAACTCAGCAAAACGTTGGAACTCGTCCAGAATGATGAGATCCGGGGTAAGGGCGTCGACGCAAATTCTTGCGAGGATCCGGCGAAGTTCGCCGATTATCGCGGCCGGTCGCTGGTCGGACGGGTAGTCCGGCTTCTTCTGGTTCCGCGCCAGTTCCGCTGCTTCGCGAATGCGCTCAATGAAATCATCCCCGACGGCTGAGTTGAATTTCTTGGATATTTCTTTCGAAATCGACTTGCTGCGCATCCGCTCTGTGCAGTTGGGCCAGTTCTTAGGCGAAACTCCGCCGCGAAAAATGCGGTGAACGCCGCGATGCCGGATACCGATCCTCTTTCGCAACATCTCATAGATAAGTGCCCTCTCGTCTGCCGTCCCCAACGATGATTTGAGATCGAGTGCAGTTCCCGGCGTTAAACTAATGAGATTGATGGGCCTGGAGCCGATCCCTCCCTCCAAGTCCATTTCAAGCGGCAGAAGCGTGAGGCGGGTGTTCAGCGGTTTCGTCGCTGACCCGATGACATTGAGCGACTTGATGTTCTGTTCGGCTATCGCTTGATTGGAGCAGATGTAGACGACATCAATCCGGTCAACCTTCCCGGTCAGCTCTTCGATCGTCTTGGCGATAACGCCACGCGCAACCATGGTTTTTCCTAGGCCGACTTCATCGGCAACCAGAAACTGGCGCGTGGGAGAGGCATCCGTAAACAGACGCTGGAAAACATAATCGACCGTGGCGCGCTGGAAAGGCTTCAAAAGCGCCAGATGATCGTCCGCCCGGTAGGTCATGGCCGCGCTCCTTTGGTGCCTAAGAGCGGCGCAAAGCTTGACCAAAGTGCGAGAAACTCTGGCGGCACAAGGCTCGGACCCTCAGGATCTTCAAGACGCTTGATGAGCTGATCAATTTCGAGGAGCTCGCCGCTATCAAGGCTCAACGCGCGAACCATCGGCTCAAGCAGGGATGCTCCGCCCTGGCCAAGCCTTCGCAGCCACTGCCCTTCGCCAGCAGCCTCGCTTTCGAGGAAGCTTCCTTCACCCAAACTCCCGAGGAGCAAGCTCAGATACCGGAAGAAGTTCTCGACATTCGCAATGTGAGCTCTGAGCACGGCAGCGTCGCGCCCATCGGGCACCCCGACGAGGCGTGCGCCAAGGGTGAAGGCGATCTCCACGCCCGTCTCATCGTCGCGAAGGCGAATGGCCAACCAACGGGTGACCTCGCTCAAAGGCACCGAACCGAGTGCCAATCGAGGCTGCGCTCTCGAGAACAGCGCAGCGGCGTCATGCCCGCGCTCGTTCGCCACTGTGCTTGCGCGGATGGAACAGCTTACCCCGTCGGGCAGTTCGAGCGATGGGGATTTTCCTGCGATCTCCGCCTCGAGCGCGACGGTATCCGTCAGCTGCGTGCAGTGAAGGTCAAGAGCGATCGCCGCGATTTTGATCCGGAGTTTGTCGAGTACCTTCTCGGCTGCCGCTGCGGCATCCTGCTCAGGCGGCTCGGAGGGCGTGTAAGGGGCGAGAAGGCGCCGAAATCCCTCGGACAAAACCGCATCCTCGATGGTTCCCATCCGCGATTTCGGGCCATCAAGCGTGGCCATTATCTCGACATTCTGCGTCCGGCCTTGGTGGGTTGGGACGAGTGCAGCGGTCGTTGCATTGGCAGAACCAAGATGAATGTGCAGGCGTGATCCGCGCTCGACCACATAGGCTTTGGCATGAAGACCTTCGAGATCGGCTGAAAAGACCTCTTCCCGGTCTTCTTCTTCGTATTCGGTCGCGCGGTCTTCGAGAGTATGTAGCTGAAATAGTTTGCGAATGTCCGGCTTGATGCAGTCGAGTTCCTCTGCGCGAGCAATGAGTTGGCAAGCCGCAGGATCATCGTAGCCCGATGCCAATTGCGCAAGCGCTTTGCCGCTTACAAAAGGCGACAGAATTGCGATGCGCTCACCCTTTTGAGGCGCCCAGGCTCCAGCTTGAACGCCATTAACGGCAAAGCGAACCTTCGTGGCGCCGGCTGGAAGATCTTCCCACCAGCAGCGGGACAGATCGCGCAGCAGAGAAGGCAGGAATTTGGGCGGCGTCGGCCGATTGGCTGCATTTGCCATGCTTGGAAGAGCGCGTAGGAGCGCAACGACTGGCTCGTTGCCTTCGCAAACTTCGTCAGCGACCGTGCCGTCGAGACAGAGCGCCAAATCCCAGCAGCGATCATTGGTCAGGTTGCGAGAAAGGATCGCCAACCGCATGCGAACCGGCATGCCCTTACGATCTGGCTGGAAGCGAATGCACCACAATTTGGGGTGAAATGCGCCGCCTCCCGGCGCCGAAACCTCGGTGATCGTTTTCTCATAGAGTGCCATCAGACGGGCCGCATTCGGGCGGGCCTCCTTGATGCGGCCACGATCGCAGTAGATGGCCATCCGGCCCGCCATCCGTTCGACGCTCTGCAGCAGAGCCAAGGGACTACGCAGCATTTCGTCACGATTCTCGGCGTCGCGAAACACTATGGCGATCGGGATCGCGAGTGCAGTCTCGAAATCGAGGGAGTAGGTGGTGGCTACCGCGTGATCGAACCTATAGCCATCTGGCGAACGCATGAGGGCCGTGTAGAGTTCGCGATTTTCGGGGTCGAAGGCAGGGTCAACCGGCATCAGCAAGTTCCCCGAGATAGCGGCTGGCAATACCCCATCTGAAATCGAGCCGCGCGTCACCTGATGCACCTGACCAACGTTCAAGCGGCGCATCGTGCAGGAGCCTCGCCTTTCTGTGTTTCAGCCCATGCTCTCGCTGCTTGATAAGCTCAGTTGCCCGTTGATCCGCTTCGATGTTGCCACCGCTGTCCCGCACGATTGTCACCCATCCTCGGATGAAGTCTCGCGACGGCTTGGTGAGGTTATGGCTGGTCTTGCCGATCAGACTGAACAGATCATCGAGATCCCAATCATTCAACGACAGATTGTCGAGCTCCGACTTCCAGTCGTCAATGCTCGCGCGGTAGTGTGCTGCTAACTCAGCAGTATCGGCGTGCCTTTTGGCGTTCGGCCGATCTGCAGCACGAAGGGCGAGGAGCAGATTGTAAAGAAGGCTGGCTCCGTACATCACGCCGGAAAATCGTTCGGCGTGCCGGAGAATTACGCGATTGAAGTCTGATATGGTCTCGACACCGACCTGCCAGGGCCAATCCTCCGTGAAGGTTTTGCCGTTGCGCGCCAATTCGTTGAGCAAGCTATTACCTGCATGGCTTTCAAGCCGGTCTCGCAAGAAGTCCGCTTCCCCTTTTTCTAGCGTGAAGGAGGCATCATCCATGAGGTTTGACGGTGCCTTAGGAAGGTTCGGCGCCCAAAGTTTGAGATCATGATCTTTCAAACTTTCGGGGCCATATGACAGGAACGTCGACTGGCTGCCCGGCAGCGCCCGAATGCCTAGCGTACTCAAGCCTGCCCAATAGACGCTTGATGCAAGGCGCTTCAGGTTTCGCCCGGCGTCGCGTCCGATGACACCGACAGCCTCGCCGCCGCGTAGCAGTGCTTCGCTCAACTGGAATTCTAGTTCGCGCGCGATCGCTGCGCGCTCCGGCTGTGTGGCCTTACGGCTCTGGGCCTCTTGGTAGATCCACGGGATGAACAGCATGTAACGCAGCCGTGTCTGGATAGTGCTGGTCCCCGGAAAGAGGAGATCGGCAAGTCCGTCACGAACCGTGCCGAGGCCAAGCTCGTCCCGGGCCTCAGGCTGTTTGAACAGGTCGATAAGAGTTTGAGCGCGGCGACGCTCTTCGGGGTCAAAATCAATCCAGGCGAGATAGGACATCTAAGGTTCTCAGCTACATATAAGTGGTGGTGTCAATCGCGACGATGCAGAAAGAGGTGGTCGCTTGGCCTCTTATGCAGCCGTCTGTTCGGGTTGTTTGAAGCCCGCGCCGCGCTCTTGGGTCGGCAATTGGAATCCGACAGGTGCCCTTGTGGTTTCTCCGCGTGCTTCGATTTCCTCAAGGAGCCATCTGACCAGAACCCCAGGGTCGCGCTCACCCAGCAATCGCGCGCGATGCGCGACAACCGCAAAGTCACCGGGCGTCTGCCCCTCGTGAAGCGGAAAGCGCTGCGGCCAGCTGAGTGCGAAGGTTTTCTCGAAAAGCGCCTTTACCTGGCTTTGCGTCATCGCCTTGAATGTCGTGCGAATGGTGAAACGGCGCTGGGTTGCAGCATCGAGGTTGTCCGCGAGGTTCGTCGTCGCGACGAAGGGCGCGCGCAAATGCTCGAGCTGTACAAGCATCTCGTTCACCTGCCTTACCTCCCAGCTGCGCTGCCCTGCCTCACGCCGGTACAGAAAGCTCTCGGCCTCATCGATCAGGAGGAGGGCATCGCGCTCTGCTGCGATGGCAAAGGCCTCGGCAATGTTCTGCTCGGTCTCGCCCACAAATGGGCTCATTAGATCTGATGCCCGCCGCTCTTCGATCTCGATCCCCATCAGCTCGGCAAGATGCCTGGCAAAAGCTGATTTGCCCGTGCCGGATGGTCCAGAAAGCAGAAGGCTCCATGCCCGATCCGGTGAAGCGGCCAGTTGCTGGGCTAAGCGCTTGAGGTCCGTCTCCGCGTTCGACAATCGCGGATCATAGGTCGACCGCGTGCAGATCTCGGGCGCACATGACTGACCGAGGCCGCGCATGACACTGTGGATCGCAGTTTTTGCCACCTCCGCGCCGCCGCTCGTCAACTTGGCGGCATTGAGCCCGGCTGCCACCACCGCAGGGGGTGCCTTGATACTGGCAAGGTCGCGCAACTCCGCTGAGTTTAGCGATAGCGACACATTCTCGGCCGACCGCCTCACAATTCGTTCGCGTACGGCAAAGCGAGGCCTGTCGAACCCAATCGCCAGTGTCATTCGCCTGAGGACCGCAGGACTCAGCTGCGACCGATCATTGACGATCCAGATGGTAGACACTTCGGGGTTCTCGACCAGTCGGTGAATCCATTGCTTCGAGGTCGGCCGGCGTTCGCTGATCCTCAGAACGTCGTCTGCCTCGTCGACAACGATGACCCGGTCTCGGTGGTGACGGCACATGGCGCGCAGCACCATAAGATGGTCAAGTCGCTCCGACCGGTCAGGCTCGTTGCCGTAGTCGTCCGCTAGCCCGGCGAAAGTTGCTCCGCTGCCCGCCTGAGCAGCGAGTGTCCGCGCAAATTCGGTCTTGCCTGTGCCAGGGTCGCCGAACAGGAGAATGCTCACAGGCTGTCTGGTCGCAAGAACCTTCAATGCGATGTCTCGCAGCGGGTTGAGATGCTCGAAATCGTCCCAGCCCAAAGCACCAAGCTCGGGTTCGGGCAAAAGCCAGCGCAGCATCTCCTCCTGCGTTGCGGCGTTCAAACAGATGAGGCGCTTGAGCAGAGAACTCAGGCTATATTCGCCATCGCGATCATCATTGATGAGCCGCGATGCGAAGAGCGGCGATCCCTGAACAAGCCTTTGCTCTGCCATACTGCTCGGAAGGCTGGCGAGGCGTCCGATCACCCTCGGGGACAAGTTGCTGCATGAGAACGGCCCGCGCCGCACCAGTTCGCGCCAGCTTTCGTATCGTCCCCAGCGCGCAAAAACGCCCAGAATGACCGTGTCGGTCGGCTCAAGGCCAAACAGATCGCTGATCCAGGACAGGAGCCGATCGAGCTCTGTCGTTTCACCGGGCATTGAGGTCAGCTGGCGAGCGATGACCTTCGCTTCGGCAATCGTCGGTTTTTCACGATTGGCGATCCTGCGCAGTCCAGGGACGGGTGTTTCCCGTTCGATCAGCTCGATCAGATCCTCGCCGGAGCGTTTCAACTGATGAGCAGTCAGGCTTTGCAGGATTTTTGCTGAAGCCTGCGCGAAGTGTGCAGCCTCGCCCTTGGTGTCGAGATCGAGATTGGTTTGATAAGGCGAGCGACGTGCCATGGTAGCGGTGGTTTCCCTCAGATTTGGTTTCGGCCATGCTCTTAAACCACCGATGTGCGACAAAATTGGTCATATAAAAGCTTCGACTGGTCGATCCAGCTTGCTCATTGCGAACAAACAGTTAGCAGTGGATGTTCATGTCACAGCGTCTCAGCAACCTCGACCGCACCCTCAAACTTGTGCACGCGCTCACCCAGAGCATCGAAGGCCTTACCCTGGACGAAATGGCGGCCTTGCTCGGAGTGAACCGCCGCACGGTTGAGCGAATGCGCAATGTGATCTTGATTCACTTCGACCTTGACGAATTGGTCGATGGCCGCCTCAAGCGCTTCAGGATCAAGGATAGCCCGGGCCGAGCCTATGCCCGCCCGAGTTCAGCTGAGGTGGCTGCCCTTCAATCCGTGGTCGAAGCGGGGCGGCGAGAAGGTACGGCCAATACCGATGCCCTCGAGAAGCTGCTTTCCAAGACCAAGATTGCCTTCGACAGCGCCGAGCGGCGCCGTCTCGACAATGATTTGGAGCTCCTGACCAAGCTGCAACGATCACGCGTTGCCGCAGGGCCAGCGGTGATAGTTTCTCCAGAAGACCTCACCACAATCCAGTCGGCAATTCTTGCCAGCCATTGTGTTGATTTCGACTACCGACCGGGTTGGGCGGATGAGCCTTCCTGGCGGAGGGTCATCCCTTTTGGCCTGATCCATGGACCGATCACGTACCTTCTCGGAAAGATGCCTGACCGGGACGATCCGCCCTTTACCTTCCGGCTCGACCGGATGACCAATGTGCGGGATAGCGGCGTTGTGGGCTGCCCGCCGGAGGACTGGGATCTTGATGCCTGGATGGCCCGAAGCTTCGGCATCTGGCAGGAGGCTGACCACGACATCGTTTTCAGAATTCTGCCCCATGCCACCGAGCGCGCCCGCGCCTGGCGATTTCATCCCAAACAACAGATCGAAGAAGATGGCGAACAGCTCGTGGTTAGCTTCAGTTCCGGAGGCTTGGTCGAGCTGGCCAACCACCTGTTTGGCTGGGCAGGGGACCTGATCATCGAGCAGCCGGAGGCGCTCAAAGACGTTATGTGCGAACGACTTGCCGCCGCCCAAACTATGGTGCGACCAGATTTGTCGTAAGCGAGAGGTAAGGAACAAGCGCGTAGGCAGTCAGCAGAGCGCTGGGGGAAAATTTTTTGATGTTTGAAGACTGTTATCTCCGGATCGGAGACGCGCCCTTTACGAGCTGCATGCCGCTTAACGCGCAACTGCTCGCCAGCCTTTATGCTCTGCCCCATTCAACCGAAAAGCCTGTCCGCGAAGCCCTCGAGCAGCTTGGTGAAGCTGCACCATGGGCGGAAAGCTATTCAATCGCGCCGGAGCAAACGGCAGCAGCGGTGAGCGCGATGCTGTGTCACCTTATGATGGCGACAAGCGATCTTGATCCGGCATCTATCACAACCGAAGGCTTGCCCGCCGGCACGCGGGCGCGTCTTCACCTTGAGGCTCTCTCGAATCTTTGGTCGAGCAATCAGGACCTTCTTCCTGCCGATCTTGCAGCACTGAGGGCTTTTCTGGCCTGCGATGCGGTTGATGCGCTTCAGTCCTTCGCTGTCGTGTGGGATCGCAATCGGGAAGATCTGACGCGTATGGAGCGCTCTGTTCTTGAGCGTCTCGAGCTTCATCACGGCAGATTGAGCGATGAGGACCCTGATTTCGGCCGGCTTATCGCTGCGCGTAAGCACCACTCAGCTTCGCAATCGACATTCCTGGGTCATGCGCAGCGTCATCTGCTTGATGCTCATGCGTCTCCTACACCCCAAGACGACAGCCTCGCCGTTCTTTCCGTCCGCGACCCTTTGACCGAATGCGAGGCGGCCGCAGCCATAATCCAGCGCTGGCTTGCCGAGGATCAAGACCTCAAGCAGAGCGACATCGGCGTTATCGTACCGCCCAATAGCGAATATGGTCTCTATCTCGCCGAAAGCTTGCAGCACGCAGGGTTGAGTGCGTCGTCTTTGCCGAGCCCGTGCGCGCGTCGGAATATCGGACCAGAAGCGCTGTTGCATTTTCTCCAATGTCGGCGGCGCCCGGCACCCGCGATGGCACTTGCATCGCTTTACTGTTCTCCTGTCCTGTGTTGGCCGCCGGAAGTGGGCAACGCGCTCGCCACAGCTGCGATGTCAGGCGATTTTGCACCGCGCTTGGCCTACGATCTGACCGGAAATCAGGCGGCATTGTTTTCGCTGATCCGCTCGCCTTCGCCAGCGACCAATGGGCAGCTCAAAGAGCAAATCCGATCCTTCGTGCGGCTTCTTAGTCAAAGCAGCGCATTTGCGCAGGATGGTTTCGAGGCCAAGCAGCATGCGGCACGCGTCATCAACGCGCTTGGCAATGGCCAGGATGCTGGTGAGGCGGAGCTCGAAAGGGCCATCAAGATCGCTGCGGCCTATCAGACAGAAGCTTCATCAAGAGGGACATACTTCCTCGGCGGTCTTTCCGTCATGCTCGCGCATGAGGCGCCAAAGCGAGCTTACCGCAAGCTGCTTCTTTTGGGCTTCAACGACGGACAATATCCCTCAACACCATCTGGCAACCCTTTCTTTCTCGATAGCGAAGTGGCCCTGATCGCCGACCGTACTGGCATTCAGCTGCCATCGCAGGCGAAGCAGCTCGGCAATGCGCTCGATCTGTTCAATCGCCAGATCGCTGCTGCGAGCGAGCAGTTGATTGTCCTTCTCTCCGAGCGCGATCGCGCCGGCAACGCGCAGTCCGTCTCATCGAGCTTGCCGCTGATCTCCCGGCTCGTTGAAGGCATCGATGATCCTGAGAAGCTGATTGAACCGCTCAGCCATAGCGATGGGACGATCTGGGACCGACTGGTCAGCTGGAAACCACGTCCGGTCATCGAGCCGAAGGCCTATCCCGAGGTCCCGGCGCACTACGAATTCGAATTTGATCTCCTCAGCCTGCGCAAGAAGGACGACGGCACACCGCGCGCCCAAAGCCCGAGCCGGCTTGAGAAGCTGCTGGTCAGCCCGCTTGCCTGGGTGTTGGCCGAACTCGAGGCCGAACATGTCTCATGGCAGCCCGAGGCGCTCGACGTGATGCTCCGCGGGTCGCTTGCTCACGAAGTGTTCGAACGTCTCTTCCCGCCAGGAAAGGACCACCCTTCGCCCGAACAGATCGAAGCGGAGGTTCCCAGGCTTCTTCTTGACCGCATCCGCGCCATCGCCCCGTTCCTGCAGACCTCTGCATGGACCGTGGAACGCAACATGCTTGAGACGGAAATTATCAAATCCGCCAAGCATTGGTCGCTGGTTCTCAAGTCTTTGGACGCAGAGATTGTGGGCAATGAATTCTGGCTGGGCGGCAGCCTGTTCGATCATCCCATCCACGGGAAGGCCGATTGCCTGCTTAGGCTGCCCAACGGGCAACCAGTCGTCGTCGATTACAAGAAAAGCAGCTCCGGCAACCGGCGTGACCGACTTCAGAAGGGATGGGATCTGCAAGTCGAACTCTACCGCCGGATGGAGGTTCGGATTGATGACCGCAGCGGCGACGCTGTCATTCGAATTGCCGAAACTCTAACCAGTTGGCCGACGCCGCCAGCGGTCGCTTACCACACACTCAATGATGGCAATCTGCTGCTCAACGGTGTCGACGACCTGGACAACGCTGAGGTCGAACTTGTCGGCGGCGACATTGCCAAGAATGCCGTCTCACTCATTTCCGCAAGGTTCAAGGCGCTCAAAGCGGGCCGCTTGGAAACCAACACCACGGCTGACGCCAAGTCTTTCCAGAAATCAGCCGCCCTCAGCACCTATGCGCTCGAAGACAGTCCGCTCATCGCAGCGTTCATGCGCGACGACACAGCGCCGTCAGTAAGCTTCACGGATAATCAAAATGACTGAACTTTCGATTGTGCCGGCAGGGGCAGGGGCGGGCAAAACCCACCACATTCAGGAAACCCTTACCCAGTGGGTGAGGGAAGGAAAGGTGCGGCCCGAGCGCATATTGGCCGTTACCTTCACGGAGGCCGCTGCTGGCGAACTGCGCCAGCGGATCAGGAGTGCGCTGATCAGTGATGGCAATCTCCAGGCGGCGCTCGCTGTCGAACGGGCCTATGTCTCGACCATTCATGGTCTCGGCCGGCGCCTGCTGATCGAGCATGCCTTTGCGTCCGGGTCATCGCCGCAGCAGCGCTTGATCGCCGAAGATGAGCAGGACCTGCTGATCCGCCGCTCGATCGAGGAAAATGATGCGCTGCGCGAGCTGTCGCGTAACCTCGCGGCATTCGGCTATCGCGGCAGTTTTGTTTCGGACGAAAGTGCTGAAGACAGTTTTCGCAAACGGCTTTTGGGCGTCATCGCGCTGCTGCGAACGCTTGGCCCGCGCGGCAGTGATCCGGCTATGGCCGATTTTGTCGAAGCATCGATCCGGCAAGGCTATGGCGAGCCGCAGGGCAGGACTGATGCACTGGTAGCCGGGTTGAAGGCAGCCGTCGACGACCTGCTTCATGCATTCCCGAGATCCTTGGCCGAGACTGCAACCAATGCGACCGCAAAGAGCGACTTCGGGGAAAATTTCCAGGCGCTCAAACAGTCTGCGCAGATGCTGGCAGGAGAGGGCAAGGACTGGCGTCTGTGGCAGAAGCTCCGCGGTCTTCGTCAGTCGAAGCGCGGCAGCCCGACCCCCGATGGCTACGACGACTTGGCAGATGCAGTCATGGCGGCCGCCGACAAACTCGTCTCCCATCCGGGCCCGCTTGAAGATGCCATTCTCCACGCGCGCGCGTTGGTCGAGGGCGCTCAGGCAGCCATGTCTGACTATGAAACCCGCAAGCGAGAGCTTGGCGTTATCGACTTCAGCGATATGGTGACGAACGCCGCGAGGATCCTCGACGAAAAGCCTGAAGTCCTTGCAGCAATCATGGACGAAGTGGACTGCGTCATTGTCGACGAGTTCCAAGACACAAACCCGATCCAGTTTACCTTCCTGTGGTCATTGGCGCGCCAAGCCAAGCATGCGCTGATTGTGGGCGACACCAAACAGGCAATCATGGGTTTTCAGGGCGCTGATCCGCGGCTCACGGTCGCCCTCACAAACCAATTCGAGACCAGCCCGCTCCATCGCAACTGGCGTTCCGATGCGCGGATCATGGATTTCGTGAACGCGCTCGGCCCGTGTCTCTTTGGCGAAGATTACACGCCGCTGACTGCACAGAATCCAGCGGGCCCTGACACTGCGCTGGAGGTGATCCAGCTGGCTTGCAAACGCAATTCGAGGTCTGGCGGCAAGCCTCAGCATTTCATCGCCGACAGGCTCTTGTCGCTGCTGGCCGACGAGAAGATTGCGATCATTGATCGTCATTCGAAGAAGCTGCGAGAACTCGAGCCACGAGACATTGCCGTTTTGTGCCCAACGCATAGTCATTGTGCGAGCTATGCAGGTGCTCTGCGCTCGCTGAGATTGCCAGTACGCGTGGCTGAAGGCGGCTGGTGGCAGAGCCATGTGGTTCAGGCCGCCTGCTTCGCACTTCGCGTCGCTGTGGACCCCAATGACCGTCACGCGGCAATTTGCATGGCGACCTTGGGGCCGGGCGCAACGCCTCTTCCCGAAGCGCTCGGCGCGCTTGCGCAGCATGGTCGCATAGCTGCGCCGGAGCTTGCGAGGCTGGAAGCACTCTGGCCCGAGTCCCTTGCCACTCCGGTTGATCACCTTGTTCATCAGGTGATCCGGGCATCAGGACTTCGGGAGTGGTGCGATATGCTCGATGAGCCGGCGCAAATGAGAGCAGACCTGCTGCGCTTTGAGGCAGAAGCGGGAGCCTTCATGGAGGCTCACCGTGATATGCGCGAGGCCTCCGGCTTTTATGGTCAAAGCGCCAACGTGTTCCTCGGATGGCTCGAGAATAAGGTTGGCTTGAAGGGTGAGGACCTGCGGCCCAATCCCGCAGGCGCTGAAGCAGACGGGATCGAGATTGTGACCTGGCATGCGTCCAAGGGACGCGAATGGCCGATCGTCGTAGTTTGCGGATTGGACCACAAGTTCGACCCCAGACCTGCGACATTCAGCACGAAGTTTCCCGGTTTTGACGATCTCGACCATGTTATTGGCGAGGCAACCCTGGCCTATGCGCCTGAGTTTGCCGCACCCGAAGCGACGGATCGTTTTCTCGAAGAGCTCTATCCAGAGTGCGAAGAAACGGCGCGTCGGTTGCTCTACGTAGCGCTCACGCGAGCCCGCAATCGCCTCATTATTGAGTGGCCGCAGGACGACGAGAAGGTCGATCCACCATTGCCGATCACGTCTCGCCGTCTGATGAACGATGTCTACGGCCTCACGCTGCAGGGAAATCAGATCATTATCGGTACGGACAGCTTTCCTGCTCGCATGACGATCTGCGACAAGGAAATCCCGGCTTCCTTCGCAGCTGAAAACCGGGTTGGCTTGGATGCGTCGGATCGCGAGCTGCGTTTCGCCATTGAAAAGCGACCAATTATGGAAATGGAGGCGGTGATCAGCCCGTCACTGGCGCTTTCAACTCATCGCCCATTGCCGCTTGAGGTCGAGACAAGAGCGGTTGCGGATGGTGTTCGACTGTCGGGCACGGATCTCGCCCAGGCAACGGATAAGGGAACTGCCGTTCACGAGGCTTTGCGGATACTGCTGTCCCGACCAGATCTGAGAGATAGGGTGGGGCAGCATTGCCGGGCGTCCGAGGCCGAGGTCGAGCTCCTCGCGAAGCAGGCGCAAGCACTTCGTCAGACCCTGACCGATCTCGGCTATCCGCGTCTGCATGTCGAACAGCCAATCGAGATCGAACTGGCCGATGGAGGATGTCAGAGCATCATCGTCGATCTGATCGCCGAGGGGGCAAATGGCTTCATGATCATCGATCACAAGAGTGGGGCAGTCGTAGATCATGCCCTTCGCTTCGAAAGCTACTGGCCGCAGTTGGCAGCGTACATCGATGCTGTCGGCATAAAGGGCGGAAGGCCGGTTGATAGCGCAGCCATTTTTTGGACAGAAACCGGCGAGCTAACGATCGGACGAGATCCCGGGCTGAGCGCGTGACGCAACAATTGGGAACTCCTCATGCTTTAAGATCGGTGTGATTGATCGCTTTCCTTCCGATGGTCAGTCTCGGCTGAACGACGCAGGATATCTAGATGTCTTGCAAGAGGAAATGAGGGATCAAGTGGTTCATTGGCCCAAGGTGCCACCGCTTTTGACGTATCGGGATGAGAGGCTTGGCACATGAAAAAACCTGATTCTGTTGCGGCGCTGACCGAATTGGGCCGTGTTCGCCTATCAAAGTCATTCTTTTTGCGGGATTTTCTGTTCTCAGACATCGCCGCGATTCATGGTCTGACCAACGTGCCTGATGATCCGGACCTGGCGATCGCAGCAGGAAGCAAGCTCTGCGAAGAACTGCTTGAACCATTGCAGGATCGGTTTGGCCGTATCGCTGTTCGATCCGCCTTTCGGTCGTGCGAAGTCAATGGGTTGGGCAATGAGATGCAAGCTGCGGGAAAGGGCGGGTACAACTGCGCGTCGAACGAGGCCAATTTTGCCGGGCATATCTGGGATCGACGCGATGCCAAAGGCCGGATAGGTGCCACGGCCTGCGTCGTCGTTCCGGCATTCTGGGACACATTTCAGGCAGACGGGGATTGGCGAAAGCTGGCCTGGTGGATCCACGACCGCCTTCCCTATTCGAGCCTCTATTTCTTCCCGAAGTTCTGGGCCGTCAACATCGCCTGGCGCGAGGAGCCAGAGCGACGGATCGACAGCTACACCTATCCCAAGGGCTGTTTGACCAAGGCGGGCATGCCGAACAATTCTGGATCACACGAGCAGGAATGGGCTGGCATCGAGGCAGCGATGGTGCGCGGATATGCGTGAAAGGGAAGCCGGCATGTCGATCCCAGGTCAGCTAATCACCGCCGTTGATATGGCGATCGCGAGCGGAATAGATCCGAAGCGCTTTCGAGCTGCTCTTCGCGCTGCAACTCTCGATTGGCATCCGCACAATGGACGTTGGGAGGTCGTCCGGGGGAGCGATCAGCACCAAGACATGGAGAGGGTCATGGCGCAGCTGGCAGCAGGGCGTCTCAGGCTCCGACCGCCTTCTAAAGCCGTACACCGCGTTGCCTCGGCCGCAATTCGCGACGAGCATTACGTGCTCGATCTTTGTGATGCAGTTCTCGGACTGAAGGCTGCCAGGCAGCATTGCTTCCCATTTCTCACTGGAGATCCGGATCGGCATGGTCGCCAAAAGCCATTGCCCGTTGATGGCTTTTACCCGGCTCTTGGCCTTGTTGTGGAATATCATGAGCGCCAACACCGCGAACGCGTCGGGTTCTTCGACGATAAGCCGACGGTTTCCGGCGTGTCGCGGGGCGAGCAGCGCCGACGATATGATGAGCGCCGCGCCGAAGTGCTGCCGAGGCATGGCTATAGCTTAGTCGTTCTCGAGGTGCATGAATTCGCGCATGATAGAGCCAAGCGCCTACTCAGGTTACCTCAAGACGAGGCAATCGTCAGGCAGCGCCTTCAAAGCTTTATCGCCTGATTAATGGTTATTCGGGCAATGATGCACGATGGCTATTGAACCTCGTAATCCCCGACTTGCTGTATTGATAGACGCCGACAATGCGTCCTCCCGGATCGCACCGCGGCTTTTTGAGGAGATTGCCAAAATCGGTGAGGCAAGTGTCCGACGTATTTACGGCGATTTTTCAGGCACCAGACTGAAATCCTGGGCCGACGTTCTCGCTACGCATGCGATCAAGGCGCACCAGAACTTCGCATACACCAGTGGCAAGAATGCCTCGGACATTGCTTTGGTTATCGACGCAATGGACCTTCTCCATACCGGTCGTTTCGATGGCTTTTGCCTTGTCTCGTCCGACAGTGATTTTACTGGCTTGGCCTCGCGTATCCGAGAGCAAGGCGTAGACGTGTACGGTTTCGGAGAGCAGAAAACACCCGAGAGCTTTCGCCAAGCCTGTCGCCGCTTCATCTACACTGAAAACCTGCTGCCAGAGGCGCCCACTCCAGATCAGCCGGGTGGACAGGACTCCCGTCCGGCTAATGTCATGAAACCGCCCACGGCCGCAGCACCTTTGATTCGGACCGCTATCTCACAGCTTGATGATGAAGGGGGCTGGGTACCTCTCGGCCGCGTGGGCCAACGTCTTGCGGCGCTCGCTTCCGACTTTGACCCCCGAACCTATGGCCAAGGCAAGCTGAGCGACTTGGTCGAAAATGCCGGGGGTTTCGAATCTCGCCGAACTGATACGGGACACTTGCAGATCCGCGTCGTTGCCTCGGAAAATGCGGGCAAGGCTAAGGCTAAACATGCCAAGCCCTCATGATCTTCCCGGTTCGCTCCTGCGTGAGCTTGGCTCGCCTGGTGTGCTGAAGGTTTGACGAGGGGTCACTGCGGATGGCTCGCCTCACTAAAGCGAATTTGAGCTACCTGAAACGCCATGGGATCGAACCCGAAGAAGCTTTTGATGCCTCGGGTCTGAAACGCGCCGAATATCGACCGAGAATGAAGGCTGAGGGGAAGTTCGTCGCCTACGGTGTCACGCCGTGTCAAAACGGCCATGCTCTGCGCAATCGGTACGGAAACTGCATTGAGTGTTTCCCGGCCTCAATCGCATTTGCGCGCCGGAGTGAATTGCCAGGCTACCTTTACCTTGCCCAGTCGTCGGATTTGGGTTTGATCAAAATCGGCTTCTCAAGCGACGATCCGGACAATCGGATCTACATCGCGAATCTCGACGGCTACGGCGGAGCGTGGGACTGGCGGATTTGCATGACGGTTTGGGCAGAACATGCCGGCGCGAAAGAGATCGCCGTGCATCGCTCGCTTTTCGAATTTCGCAATGAAAGGCTCTGGGTACGGAATGGGGCGGCAGTCGTTTCGAAGGAGCTTTTCGATTGTGATCTCGCTCTGGCCATCGAAACTTTGTCGGCGCATCTAACGGCCAGAGAGCAAAAGGCGATCGACTACCGATAAGCGTCATTGAAAATGCATCTGCGTGGTCGCGTCACGAACCCACCAAGCACTGGCGCATTGTCGCGACCAATTTTGTCGTAGAGAACGTATAGAGGGTCGGAATGAACTCAAACTTCCGCACAAGCTTCACCGACCCCATCCAGATTGCGACCCTGGCCGCTGGCAGTGGCTGCATCGGCGTATCATTTTGCCCGGGCAAACAGAGTAGGTCCGTTGGTGGATTTGACTGGCGGCGTGACCTCGCTGTTGACTTGGACGCGGTCTCTGAGTGGGGCGCTGTAGCGGTGATTTCGCTCATAGAGGACCATGAGATTGATGCGCTTGGCGTTTCAAATCTGGCGTCGGAGGTGGCAGCTCGAGGGATGAAGTGGTTTCACCTGCCAATCCCCGACGTCACCGCACCTGGCGCTGATTTCGAGCATGGGTGGCGCTCTGCCGGGCCCCATGTGCGCGGCTTACTCGCCAGCGGACAAAGCGTCTTCATTCATTGCAAGGGCGGGCTCGGCCGCGCGGGGACGGTAGCCGCGAGGCTCCTCATTGAGCTGGGAGAAGCCGAGCCGAAAGATGCAATTGCACGCGTGCGCGAAGTCCGCCGCGGCGCAATCGAGACTGTGCCTCAAGAAGATCACCTGCATTCGATCTGGAATATCTACGACCGCGCTCGTGGATGCTTGCTTGGATTGGCTGTAGGCGATGCCTTGGGGACGACCCTCGAGTTCAGGCCGCGCGATTCCTATGACCACATTACCGACATGATCGGGGGAGGGCCGTTCGGTCTGGAGCCGGGAACTTGGACCGATGACACATCCATGGCATTGGCGCTCGCAGAGGCATTACTCGCAAGTGCAGCGCAGGGATCCGCTTTCGAGCCAGAGGAGGCGCAAAGTCGCTTCGTCGATTGGTGGCGAAATGGAGCATACAGCCCGACAGGTCACTGTTTCGACATCGGGATTACGACCAGCCAAGCGCTTGGCCGGTTTGAAGCGACCGGCGATCCAATTTCGGGCTCAGCTGACCCTCATTCGGCGGGGAATGGTTCGCTCATGAGGCTGGCACCGGTCGCAATCTGGGGAATCCATGAGGATCCATCGATTGTGGCTCGTGTCGCCCGTCGGCAAAGCGCAACCACCCACGCAGCACCAGCCTGTCTGGAAGCCTGTGATGCTTACTCATTGATCCTTCGGGCAGCCATTCTCGGTGCTGATTTCGAAGCGGCAATGACCCAAGCGCACGGCGAGTATGGGTCTGTGATCGCGCCGATCATTGCTGGCAGCTGGCGCGGGAAGCAGCGCCACCAAATTTCCAGCAGCGGTTTTGTGGCGCATAGCCTCGAGGCGGCTCTTTGGTGCGTTGCAAGCACGGACAATTTTGACGACGCCGTGCTTCTGGCAGCAAACCTGGGGGACGACGCCGATACAACTGCGGCCATCACAGGTCAGTTAGCAGGAGCTCTGTACGGAGCCTCGTCCATCCGGAAGTCATGGCTGGAGAAGCTGGCTTGGCGCCATAGGATTGAGGATCTGGCTCGAAACCTGGCCTTCTCGACAAAGACGCTGCCGAGCTAGGTTTGACAGATCGGATGATGACGCCAACACATCAGTGTTTCGATGATACAGCGCACTCGGAGCTCACAGATAGACGGCAGACTTGGCCCAATTACCTACAGCGGGGTCGAACCCCAGAAATCAAACCGGGGTCCAAGCCTGCCTACTCCCGGGGGAGATGTCATGAAGATGATCCATAGGAACGAAAAGCCAATCCTGACTTCCACATATTCAGCATGATCACCGCGAGTTTGCGGGCGACCGCGACCCGTGCCTTCAGAATCCCGATCCTGCGTGCCAGTCGAAGCCCCCAGGCACGTAAATGGCTTTCTGTCTCAATCCTGCATAGGATTACGGTCGCGGCCGTGATCAAGTGCATTCTCGTCAGTTTGTTGCCATGCCGACTGATACGTCCGCGGCGTGATGTAATTCCGGATTGGTGCAGCGTTGGGGTGAGACCAAGGTAGGCGCCGACATCTCGGTTATGTTTGAAGCGATAGGGGTCTCCAATTGCGCTGTAGAACGAGAGCGCGACGATGGTTCCGACCCCGGGGACAGTCATGAAATTTGAGCAAGCGGGTATGCTTGAAGCAAGATCCCGCAACTGTCGATCGAGTACCGAGATCTGTACGCGAAGTGCCTCCGCGATTTCGACTATTGGATATAAGTCGATCCCGATCTCCAAGCCCTCGCGCTTCATGAGCCTGGTCTGATTTTTGACTTCGGCTAACAGTGCTCCCTGACCGGTTAGAAGCTTTATGTCCCCCCCGTGAAGGCGGATGATCGATTGGATCACTGCATCTGTTCGGGTCCGATTCTTCAAAAGGGTTCGTCGCACATTCATGAGTGACCGGATGTTCTGATGCTCCAGTGGCTTTAGGTAGACTGAGGAACCCATCGTTCGCGCGATACGGCCCAGTTCAGCCAATCCTCGTGCATCATGGACGTCGGTTTTTTGCCGCCGGATTGCTAGGAATTTGCTAGACTTGCGGACATCGACCACCTGAACTGGAAATCCAAAGGACATGAGTTCACGCACCATTTGGGTGCCATTTCCTGCTTCAATCGTGACGCGTTGGACGGCTTCGACCCCGTGCCTCCGCAGGATGTCCCTGATGGGCCCGGATTTTGTCTCGCAAATTCCCTCGAAAATGATTTGTCCGTCAGCGTCCACCAAGCAAACCGCAGTTTCGAGATGACCGGCATCGAGGCCAACCCAGTAGTTTTGATAGACCATCCAGCGTCTCCCGAGAGGCTCATGCCGGACGCCATGACTATCCACGTATCAGGCCGAAGCCGAATAGGAATGATCCTCGTTCGCGTGATAAGCGCGTAGGAAACGGTAGGAGCAGCGAGGATGGACTCACGAAAGGCTTTGGACGAGCTCATACAAGAGCGAGAGGAGTCCTATTCAGCCGTCTCCCGTCTCCTCGGACGAAATTCAGCTTACATCCAACAATACATAAAGCGGGGGTCACCAGCACGGCTCGATCAGAGTGACATCGCTCAGCTCGCCCTCCATTTCGACGTGCCGGCAAAACTGCTCGGGGGAAAAGCTCGTGCCACCACTGCCCGGCGTTCAGTCGTTACAGTGCCTGTGCTTTGGTCAGAAAGCCTTGGCGAGCCTCTCGAGCGATCGCGTCTGGTTGATGAGGCTTGGCTAAAGCGCCTGTGTAGCAGACATGGCGGCGTCGCAATTCTGCCAATCATCGGGGACGCTATGGAGCCGACGCTACGTCAAGGTGATGAGGTGATGATCCAAAGACTACGTGCCGGCGAGACCTTACATGATGGACTTTATGCGGTCAGGGGATCGTCAGAGACGTTCGTTCGACGGATTGCGCTCGACCCAACAGGGAACCGCATCTCTGTTCTGACGGACCATCCATCTTTTCCAAGCTGGAACGGCGTGCTTCGAAAATCCGTCAACGTCATTGGAAGGGTGCTCTGGATCGGCGCTCAGAGTCTGATTCAAAACTATCGCGTTGGATTTCAGGCTCTTGCGATGCGGCGTGCGAGGAGCTGGATTGAGGCGATGAACAGCCAGGCGGTTGCCGAGGCGATGGACTGCTCGAAGTCTTTGGCGAGGCGGCGGTTGCGACCGAGCCATGCAAAGGTCCGCTCGACCACCCAGCGTCTGGGCAAGACCTCGAAGCCCTTGGCGTGGTCGGACCGCTTGATGATCTCGATCGTCCACTTCCCGATCTTGCGCAGCGCCTGGCGCAGCTTGTCGCCGGCATAGCCACCATCGGCGAAGATGTGCCTGAGCCAAGGATGGCGGCGGATGATCTCAGCGAGGACGAGCGGGGCGCCATCGCGATCCTGCACGTCAGCGGTGTGGACCACGGCATGAACCAGATTGCCCTCGGTGTCGGTCACGATGTGCCGCTTGCGCCCCTTGATCTTCTTGCCCGCGTCATAGCCGCAAGGCCCGCCGCTCTCGGTGGTTTTGACGCTTTGGCTGTCGATCACCCCAGCGCTGGGAGAAGCTTCGCGCCCGACGGCTTCCCGCCCGATCAGCAGCAGGGCGTGATTGAGCGAGAGCCACAGACCATTG
>OFDN01000735.1_pt1 | contig 24722 bp, 21 predicted proteins | sample 1520971 | NCBI WGS metagenome assembly OFDN01 (sample SAMEA94257418, study PRJEB24077) | hot springs metagenome | biome: Aquatic biome; feature: Geographical feature; material: Water | place: India | collected 2012-06-12 | depth 5 m
CGAAGGCAGACTTAAGTCTGCCTTCGGCTTTTTATATTTAATATTTAAGAATTAATCCTGTTAGTACACTGCTACCAGTTTATCAACGTTGTAAACGCCTTGCGCCAGTTTTTCTTTCACTTCGCTAAAGGCTTTCAACGTTTCTTCTACATCAGCAAGGCTGTGTGCAGCAGTAGGTATCAAGCGTAATAAAATAACTCCTTTGGGTACTACAGGATATACTACTATTGAGCAGAAAATATCGTAGTTCTCACGTAAATCGTGGGTAAGTGCAGTGGCTTCGGGTATGGTTCCGTTTAATATTACGGGGGTAACGGGCGATGTGGTTACACCAATATTAAAGCCACGTTCACGTAAGCCGTTTTGCAATGCGTTTACTATCGTCCACAATTTCTCTTTGTGTTCGGGTTGGCTGCGCAACAGTTCAAGGCGTTTCAAAGCACCGATAACCATAGGCATGGGCAAACTTTTGGCAAATATTTGCGAGCGCATATTATAGCGCAGGTGTTTTACCACCATTTTGTTACCGCCTATAAATGCACCGATACCTGCCATGCTCTTAGCAAAGGTTCCAAAATAAATATCGATACCGTTGGTTACGTCTTGCTCCTCTCCTATCCCTGCGCCGGTTTTACCCATTGTGCCGAATCCGTGTGCATCATCCACAAACAAACGGAAGTTGTATTTTTCTTTCAGTGCTACAATGCCTTTTATGTTGCCTTGTGCGCCGCTCATTCCAAACACACCTTCAGTAATCACCAATATACCGCCGTTGTTTTCAGCAGCTACACGGGTAGCGCGTTTCAACTGGGTTTCAAGGCTGTCCATATCATTGTGGTTATACACAAAACGTTTGCCCATGTGCAAGCGCACCCCGTCGATAATACAAGCGTGGCTTTCAGCATCGTACACAATTACGTCGTGGCGGTCAACCAAAGTGTCAATGGCACTTACCATACCTTGGTAGCCATAGTTCAGTAGTATTGCATCATCGTACCCTACAAAGTCGGCAAGCTCGCGCTCCAATTGCTCGTGGTAGTTGCTGTTACCGCTCATCATGCGGGCACCCATCGGGTAGGCCATACCAAATTTAGCTGCAGCGTCAGCATCGGCTTTGCGCACTTCGGGGTGGTTGGCCAGCCCTAAGTAGTTGTTTAAACTCCAAATAAGTTTGGTTTTGCCCCTAAAAATCATGCGGCTACCTATTTCGCCTTCAAGTTTAGGAAACATATAATACCCTTCGGCCCCTTCGGACCACATGCCCAGCGGACCGGGCTTACCTGCTAACTTCTCAAATAAATCCATAAACTGCTATGCTTTTACGTTGCGGCAAAATAAAGGAAAATTATTACTGTAAACTATGATGTTGCACATATTCACAACTTAAGAAATACTTTGTTAATAACTTTGGTAAGTGCTAAATAACCTGATAGTTATTTTTGTAGTGCTTTTAGGAGTAGACCTAGAAGGGATTATGTTTAATGTTATCTCCAGCCCTGCTGTTGCTACTAAATCAATCGATTTCTTTAGCATCAACCCAGCGCTTAGCGTACAGGTGCTTTGATAATACAAATATAGCATAAGTTGTATCATAGATATGGCTTCAATGTTTAAGATGACGTTAGATTACGAGAATAGCCACGTGATCATTAAGTCAGTTGGCGACTGAAGCATGCGCCGGGGGTTTTCTTAAAAAAAGCAACTCACGTCAAGTTGATAAACCCCACGGCTTTGCATTATTAGCTTATTTATGGATGAAGCACATCTATTTTCTGAAGAATTATTTTACGAATGGGTAAAAGCGGAAAAGGAGAAAAGTAAAACTAAGAGAGGATATATTCACTTTGATAGAAAAATCAATATCACCAAAAACGTCTTCTCGTTAAAGAACTTTCTTAGTAATCAATTAAATATCGTCCAACACTCTTTTTATCCACTAATACAAACCACGCTTCAAACGCCTCGCTACAAAAAAACAGGTGCAATTGACAAAAATGGTAAGCCTATCAGAAAATTAGAAATAAAACCTAGAAAAATATCTTATGCCTCACATTTTGATTCTGTAATATATTCTTGGTATTCAACAATTTTAACTACAAAGTATGAAGCCCTCATAAAAAAACTTGGCATTTATGATAATGTTCTAGCATACCTAAAAAAAGGCGAGAGTAATATTCACTTTGCCCATAAGGCTTTCGAGTTTATAAGAAGCCAAAATGAATGCGTTGCACTTGCTTTTGATATTACTAACTTTTTTGATAGCCTTGATCATATTCAACTAAAAAACAAATGGTTAAATGTTTTGAGTGAAAATCAACTCCCTGCCGATCATTTTGCTGTTTATAAATCTATTACAAACTATTCTTTTGTTACAAGAACGGACTTAGAAATTGTTTTTGCCGATTTTTTTAGCCTGCTTGAGAAAAACAAAAAGATTAAGAACCCTAAAGATAAATTTAGACCTGAACGAATCTGTACCCCACGTGATTTTAGAGAATACGTCCGTAAAAAAGGACTTATACAAAGTAATTTGAATATCAATCAAATAGCATCCAGTGAAAAAAAAGAATCCATGTGCGGAATACCACAAGGAACCCCAATAAGTGCATGCCTATCAAATATCTATATGATTGATTTTGACGTCAACATTCAAAATGCAGTTGATAAAGTAAATGGGAAATACTATAGATATTCAGACGATATACTTTTAATTGTACCAAAAAATTATCGTGATTTTATTGTGTCCTTGGTAGCAAATCAAGCTACAAAATCTCATCTTGAACTTAATACTAGTAAAACGGAGATAACATATTTCTACATTAACAGCAATAACAAACTCAGAGCAGTTAATGAAACAAACAAGTCAAATAAATTGCAATATTTGGGATTTGAGTTCGATGGAGAGAATGTATATATCCGATCGTCAAGCTTTTCTAAGTACAATGCTAGACTTTCAGCAAGAATAAAAAAAATTGTAAAAGCTACTTACGGCAAGCACTCCTTGGGAGATATCCCATTTAAAAGAAATCTTTTACAACGATACACTGACTTAGGTAAAAGAAATTTTGTCACTTATGCTATAAGAGCTGGAAGAATAATGGATTCAAAAACAATTAGAAAACAATATAGAAACAGTTCTACAAAAGTTCAAAAGAAACTCCAGACAAGAAAGGAGACCTTTTTACTACGTAAGTCCAGAAGGTAAATTTTATTTAGGTGCTTTTGAGTACAGATACAGGCCTATTAACAGAAATAAGGCATTGGGTATCCATACGGCTATTAAAGGGTCTAAGCCACCTGAGGTGGCAAAGGTGTTACCAAAATGGCTGAACAGCATAAAGCTGCCCCCTATTAATACTCCTAAGCCAAGGTGTATGCCCACCCCGCCACGTACTTTGCGCGATGATATTACAAAGGCAATTAGGGTGAGTATGACGCCTGCAAAAGGGAATGCTATGCGGCGGTATTTTTCAATCAAATAAAAATCTATGTTTTCTGCTCCGCGTATTTTTTCGGCTTCGATAAATTCATTGATTTCTCGGTTGTTTAGCACGCCCACTTCGTCGTTGCGCCTGAAAACGTCCTGTGGGTTAAAGTTCATGGATATATCCATCTGGTCGCCCTTCTTTATCCCTTCATCGCCCGATGGCAAAAAGTCGCGGATAAAATAATTCTGCAAGGCCCACGATTGACTTTCGGGGTTCCAATACAGTTTTTCGGCATATATTTTTTGCTTCATCTCAAGCCCTTCAAAGCGTTCAAGGGTCATGTGATAGCCAAAACTATCTTTATTATTATAGGTTTGAAGGTAGAGGAATTGCCCCTTTTCAAGCTGGCGATGGATGTTGTTTTTCCAGTTGTTATCGAGTTTGCGACCTTTAAGAACGCGGTTCTGAAAATCTACACGACGTTGTTCAGTTTCGGGTATTACCCAAGAGTTTAATAAGTAGGTGATGACGGCCAATACTGCTGCGCCGATTAGGAAGGGACGCAGAAGCCGTTTGAAACTAACCCCGCTGGCAAGTATGGAAACGATTTCTGAATCGGAGGCCATTTTGGAGGTAATTAGCAATACGGCCAAAAAGGTGAACAGCGGGCTAAACAAGTTGTAAAAATAGGGGACAAAGTAAATGTAATAGCCAAAAACCAATCCTCCCAACGATACTTTAGAACTGATAAAATCGTCCATCTTTTCGGAAGTGTCCACCACTATGGATACCAGTATGGCCAGCCCCAACGAAAAGAAAAAGGTGGTAAAGTATTTTTTTAATATGTACCTGTCGATTATCGTTAACACTATCGTGGTTATCTGTTATTGGTTATCCGTTATTCAAATTATTACAGCCTTCTTTGCAATTTTGGAACCATTTGTTGTTTCCATTCAAAAAAAGTGCCTTCGTTTATCTTTTCTCGTGCTTGTTCCATCAACCATAAATAAAAAGTAAGGTTGTGGCGACTGGCTATCATGGCTCCCAACATTTCGCCCGCGTGTATCAAATGGCGCAAGTAGGCTTTGCTAAAATGCGGGGTAATGGTTTCGTCAACAGGACTAAAATCTTCTTTCCACTTCTCGTTGCGCATGTTCATTGTGCCTTCGGCAGTAAACAGCATTCCGTTGCGGGCATTGCGGGTAGGCATCACACAATCAAACATATCTATGCCCAATGCAACACATTCAAGCAAGTTTGCGGGAGTGCCTACACCCATCAGGTAACGGGGTTTGCTGCGGGGCAAAATACCGCATACCAGCTCCGTCATTTCATACATCATCTCAGCTGGCTCGCCTACTGAAAGACCGCCGATAGCATTGCCCTCACAGTCCATGCTTGCAATGTATTCTGCCGATTGTTTACGCAAATCAGCATACACACTGCCTTGTACAATGGGAAAAAGCGTTTGCTCGTATCCGTACAAAGGGTCGGTGGCTCTAAAATGGTCTACACACCTTTTTAACCAACGGTGGGTAAGCTCCATTGAGTTTTTGGCATACTTAGGCTCGCAAGGGTATGGAGTACACTCATCAAAAGCCATAATGATATCAGCACCAATCAGGCGTTGTATGTCCATTACCCCTTCAGGAGTAAACAGGTGCATACTACCGTCGATGTGCGACTTGAACTTTGCGCCTTCTTCAGTTAGCTTACGGTTATCGGCCAATGAAAATACCTGATACCCACCGCTATCGGTAAGTATGGGTCTGTCCCAATTAATAAACTTATGCAAGCCGCCGGCCTGTTTTAAAACATCGGTGCCGGGGCGCAAGTATAAATGGTAGGTATTGCCCAATATTATTTGGGCGTTGATGTGTTCTTTTAAATCGTGTTGGGTAACTGCTTTTACGGTGCCTGCCGTACCCACAGGCATAAAAATAGGGGTTTGTATCACCCCATGCGCTGTTTCTACTTCGCCCGTGCGGGCTTTACTGTTTTTATCTTCTGCCTGTACTGTAAATTTCATGCAAGGGGCAAAAGTAAGTTTTATTCAAAGTGAAACGAAAAGTTTACGATACGACTCCACAAACCGTTCATACTTTCGGTATATACGTAGCCGTCTTTTACCAGTGCATTGCTGATGCCGTTGGTAAGTTTTAACTCGGGTGAAAGTTTAAAGAAAGGGAAGTAAATATCAAACCCTGCACCTAACTCGTAGCTGAATGTATGCGGCTGAACTGCCACCACGGGGTCGGCAAGACTGCGTTGGGCATCAATGTTTGAAGCCAAGTCGTAGCTGTATTTAAACCCGCCTGTTACATAAAACCCGTAATTGCCAAAACGGCGGGTACGGTATTTTACTAATAAAGGTATCTCTAAATATACCGATTCGATTTTTACCTCGCGATTGCTTCTTGAGTTAGTGAATTTATATACAAGGTTACGCTGTGCAAAGGCTATTGAGGGCAGGGCTCGCAGGTTAAAGTTTTCGGCAAAACTGAAATCGGCAATGCCGCCCAGCACAAATCCCGGAAAACGCCTTACCGAAATACTTTGCAGGGTATCAATATTAAGGAACTCATTATCCAAACGGATTTTGAAGTCGTTATTATTGGCACCCAACGTAAAGCCGAAATGCAATTTCTTTTTCGACCAATAGTTGGGCATATTTAGCTGTTGGGCACTAAGTTGCGCGCTGCCAACCAGCAGGATAAGCCAAACTGTTACTTTTATCGTATGCCTGAGTAAACCGTACAAATGCCGAAGGTTAATGTTTTCTGTTCAACTGTATTAAAACCGGTGCTTTTCATAATCCCACAAAACGCGTCCCCTTCAGGAAATGCCATTACTGATTGCGGAAGGTATGTATATGCACTCTGGTCTTTTGAAATCATCTTTCCCCACAGGGGCAAGATATTGCTAAAGTAAAAATTATACAGTTGCTTAATGGGTGTTTTTTTAGGTTTAGAAAATTCAAGCACCACCAATTTGCCTCCGGGTTTCAACACCCTGAAAATTTCGGATAGTCCTTTTTGAAGGTTTTCAAAGTTCCTTACACCAAAAGCAACGATTACAGCATCAAAACTATTGTCTGCAAACTCAAGATTTTCGCTATCGCCCTTCACAAAACTGATTTTATCCTGCAAATTGCGCTTTTGGGCTTTTTCTCGGGCAAAGCTCAGCATACCCTCTGATAAGTCAAGACCTACCAATGTTTGCGGGTTCAATCGTTTGTTCACCTCAAAAGCAATGTCACCGGTTCCGGTGGCTATATCCAATACGCTTTGGGGGTTAATGGGTTTTAGCAGGTTGATGGCTTTGCGCCTCCAGCCTTTATCAATACCCATCGAAAGAAAATGATTCAAAAAATCGTAGCGGTGGGCAATGCTGTCAAACATCTTTTCTACCTGCTGCTTCTTGCCCAGTTCTGAGTCTTTATAAGGGGTTACGGTTTCCAATGGTGTACTTGGGTTGTTTGTAATGCGCTTACTCTATAATTATATGTATGCTAAACATTACAATTTGTTTTAGGTTTGCAAAGGTAGCAAAATAGAGGCCAAAAGTAATGAATATCACAAGTGCTAAGTTTATAAGCAGTTTTGCAGAGATTAGTAAACTCCCCAATACGCAATTACCCGAAATGGCTTTTATCGGCCGCTCAAACGTGGGTAAATCCTCACTAATTAATATGCTGACGGGACAGGCCAAACTGGCAAAAACATCTGCTACCCCCGGAAAAACCCAAACCATCAACCACTTTTTGATTGACGATTATTGGTATTTGGTAGATTTGCCCGGCTACGGTTATGCCAAGGTATCAAAAACATTGCGCGAAAAATGGGAAGGTATGATTAGCTCGTATATGCTAAAACGTGAGCCTCTGTGCAATGTATTTGTACTGATTGATTGCCGCCTGCCGCCCCAAAAAATTGATATTGAGTTTGTAAACTGGCTGGGTGAAAACGGGTTGCCTTTGAGCATTGTTTTTACAAAAGCTGATAAACTAAAGCCAAGCGAGTTGCAACGCAACACCACTGCTTTTTTGGATGAACTGCTAACGGTTTGGGAAACCCTGCCTCCTTATTTTATTACTTCGGCTGAAAAGAAAACGGGTAAGGATGAGGTGCTTACATACATACAAAAGATACTGGCCAGTCAGGAGTAGAGAAATGTGAAACCTTCTTTTGGACGACGGGTGTAAAACCTTTTCTGCCCGATGGGTATGAAACCCGTCGTTATTATCCCACCTTTTACGACGGGTGTAAAACCCGTCGCTATTGAGAACCCGTTTTGCAATGGGCATGAAACCATTCTTGCCGACGGGTATGAAACCCGTCGCTGTTTTGCAATGATTCGTTCCGAATGGTTTAAAACCATTCGGAACGTTACACATAAAAGACCTGAATTTTATATTCAAGGTATTAATGGCGGGTATAAAACCTTTTCTGCCCGATGGGTACAAAACCCATCGCTGTTATCCCACCTATTACGACGGGTATAAAACCCGTCGCTATTGAGAACCCGCTTTGCAATGGGCATGAAACCATTCTTGCCGACGGGTATGAAACCCATCGCTGTTTTGCAATGATTCGTTCCGAATGGTTTTAAACCATTCGGAACGTTACACATAAAAGACCTGAATTTTATATTCAGGGTATTAATGGCGGGAATGAAACCTTTTCTGACCGATTGGTGTAAAACCCGTCGCTGTTATCCCACCTATTACGATGGGTGTGAAACCCATCGCTATTGAGAACCCGTTTTGCAATTGGTATGAAACCATTCTTGCCGACGGGTATAAAACCCGTCGCTGTTGTATCCTCACATCACAGCAGGTATGAAACCTGCTGCTATTGTGTTGATGATGTTTGCCACACCGTTTTTATTCTAAATTATATAACTTGCTTCTTAAAGCCAATTATACAATTGATGAAAAAAACTCTACTCGTTACCTCACTTCTATTTCTTGTTTCAACGGCTGTAACGGCACAATTCAATAAAAACCGTTCGGTGTTGGTTACCGCAACGGTAAGCGAAAGTCCGGCTGCTATTACCCTTAAATTTCCAAAGTTTACGGATGCTACCCGCATACGGGTGTTTAGAAAAGCGAAGGAAGATAAAGACTGGGGCAATGTGTATGCTAACCTTGGCACGGGCGACAGTACTTATACCGATAATGCGGTTACTGTGGGTCAAGCCTACGAGTATTTGGTATTTAAAGAAGGCGGAAGCACGGGCGCACTGGGTAGTGTGTATGCCGGTATAAACCATGCTGCCGAAGAACAGCACGGCACGCTTGCACTTGTGATTGATAATAATTATTTGCAACCGCTGGCCACCGAAATTGCCATGCTTGAAAAAGATTTGATTGGTGACGGCTGGCAAGTGCAACGCATTATCACTGAACGTACCGATGCGGTTACGGCGGTTAGGGATAAAATAAAAACAGTACCTAATGTGAAAGCCGTGTTTCTGTTGGGAAGAGTACCTGTACCTTATTCAGGGAGTATATACCCTGACGGACACCCCGACCATTCGGGGGCTTGGCCTTGCGACGGGTATTACGGGGATGTGGACGGTTTGTGGACGGACAATATTGTAAGTACTTCGTCGGCATCAAGGGCTGAGAATAGAAACCAACCCGGTGACGGTAAGTTTGATGCCAGCCAGTTTGATAGCGATGTGGATTTGATGGTAGGCCGTGTTGACCTTTCTCGCTTGCCTGCTTTTGCGGGACAAAGTGATACCGCGTTGCTGCGCTACTACCTGCAAAAAAACCACAGCTACCGCATTGGACAGCTTACTGCCCCTGCAAGGGCGTTGATTGACGATAATTTTCAATCGTTTACAATTGCTTCGTCAAACTGGAGAAACTTTGCGCCCATGGTGGGCGCTGCAAACATTGTAGACAATGTGAACAACGGCGTTGACTACAATGCTGATTTGAAAAAAGATTGGTATTTATGGAGCGGGGCTTGCGGCGGCGGTTGGTACTCGTCTTGCGGCGGAGTAATCAACACCGCACAGTTTGCTGCGGATAGCATTAAAACCATTTTCACCTCGCTGGCCGGCAGTTATTTTGGCGATTGGGACATACAAGATGCTTTGTTGCGTGCTGCATTGGCTTCAAAACCTTCTATACTGGCAAGTTTTTGGGGCGGTATTCCCAACTGGGCATTGCACCACATGGCACTGGGCGAATGTATCGGGTACGGTGCGCGACTTACCCAAAACGAAAACGGTACGTTGTATGAAGGCAACTTTAACGGCTCGCAACGGTTGATACACATTGCGCTGATGGGCGACCCTACCCTGCGTATGCACGTAGCGTTAGCCCCTACTACTATTGACGCTGTTGAAACGGGTACAAAAAAGGTAACGGTAAGCTGGACGGCCTCTACCGATGCTAATGTGGTGGGCTACCACGTGTACCGCGCCCCGCATTTGTACGGCAAGTATGTGAAGGCCAATCTTACGTTGGTAAACGGTACCAGCTTTGTTGACAACGACCCTTTGCAAGGCCATAATGTGTATATGGTGCGTGCGGTGAAAAAGGAAACTACTCCATCGGGGACGTATTATAATTTGAGCCAAGGGATGTTTGACAGTACGGATATTACCTTCCCCGCGGGGATAGACCAATTGACCGAAACGAACTTGCAACTGGCTGTGTACCCCAACCCTGCTACAACTGAACTTACCATTGCTCCCGCCGGCTTTAACGGCCCTGCTCTTAAGGGTAGTCTTGCGAACCTTGTGGGACAGGTGGTACGTACCTTTGCCATTGAAAACGGCACTAATACGTTACCTATCGCTGATTTGCCCGCAGGTATTTACTTTATTCAAGTGCAAGGCAACGGGTACAAGGGTGTTACTAAGTTTGTGAAGGAGTAGATACGTAGTTTCAAACTTCTTTTATCTTTAGCTTACAAGTAGCTGTTGCATAGCCGAAGGCAGAGACTTGGGAGAGCGGTGGGAATTATAAATAGTACATAGTTTAATACATTATATAAAGGAGGCTGTTCCTATAATTTGGATACAGACAACCAATACATTGGCCCTATAGCACGGTAATTTTTATGAAAAAGAATTTAGTTCTTGGAATATTTTTTTTGTTTGCTAGTTGTATGGCAAAACCCACATCGCAAAAGTTTACAAGAAATGAGACTAATTTTTTTAATAGTCTTCAAGAAAAATGCCAGTGTATTATTAATAGAGAAATAGATATTAGACCCTTAAAGCAAAGATTAGATACTTGTCATTATGGCGCATATGCACTGGTCATTGATAGTATTCCCTGTAATATTATTAAACAGAATAAAGACAGTTTGAAGACTGTAAGTGATTCTATTGCATTAAAGTTACATAATGATGTTTTAAAAACGGATTTCCCATATCACTATGAAAGTATACTTATAATGTTTCAGTGCTGGACTCTTCCAAATCAAGGTACTCATGTAAGTTTTAGTTATGAATATAAAAAATAGGTGGTATTGGGTATTGTTCCATTTGGTCGTGTTCCAGATTATCACCTACCTACAAACCGTTACTTTAGCTGTGAAGAATACGTTATACTCTTATTTTAGCTTGCGAATACAAGCTCCGTTAAATAGTACACGGTTGAGACTTGTGGGAGTGGAGTGAGCCGTGTTTTATGCGACCTCCCCCAACCCCTCCTTTTCCTTTGCGCAACCTCTACAAGGAGGGGAGCCGCGCACATGGCCGTTGATAGTTGCTACCTTCCTAACAAAGGATGTATTTTTGTTCTCACAAGTCCCTGTTGCACAGTTTACGGTGGAGACTTGGGAGAACGGGGTACTTTGAATCTTTTAACTATATTATGATGTAAATGAGAATTGTATCAAAGAATATTAAAAATATCATTGCAATAATAACAATATCATTGTCCGTAATTACGCTTATATGTTTGGGAATAAAAGAACCTTTGGACTCAAGATTCAGATACCTATACAGAGGCTCTGTTGGGCAAAAATATGTTTACTGGCTGAAGGAAGGCAAAATGAGACAGGCAGTGGTTTCCCAAACCAGAGAAGGAGCCAAAAATATAGCTAAAGTAATCAATGGAGAAAAAGACTCTTTTGATTTCATGACAATGAAAATTGGAGCACACATCTCGTGCCTTGCTAAGAAAGAATTAAGAGACACCGTAAGAATTGATGGAGTTCTTTTTGCAGTTATTCAATATGCTCACGGCACTGGTAGATTATCTGTAATAGAATACCTTTATGTTCCTGAAAAGTTTTTGTTTGATGATGTTAATGGTGATTGCACAGAAAATGGTAACAGCCAAAAATAGCTGATAGACTTTTAGGTTAGTGTTCAAAATATCCCCTTTGTATAAAACTGCAACTTTATAAGTGAAGAATACGTTATAAACTTATTTTAACTTTGACTTACAAGTAACTGTTGCAAAGCCTAAGGGAGAGTTGGCGAGCACGTCATAGACGCCCGTGTGGCAATAACTACCACTGGGAGATATGCAACCTTATAAAAGGCGAAGCCGAAGAAACGCAAAGTATTGAATGAACGTTGCATAAGCAACATGAGATCAACCAAACTCATACTGCTCCCTTCACTAAAATAAAACATCTTAAAATGAAATATATACTTTTAACTTTATTTTTAATTAGTCTTAAAATAGGAGATTGTCAGTCCACAAGTTATTACGAGCGTGAATATCTAAGTTATAGCCATAGCTATCATTTTTTAACTGATGAACTTTTTCGAGTCGAAGGAACTAATTTTTTCCTTGAATATATTTCACACGCAGAATCATATAACAATGGCAACTTTAAAATCATCTACTCAATGCCTTATTCATATTATTATCACAATTTCCCTACACACAAAGGTGATTCATTATCACCTCATGATACTATGAGAATTTGTCTTCAATTTTCTAAAGGCTTATGCGTGAGTAGGGAAACCACTTATTCTATTCCTTATGAACCTGAAGGGATAGTAAAAATAACAGAAAAATTTTTCAATAATAATTTCAAAGAATATTATAACCTTGTGGATAGTATTTTTATTGAAAAAACCATCTCAATTTCCAAATTTAAGACTCTTGAGAGTATCAGGTTTAACTATGATGATACCGAAGAGGACCGAAACGAGGAGCATAACCTTAAAATATTTGATCTGTTATCCGCCAGATTGCAAACACATCCATACAATCCGAAATATAGTAACCCTTACCAAACGGAAAGGATTTTAGAAAACAGAAAAATAAATTATTTTCTTTCTGAAAATTTTCAATACTTTAAGAAAGGCTTTATATTTTATTTTGATCCCTTTCATGCATGGCCAAGTGAAGTTTTAACTTGTTCCATGGGCACACCTTATGTGAGTCACTCCGTTTTTTCTGAGTCTCCGAGTTTTCTAATGGCTACAGTGGATTCATTGTCGAATGACGACAAATATATAATTACAATATGGTCACCAGCAAATTGCACGGATAATATAGTTTCTTGCCATTCAAAACTTAAGTATGATAGCAAAAGAAGACTCTTAAGCGTGCATAATGATTTTAAATCAGAAGTTTATGCCAGCATTAAGTCGAAAACAGTGTCAGAATTTGAGTACTTGGATGATAAAACTATTATTGAAACCTTAAAGATATACGATGCTATTACTGAACGTTCTTTTAAAATAAAATATGAATTAATATACTAAATGGGTTTGCAATGACTGCCTGCGGAAACGACAAGAAACCAACCCCCGCTCTCGCAAGTCTGTAGCTTGGCTTGTTACGGTAGGGACTTGTGATGGCAAATAGCCTAAATTTATAACTTTGAAAAAGTAATTTGCAGTATGAGCAGTTCGTACAAATTTCACAACAAACATGGGCTGTATTTGTAACTGTTACTACAGTGGGCTGGATAGCTGGGTAGTATTTCAATTACTACCTTTACATAAAAAGTAAAGGGATTTTGTTTCACAAATACGATATACACCAATTGGGCTATGGACTTGCGAAAGAAGAGAGAACGAAACTTAAAATTCAGTTGGCCGAAAAACTTTGCAAACACACTCATTAGCAAATTTCATGGAAATAAATTATGTAAAAGCCATTTTATCAGAATACTATACGTATGAAGTAGGGTTGTTTCGTGTAAAGAAAATCAAATTCTACGATGGTAATCCTGATAGCTATGGAATCTTTATTGTATTTAATCGTTTGAAACCCATGGCATACCTGACTTTATCGTCCGAATTACATGGCTATTCTTTGGATATAGTATATCAACTCTGCTCTGAAAAAAACATAATTTTTGGTGACTTTGTGAATAGAATAATAAAAAAGGCTTCAAACAACATACTTTCTCTGCGTCCAAGATCGGAATCAAAATATCGTATTTTATCACCCTTCCATTATGAAGAAACTAATGGGGTAAGAGAGTTTTTACTCCCCTATTATAATTTGGATGTAGATTGGGAAAAGTTGAGTCAAAAAGACATTGATAGACTAATAAAAAAGGCAAAAAAAGCATAATGAAATTTGGTAGCGGTCAAGTATTGTTGTCGGTAGAATCCCAAATTATCACCTCTTATCAAAAAGTAATGGAAGTTCAGAGAAATCGAGATTTTTATTTCTATGATACGATTCTGAAAAAAAATCTCACTACAATTGCTCTGTTTCGGACATTTTCAAAGGGTCTTGGCGGGCATCAAATATTTGAGTGATATAGATGTTATCTTCAACCCTGTAAATGATTTTATAATTTCCATGTATTAAAAATCTGCGGTCTAAGCCAACACTCTTCAAAAAAGGCTCTTCGGGGCCGGATAACGGATATTCTTCAAGTTGAAGAACGCGGTCAATAATTGAGAGTATTATTTCATCTGTTTTGTTCGGGGCTACTTCATCAAAGTATTCACGCACCCCTTCCATATCAAGTAAAGCTTGGTCAGAGAAAAATACCTGCATACTATTTTTTAAGCAAGCGCTGTTTCACTTCATCCAATGTATGTACGCGCCCTGCTTTAATATCTTCGTCTGACTGTTTTTCTCTCTTTACCACATCTGCAAGGGTTAACGGAGTGCGGCCAATATGTCCAACTATTTCGCCGTTTAGGTATGCTGTAACCATTGCATGAATAGCCTTTAAAATATTTTCATCTTCAATATCATCAATAGAATGTTGTATTGAATGTTTTAGTTCTATGGTAGTCATACTTTATAAATAGCAAAAACTTTACCGTTTACTATACCTCAAATATACCATAATCCAGTCAATCAAAATTAACAATCAGTGCATAGTGCGACCTATGCCTACCGATCTCGCAAGCCCCTACCGTAACAAGCCAAGCTACAGACTTATGGGAGCGGGGTGTATCAAATATGAGTGTTGCGGTGTTTTCTGCCCCGACAGGTTAAAACCTATCGCTTTTGTGATTGCCTTTTTGTGAAGGACTTAAGTCCTTCACAAAAAGGTAATTGTAGCAGAAGGGTTTTCAACCCCTTACTTTTGAGCAAGTCCTGTCTTCATTTATACCCGTTTCCAATTACAAACTATCCGGCCTAGTTCTTTGACCTCCTGAAACTGCCTTTGCTTTGTAGAACCCCGCAAGCCCCTGCGCGGTGCGTAACAAAAATAACACGATAACCGCGTAACTGAATAACACCGTAACTGGACTATACAACTGTCCCACTTTGTCCCACGAAAATGGGACAACTTTACAACACATAAACAATTTAAAATCAATTCAATAGAATTTAAAAACGAATGTCCCAAGTGTCCCACCCAAAAGTTACCGTCAACGCTTTAGCCTTTTGTTTTTCCTATCGGTAAAGTTTTGTAGTGTTTCATACAGCAAGCCTTTATTTTCGCTGAAATTTTTGAGTGTATGAAAAACTACGTGATACTTATGATTGCAGGGTTTGCAATGACTGCCTGCGGAAATGAAAAGAAACCCGCACAAAGTACTGAACAAGCCACACAGCAAACAGCCTCCATTGAGCCGCCTGCTGATATACAAGCCAAGCTTGACGAACATACTTGCCTTACCTGCCATAAGCCAAGTGAAAAATTAGTAGGGCCTGCTTTTACTGAGGTTGCTAAAAAAGGATACACCGATGAGCAAATGGTGAGTTTGATGTATAACCCCAAGCCTGAAAACTGGCCGGGCTACCCCCCGATGCTGCCCCAACGTTTACCACAAGAAGATGCATTGGCTATTGCCAAATGGATAAACAGTTTAAAATAAAAAAGGGGCGTAAGCCCCTTTTTTATTTACTATGTAATACGGTGAATTAAAAGCGTGCTGCTACAGCATCCCAGTTAATTACATTCCAAAAAGCCACGATGTAATCAGGGCGGCGGTTTTGGTAGTGAAGGTAATACGCGTGTTCCCATACGTCGATACCCAACAACGGAGTGCCTTTTACGTCGGCAATGTCCATTAAAGGATTGTCTTGGTTAGGGGTGCTGGTTACTTCAAGTTTGCCTTCGGCATTTTTAATCAGCCAAGCCCATCCGCTACCAAAACGGGTAGTGGCAGCAGCGGCAAATTTTTCTTTGAATGCATCAAAAGAACCAAAAGTACTGGTGATAGCATCGCCTAAAGCACCTGTAGGAACGCCGCCTTTACCGGGGGCCATTAGTTTCCAAAACAGGCTGTGGTTGTAGTGTCCGCCACCGTTGTTGCGAACGGCAGGAGCATATTTGCTGATGTTGCGGCAAATATCTTCAATGCTCAAACCTTCTGCATCAGTTCCGGCGATAGCATTATTAAGGTTGGTAACGTATGCTTGGTGGTGTTTGCTATGGTGTATTTCCATTGTGCGTGCATCAATGTGCGGTTCAAGCGCATTGTATGCATAGTCTAGTGCGGGTAATTCAAAAGCCATTGTTATTTATGTTTAAATAATGAATAGTAAATCAATCTTCAATATTAACAAACCTAAGTTAATTTTGGTTTACTGCTACCGGCAATGTTTATAAATAGACACTGAACAGGGCGCACGGTGCGCAGGATATGAAATCCTGTGCTATTGAAAATCAAGGCTTAAAATCTTCGTTAAAGCAACGGCGACAACGGGGTTCGTAATTGTCTTTTTCGCCCAACAAAACTTGGTCGGTTTGTTGGCTGGTGCGGAATGAGTGGGTGGCCAAATCGCCGCACTTCATACATATAGCGTGTACTTTGGTTACAAACTCAGCTTTTGCCATCAAATTTGGCATGGGGCCAAAAGGCTGACCTCTATAATCCATGTCCAATCCTGCCACTATTACCCTAATGCCACGCGCAGCCATCTCGGCACAAACATTAGGCAACTCGTTATCAAAAAACTGAGCCTCGTCAATACCAATCACCTCGGCATCACCCGCCATCAACAAGATATTAAGGGAAGAATCAACGGGAGTAGAACGAATCTCACTAGCATCGTGTGAGACGATGTTTTGCTCGTGGTAGCGCACATCCGTCATCGGTTTAAAAATCTCTACCCGCTGATGGGCAAACCTCGCCCTTTTGAGACGACGTATCAACTCCTCGGTTTTACCGCTGAACATACAACCGCACACAACCTCTATCCATCCTTTTTGTCTGCCCCTGTTTCCGGTGGGTTCTATAAACATACTATACTGAGCCTTTTAACGGTTTTATAATTATACACATTGCCACGTGCAATACTTACCCATGCTTTATAACATTTGCCTCACAAAGCAGGGCTATATTTGAAGCGCAAAATAATTTAAAATGAGCAATAGGACTGAACTGCACGACAAAATTCAACAATTAACGGCCAAGATTACCGACCTTAATAACGGTTTTGCACAAAAATCGTCCCTTAATCCATTAGATATTGATCTTTTGCGCAAGTACACGATTGAGTTGTACGACGCTGTTTTAGAATTAAACAGTGCTGATACTAATGCAAAGGTTGCTGAATTTAGCGCACCAGTTGTTACAGTTCCCGTTCCTCCTCCTGCGCCGGTAAAAGAACCGGTAACTACTCCATTTGTAGAACCTGCTCCTCCGAAAATTGATGCGCCCATGCCTAAGGTTGAACAACCTGTTCCGCCACCGCCAGTTTTTGAAGTCCCTGTGAAGCCGATAGTTGTTGAAGCGCCCGTGGTTGAGACACCAAAAGTACAAGAGCCTGTTGCGCCCGTTGCTCCCCCTGTGGTAGTTGAAACTTCGGTTGCACCAGTTGTTCCTGTGCCTCCAGTAACTCCCCCACCCGCTCCTGTTACACTGCCTGTGAATAAGGTAGTGAATGAGCCTTCACTGAACGACCGTTTGCAAACTGCTCCTGAGGGTAATGACTTGGTATCTAAGTTACAGCAAACCCCTATACACGATTTAAAGAAGGCGATTAGCATTAATAAGAAGTTTGAGTTTATTAACCAACTTTTTAAAGGCGACCACGAAGCTTATGCTAAATCAATACACTATATAAATGGGCTAACGAGCGGAAATGAAGCAGATACTTTCTTTAGAAATCTAAAACGTGAGTTTAGCTGGGACGAGGAAAACAAACTGTTTCTTGAACTGGCCGATATGGTTCGCCGCCGTTTTATGTAATTCACTCCACACAGTTATAACAAAATCGCCTTCTCCAAATAATTAGGGAAGGCGATTTTGTTTTATGACGCTTTTATTTCGAGTTTGGAATAAAGGGAAATCAAAACCCATATCACTATTTGCGGTGGCGCGGCAGTCAGTCATTCCCATTTTAAATGGGAATCTGTGCAGTTGACTTAATCAACAGTGCCACCCACCCACGGATTCCCTCTTTCGAGGGAATGACGGCCTCACACACCTTGTTAACGTTTGGTTTTTCTTTTAACTCAGCCTATTCAACCACTATGGTGCGTTTGGCGTTGTTGCCAAAGTGAAGCGGGAAGTACATCTCTTCTGCACGGGCAGGTAATAAAGTTACTTGTCCTTTAAACTTCGGCAACAGCTCCACTTTAAAGCTATACAAACCGCGGGGTAACTTTCCAAAGAAAATAGCCACCTTATCATCAAAATGTTCACGGTGTAGTTCGTATGCATAACCGGGTGTTTTGCTTTGGTATGAAAACCCTGCGGGGATAGGTATTTCCAGCATCACATACTCACGTTCTTTATCAATTGTCATGCTGATGTGCATGGTAACAGGTTTACCCGCCTGCAAAGTATCCGTCATGCGTTTGTTTTGTTCAAACGAAGTCCGTATATCAAATATTTGAGTACGAGCATCCGGATTGGCCTCAAATTGTTGCCACGAGTACACGTAAAACAACTCACTGCCCTTTTTAGCCAGCTTTACAGTATCAGCCGGAGCTATTTTCATGGCAAGGGGTAAAGGGGTTGCTTTTCCGTTGATGCTGAAATCGGGTATCAACTCCTCGCGTTTGTTATCCTCTGTAACAATATCCTGCATAAACGTTTGCAACACGGTGGCCGACTCGATGGTGTTTCTTGAAGTGTGAGGCTGCGATAAGAAGTAATTGCGTACTTTTTTCAGTAATTCATCGTGGCCGCCTTCTTTTCTCAAAATTTCATACACAACGGCAGAAGTTTGCAACTCGTTTACTGAAATACTAAATACTTTCTCGCCCCACACAGCCTGTTTTTCATTAGGCAAGCGCACTGCTTCCAGTAAAGGTTTGGTATTGATTTTTATACCCGAAGCTTGTTTCGCTTTCATCAGCGCAAAACGCTCTTGCAGGTTAAGGTTAAGAGTATCAAGTTTTGCTATTTTATCAGCTACCGAGCCAAACCCGCCATTAATAAACAGTTCTAACGAATTGATTTTATGCGGGATGGCCAAAAATTGATACACACCCCATAAATGTTGTGCTCCTGTAAGCGCACTTTGTGTTTTATACCCTGCTTTAACGGCGCGTTGCAGTGCATCAGTGGCATAAATTGTCATCCAATAATCGGTAAGGGTGCGACTCCACCATCCCCATGATCCGTCGGTGTTTTGATATTTTTCAAGACGTTTTACGCACTGGCTGATTTCTTTTTCATCCGTAAACGGTTTGTTCAGTGCTTTTGCAAACTGCTTTTCAAGCAACAATGCTTTTAGTTTTGATGCCGTTTGCTCCACACAACCGTATTGGTAGTTGCGCAGTTTATTCAACTCTGCCTCCAGCAATACCACTTTTCGGTTACTCACCATCAACTCGCGGTTGATAAAACCCTCTTCGGGGTAAAGGGTACGCTCTAAATTGCCGTCAAGGGTTTGACTTTCGCCATTGTTTACCAATAAGCCGTTTTCTAACACGGGTACATTGCGTATTTCGCCGTCAAGATAGCCGTTGTCCATCTTAATGCTGTATTGTACTACGGTTTCTCCGGCCTTGATGGGTTCTAAAAACTGCTGTACCAGTTGGTAATAGCGCAGTCCCATCGGGTTGTTATACAAATCTTTATCGTTTACACGCAACAAGGCATTCACCACTACCGAGTCTGACGTATAGTTTACTGTTTTTCCTGTAATCTCTAAGCGGTCGCCTGCAACCATTACACGGGGTACTGAAAGGTTGGCCGTTAATGGCTTGTAGGCTTTTATGGTAGCTGTTCCCAAACCTGTGCGGCGTTTACCGTCCATGGCAGGCACAAATGATTTCCATTGGGTTTGGTTATCGGGCAGTTTTACGGTGAAGCCCGCTTTGCCCTTGCGGTTAGTAAGCAGATTGGGTATCCAATACCCGTAATCGCGGAAGGTTTTGCGCACCAAAAGGGCATTGCTATCGCCCAGCATTCCTTGCAAGCGTTGTGCTTCTTTTTGCCTGTCAACCCAGTTTACTTCAGTACTATCGGCTAAGGTATTACCCCTAAAAGGATTGTATTCCTCTTCGTAGCCTTGTTCTTCACCATCACTAAAATCAGGGCTGTTTAATGTTTTTCTTCTCCTGATTTTTGATGCAGTGGTTACAACGTCCATCGTCGTTACACTTTCATTCATCGGCGGGGCAGCTGCATAATCTACATCATTGCTTGTCCAATTATAGGATGTTGCACCATTTACATTATACATTGAGTTAATGTTTTTCTCAGCCACGACCACCTCACCCACTTCACTAACATTCTCTCTTAACTCTATGTTCAAAAAAGTAGTTGCGCCGGCACCAACATTCACATTCATAACCTTTTGGGTTTGGTACCCTACGTACCTCACTACAAGGGTGTATGTTCCTGCCGATAATCCTTTTATACGGTAGTCGCCATCTATACCGGTAGCTGTAGCAATGCTATTGCTTTCTATCATTACTGTCGCACCTATTAAAGGTTCACCCGTTGCAGCGTCGGAAATAATACCCTTTACTTCCCCGCAATTGTTGCCAAAACAGTTTCCTGTTGATGTGTTTTCATACTTAGGTTGTGTACCGTTATTGGTTAGCTTTTCGCTGGTTTGTGAACGGGGAAGATTGTTAAAACTCTTTGCTAATACTTCGGGGCTGTAATTGCCAATGTGTAGGTGGGCTATGGTATTTTTCTTTGCAGTTACCGTAAGTTTCTCTACATGAAACATATCCCACTGAGGGGTAAATATTTTCATATAATACGTTCCGGGTTTCAGCGGTATTTGATAAAATCCGAACTGATTGGTAAGCCCACCGTTTATAAAACCTCCTTTACCGTCTTCAATCACTATCAGGGCATTGCTTATGTATCGGCTGTTGATACTTAATTCACCTACTACTTTTTCTGTCCCCTTAGCGGGTTCATTATCAGTAGTTACCTTTAACTTCACAGGGGTGTTGTAATATTCGGGTACAGGCCCTCTGTTTATCAGTTTTATTTTGGTAAGGTAACTCCACATCAAAAGGGTATCGTATTTCATAAAGCCTTCGTCGGTGGGATTGTAGTACACAATAAAACTATCCAGCACCTGCACATTGCGCAGCAGTTTAAAACTGTTGGTATCAGTTAGCATTACTATATCGTAATTGCCGGGGACTAAGTGCGGGTTTATAACACCTGTTTGCCAGGCTACTACGGTCGACATTTCGAGACTGTCGTTATTAATAAACCACCAGTTCATGATACGGTTATCTTTACTATTGGATACGCGATAAAAACAACCTTTGCCCACCCAATACGGATGATAATAGGTACGCATACCGGGGTGCTGCAAGGGATTGGTTGAAGCGTAAGTTGGTATAATATTTACTTTAGGCTCTTCGGGCGGTGGCGGAGGTAGTTCGGTAGCGGTATCTGCAAAGCTGTAGAAAGTGGGCAGTGGTTGCGGTTTAAAGTCGTCGTAATTCACATCTGACGACATTACCGCTACTGTTGAATAAGTATAAACATACTCTGGATTAAAGAAGAACGTTATTACCCGTTGGTCAATAATCAAATCTATCCACCCCTTTTCAAACGGCCCCACTTTGTAAAAATAGTACGGGTTATTTTTAAGGTTATCGTTGTGCCCGTATGTGTATGATTTTTGTAACCTGCCGATGTTGTAAATTTTATCCCCCTGTCTTAGGTATCCCCTTGAAAGATTATCTCCATACATGGAGTTTTTATCTCCGGTGATGTACAATACATGAGGCTGGTACAACCCGTACTCTTCTTTTTTCACCTCCTTCAACATCTCAGTACGTTTAATGGTACGGTTGTTATAAATACTATCCGTATTAAGCCCTACAAGGGTGCGCATTCCTGCCGTGCATTCAATACTATCCGTTTCATACAATCCCTCATACGTGCGCAAGGTTATTTTGTGCTTGCCGGGTTTCACTCGGTAGGCATTGGGCAGTTGCCCGTTTAAGTTCAAGTACATCAATGTATCATCAATCCAAGCAGCATAGTAGTTTTTGTAGTTGGTGTTTGAGTTTCTTGCAAACAGGCTTAACTGGGTTTTCCCGTCGGATAAGCTGTCTGTTAAAATTCCCAATGCTGTTGGGCTATACATCAAACGGTAGTAGGGATGGCTTGCCAAGCCCATCCATTTGTACAGATACGGATTGCAGGGCAGCACATACTGGTAACTCTTTTCCCACAAACTCATGTTGTTGATGGGCTTCTTAACCAACTGCCCGCCGTAGTTTTTACCATAATAGGGCATTTGCGGGTAGGGAATGTTCTCAAACTCCATGTTTACGCTGTATGCGGTAAGATTCACTCCACTTGCACCCCTGTTTTTATAATCGGTAACGGTAATATCAACGGCAATTTCTTGTCCGGGGTAAACAACTTCGGGCTGCTCAATTTTCACCGTCAACTGTTTTTCCTTCACCCAAGCAATGGTTTCGTAGGTAAATAAATTGCCTCCCCAAGTGTAGGTATATACCACATACACAGGCTTAGTGCCTTTTAGTTTTTTATGGTACGATAGGCTGTTACCCGCACCTTTTCCAATCAGCTTTTTGCCTGATAAGATGCGCCAACCCACCTCAATGCCCAAAGGGTTTTGCAAATCAATGTGCAGCGAATCGTAAGTCTTGGTAACGATAAATGCAGGCGGTTTGGGTATTTGGCGGGGCATAGCAATCGAGCTTACCTCGCGTCTGCCTGAATCTAACAAACGATACAATGTAGCCCCGGGCTCCCAATCTTGGTAATACGGCAGGGTTATTTTCTTTTCCGTTCTAACGCCTGTAGTGTATTCAACCACCCAATACGCCGGGATTTCTTTTTGTATGCGTCCTTGTACTACATACCCTGCTCTTAAACCGTTACTGTCTTCTTTTACAAAAAAACGTTTAGAGTCGGCTAAAATATTGAATTGCCATTGCGCAAAACCGGGTTGATTATCTGCATTGGTAAAATTCATGGTACCAAAAATTCTCAAATCAGCATTGGGCAACAGGTGTTGCGGCAAGTGTATCGGTGTTAACCCATCAGGGCTGCACGCCAACAGGGTATCGTACCACGAAGTAAACACACTATCGCGCAAGGTTATCAAGGTGTCGTAAGTAGCTAATACTTGGTCTATCCTCAATCGTAACCGCACTGTGGCATCGGGCAAGGGCAAGTTGTTTGCATCTACTGATTTAGCGTAAAAAACAATATCATTACCTCGGTAATATTCCGGCGAACCGTTTTCCCAACTGTAGCTCACCTTTTTAAGTTCGTAATCGGCTACTTTAAATTGGCTAGATTTATAGCTTCTCCCCAACTTATCGGTAATAGAAATCAGATACGTTTGGTCGAGCAGGAAACTGTCGGGTATCGCCATATCAAACGTATAAGCCCCCCGTGTAACCGGCGATATTTTTTTGAATAGCAGCGGCTGGTAGAAGTTGGACTGCGTTGTAATTTTTACATACAAATCCTTTTTCAGCGGCTTGCCCTTTTTGTTCACAATAAAGGCTTTCATCTTTAGTGAATCAAAGTGTTTGTACTCAGGCTGGTTTATCACCATATAACCGGGGTTAAGCTGCATGGGGGTTGCGGGACGGCTAAAAGCGTTTGCTGCCCAATTCCATAACCTGCGCCATCCTCTTGGGCGGTATCTGTAGCTGTAGTTGTTATAATCGTTATATGCAGGGCGGCATTTTTTCCAAAATTTCCACCATGGGCGGGTACACTCGCGCTTTACTTTTTTGTAGGGTGAATATACTTTCAGGTAATAAAACTCTGTGCCCTTTTCAAACAAAAACCAGCGGTCTTGCTTTTGCAGTGGCACGGGGTAGCACATACACGACGAATCGTAACTAATTACACTGTCTTTCTCTTTGGTACCAATCATGGTAAGCGTACCGCCCTTCACAATGCTTTGCAGGGTATCTTTAAACACAAACCACCACACCCCGTTGGTTTCTTGTATAGTAGGAAAAAACGGTTGGTGAATGTGCAACTGAGCATTGATGGTTAAATCAGCAGCGTAGGCGGATAGATAGTAGCCTCTTGCCAGCTTCTTAGGCATAAACGGATTGCTGTTGTTGATGCGTAATGAACTATCTACAGGTGCCGTTAGTATGGGGCTTTTATCACTTAGCCAAGCACTGTCGAGCATCCAGCGTACTTGTTCTTTTTCAAGCTTGTACAAGTATGCATATTCGCTGCCTTCAATAGTGGGAGCTTGCCCCTTTACTGTAAAAGGGAAAGCTACTATTGCCGTGATAACCCACAGCAGTGCTTTGAAATTTCTCATAGGTTTGACGATTGTACTTTGATAAACGCGCTTATTCTTTTTTGAGTTGTAAAGGGTAGCTCAACTTTGCAAATGTTAACGGAAATATAACATTTCTTTTTCCGTAGGAAAGGAGAATGTAAAGACTGTCGTATTTAACAGGATTTCAATCCAATTCTGTAAAAAATTACAAAGCGTGGAGGGACTTAAGTCCCTCCACGCTTTATAATCTTAAGAGCGAC
>OFDN01000737.1_pt1 | contig 24685 bp, 23 predicted proteins | sample 1520971 | NCBI WGS metagenome assembly OFDN01 (sample SAMEA94257418, study PRJEB24077) | hot springs metagenome | biome: Aquatic biome; feature: Geographical feature; material: Water | place: India | collected 2012-06-12 | depth 5 m
CCGCCGACGGCTGGTGGCTGCTGCGCGCCTCGAACACGCAGGACGTGCTGGTCGCGCGGGCGGAAAGCGATACTGAGGAGGGCCTCGACCGCCTGCTCGCCCAGATCGACGCGCAGCTGGCCGCCTCGGGCCTCGAGCGGGGCGAAAACGTGGGGCATTGAGAGCCAATCTCGCCGCGATTCCAATTGCCTGACACGCCGTCCGCGCTATGAGAGGCGGCATGCTTGTCGGTATCGATCTTGGCACCACCAACAGTGCCGTCGCGCTGTGGAAGGACGGTGCGCCGCAGCTTGTGCCCAATGCCCTGGGGCGCGAGCTGACCCCATCCGCGGTCAGCCTCGCCAAGGGCGGGGAGACCTGGGTCGGGCAGGCCGCGCTCGACCGGATGGCGACCAACCCGGCCGACACCGTCACCAGCTTCAAGCGGATGATGGGCACCGCAGCCACCGTGACCCTGGCGGGGACGACGCTCAGCCCCGAGGATCTCTCGGCGATGGTGTTGCGTTCGCTGGCCGACGATGTCGAAGCGGCGACCGGAACGCGCCCGACCGAGGCGGTCATCACCGTCCCTGCCTATTTCAACGAGCGCCAGCGCCGCGCCACGCGGCGGGCGGGCGAGATCGCGGGGCTCGAAGTGCGCCGCCTGATCAACGAGCCGACCGCGGCCGCGCTCGCCTTCGGCCTTGCCGACAAGGGCGACCGCGAGCCCTTCCTCGTCTTTGACCTCGGCGGGGGCACCTTTGATGTCTCGATCGTCGAGATGTTCGAAGGGATCGTCGAGGTGCGCGCCTCGGCCGGGGACAACCGGCTCGGGGGCGACGATTTCGACGAGGTGCTGGTCAAGCTGGTCGAGCCGCTGCTGGCGAAGGATCAGGCAGCGGCGGAAGCGCTCGCCGGCCTGCCCGCGGATCGCCGCCGCGCGCTGCTGACGCTCGCGGCTGAGCGCACCCGCCGCGCGCTCACCACCTCGGAAGAGGCTGATTTCTCTGTGGTAGCGGACGACACTCCGCTCACCGTACGGGTCACCGCCGATGGTTTCGAGGAGGCGGCAAGCGGCCTCCTCAAGCGCCTGCGCGATCCCGTGATCCGCGCGCTGCGCGACAGCCATATCGACGTGAAGGGCCTGTCCGACATCGTGCTGGTCGGCGGCGCCACCCGGATGCCGGTGGTGAGGAAGGCGCTGACCCGCATGTTCGGGCGCTTCCCCAATTCGACCGTCCATCCCGACCACGCGGTCGCGCTGGGCGCTGCGATCCAGGCCGGGCTGCTTTCGGGCGGGGACGGGCTCGAGGAAATCCGCATCACTGATGTGGCGCCCTTCACGCTCGGCGTCAGCACCTCGACCCGCGACGCGCATGGGCGCTTCCATGACGACATCTTTGCCCCGATCATCGAGCGCAACACGCCGGTGCCGGTCAGCCGGATGGAGCGTTTCCAGACACTCGGCGACAACCAGCGGCAGGTGACCTTCGCGATCTACCAGGGCGAGGCGCGCGACGTGAAGAAGAACGTCAAGCTCGGCGAACTGACCGTCCCCGTCCCCCCGAAACCGGCGGGCGAGGTGGGGGTCGAGGTGCGCTTCACCTATGACACCAGCGGGCTGCTCGATGTCGACGTCAACGTGCCCCTGACCGGGCTGACCCGCAATCTGGTGATCGTTGACGAGGATGACCGGCGCTCGAAGAAGGATATCTCCGAAAGCCGCAAGCGGCTCGAGAAGCTGAAAGTGCACCCGCGCGACGAGGCCGAGAACATCGCCCTGCTCGCACGCGCCGAACGCGCCTACGAGGGCTTCACCGGCCCGGTGCGCGACGTGATCGGGCAGGGGCTGACCGAGTTCCAGGGCGCGCTCGACAAGCAGGACCCGCGCATCATCGCCGATGCGCGCGACGGGCTGACCCGGCTGCTCGACGAGATCGACGCGCAATCGCCGCTCTGAAGGTCTCGCGATGATCCGCCGCGCCTTTCCCTGGAGCCGCCTGGGGATCGATCCCACCAGCGACAAGGCTGCGATCCGCAAGGCCTATGCCGATGTGCTGCGGTCGATCAATCCGGACGAGGACATCGCCGGCTTTGCCGACCTGCGCCGCGCCCGCGATCAGGCGCTTTGGCTCGCCGCGCGGCAGGCAGATGCGGACGAAAGCGAGGGCGAGCACGAGGATGAGGACGAGGACGAGGGCGAGCTCTACGGCCTCGGAACTCTCGACCACGCCGATGATGATGGCGACTGGGGCGACGGGGGGGATGACGGCGCCTGGGACATCGCCCCCGCCTTCACCCCCGGCGACATGCGCGCACCCGCGCCCGAACTCGCCGAAGCCCAGCAGCGCGCGCAGGCGGCGTGGAACCGGCTGCTCGAGGTGCTCTACCCCGGCGGCGATTTCAGCGAGGATGCGGTCACGCATGCAGAGCTCGACGAGGGCCTCGCCGCGCTGGCCGTGCTGACGGCCCGCGCCGAGGAGGCCGACATCGAGGAACACGACGCGCTCGACGGGGCGCTCGCCGATCTCTTCGCGCGCACCTGGCCGCGCTCGGCACCCTTCGTCGAGCCCGCCAATGCCGCCTTCGGCTGGCTCGACGAATCCGGCATCCTCGAGGAGCGCGCCGCGCTGCGCTTCCTCAACCAGCGGCTCAAGGGGATGCGCTTCCACGACAAGGTGCAAGAGCCCGGCCACCCGCTCAACAAGGCGTGGGTGGAGCTTTCGCGCCCCGGGCGCGCCGGGGTGCTCGACCGGCTGCGGGTCAACCGGCTCGATGTCCACAAGCTGCTCGTCGGCATCCGCGAACGCTATCCCGAACTGGAAAGCTATCTCGATCCCGAGCGTGTCGTCTCGTGGGAAGGCGCGGGCGCGGCGAGCGCCGAGGGGCTTTCGAACGCGGGCCGGGGCTTTGGCGGCGCTGTGCTGTTCGTGGTGCTGTTCTTCGCGCTGATCCGCGCGGTGGCGTTGTTGGGAGTCTCGGGCGGCGAGACTTCGGCGGGCAATGGCCTGCCGCCGCCGGTGGTGGTCGCGGGGCCGAGCGAGGCCGAGATCGACGCTGCGGTTGCGAGCGTGTTCGGCCCCGGCACCGACATGGCCAAGGTGCGCGCCGCCGATCCGGTCTTCGCCGACCAGCTCGCACTCGGGATCCGCAACGCCGAGGACAATGGCGGAGTCGATGCCTTCGTGCGCCACAAGGCGCTGCAAGTGGCCGAGATCGCCGAGTTCGAGGAGCTGGTGGCGCTGGGCGAACTGAAGCGCCTCTGGCTGGGGGCCGCGCTCAGGAATCCGGCGCAGTGCAGGAACGTGACCGCCGGCGACTTCCGCTCGCTCCCGCTGGCGCTCGGCAAGGCCGAGACCGCGCGCGAGCAGGAGCTGCTGCGGCGGCTGCTCGACGCGAAGCTCCTCAATCATCGCAGCAGCAAGCGCACAACCTCCTTCAGCGTGCCCGGCTGGGCGGTCGACAAGATGCTGAAGAAGAGCGGGCTCGGGATCGACGAACTGACCGCCGCGTTCAAGGACCCCGAGCATCCCAAGCGCTGCCTGGTCGACCTGACGCTGGCCGAGGTGATCCTCGCCGAACCCGGCCGGGTCTCGGCCGAGGTGCTGCGCGCGTTGTAACCGCGCGGGCGGGCTTTCGCACCGGCGTGCCGTGCGGCACAATGGTGCCTCACCCGGGAGCCATCGTCATGATTCGCAACAACATCCTAGGTCTTGCCGCCAACCTTGCCGTGCTCGCTCTCGCCGCGCCGCCGCTTGCCGCGCAGGAGCACACCGCGACCGGGAAGGCCGCCGGCATCGAGAACCGCAAGGAGGAGTTCGTCTTCCTCACCGAGGAGGAGGAGGCACAGGCGCAGCTCGAGCAGGAGCTGGCCGAAGCCTTCTCGTTGTTCGGCGAATTGTTCAAGGCCGATCCGCTCACCCCCGAACAGGAGGCCCTCCTGCCGCTCGCCACGCAGATGGCGGCTCACGTCATGCCCGAAGGCAGCTTCCGCACCGCGATGGACGGGGTGCTGGAGCCGATGATGGAGGTGGTGCTGGGCGATCCCGAGAACGGCCCGCGCGTGCGCCTCGCCGAGATCAGCGGGGTCACGGCGGAGGATCTCGAGCGCCTCTCCGACGAGGACGCGCAGGAGGCGCTCGACATCTTCGATCCCCAGTTCGCCGCGCGCACCCGGCGCACCTCGGCCGCCTTCACCGGGATGATGGGCAAGCTGATGGTGGCGATCGAGCCCGCCTATCGCGAAGGCCTCGCCCGTGCCTTCACGCACCGCTTCGAGGAGGCCGAGATGCGCGAGCTGCTGACCTTCTTCGCCACCCCGCTCGGGGCCAAGTTCGCGGCGCAGAGCTTCCTCGTCCAGTATGACCCGCAGATCATGGGCTTCATGGAGGCAATGGGCCCGGCCGCGGCCAAGCTCATGCCCGAAATGACCGAGGAGTTCGCCGCGATCGAGGCCGAGTTCGGGGGCAGCCGCGATTTCTCGCAGCTGAGCGCCGCCGAGCGCACCCGCGCCGCGCGGCTGATCGGCAAGTCGGAGCGCGAGCTCGAAGCGCTGGTGCCCGAGGTGATGGCCGAGGAGGACGAGGGCGAAGACCCCGTCGTCTGAGCCCCGCGCAGCCTTGCGCGGGGCTGCGGCGCGGGCCACATGGCAGGCGTGACCCCCGCGCCGCCGACCCTTCCTCCCGCCATCGCCGCCCCAATTGCTGCATGGTTCGCGCAGCGCGGCTGGCGGGTGCGGCGGCACCAGTGGGAGATGCTCGAGAAAGCGCGCGCGGGCGAGCATGCGCTGCTGGTCGCCGATACCGGCGCGGGCAAGACTCTCGCCGGGTTCCTGCCGACCCTGTGCGACTTTGCGGGTGACACGCTCCCGGCGGATGGCCTCCACACCCTCTACGTCTCCCCGCTGAAGGCGCTGGCGCAGGACGTGAAGCGCAATCTGCTCACGCCGATCGAGGAGATCGGCCTTCCGATCCGGGTCGAAACCCGCAGCGGCGACACCCCAGCCGACCGCAAGAAACGCCAGCGCGAACGCCCCCCGCACATCCTGCTGACCACGCCAGAGAGCCTCTCGCTGCTGCTCTCCTATCCCGAAAGTGCCGATCTGTTCGCCGGGCTGAAGCGTATCGTGATCGACGAGGTCCACGCCTTCGCCACCGACAAGCGCGGCGATCTGCTGGCGCTGTCGCTGGCGCGGCTCCACGCGCTCGCCCCGCAGGCGCAGCGCGTCGCGCTGTCGGCGACGCTCGCCAACCCGCGCGACTTTCAGGAATGGCTCGCGCCCCAGTCCGGCGAGGATGGCGAGATCGCTGCCGCCGCGCTGGTGCTGGGCGAGGAAGGCGCCGAGCCCGAGGTCGAGATCCTCCTGCCGCAGGAGGAGCGCGTGCCGTGGGGCGGCCACGCGGGGCGCTGGGCGGTGCCGCAGCTGTACGAGGCGATCAAGGCCAACCGCACTACGCTGGTCTTCACCAACACGCGCTTCCTCGCCGAGTTCATCTTCCAGTGCCTGTGGGAGGCGAACGAGGATCACCTGCCCATCGGCATCCACCACGGCTCGCTCAGCACCGAGGCGCGGCGCAAGGTCGAGGAGGCGATGGCACGCGGGGACTTGCGCGCGCTGGCGTGCACCGCCAGCCTCGATCTCGGCATCGACTGGGGCGACATCGATCTGGTCGTGCAGATGGGCGCGCCCAAGGGTTCCTCGCGCTTGCTCCAGCGGATCGGGCGCGCGGGGCATAGGCTCGACGTGCCGAGCCGCGCGGTGCTGGTGCCGGGCAACCGCTTCGAATTTCTCGAAGCCATGGCGGCCAAGGAAGCGGTCGACCAGGGCCAGCGCGACGGCGAGGCCTTCCGCCCGGGGAGCCTCGACGTGCTCGCCCAGCACGTCATGGCCTGCGCTTGCGCGGGGCCGTTCCATGAGGATGCGCTGCTGGCCGAGGTGCGTTCTTCATTGGCTTACAGCTGGGTCGATCACGCAACCTTCCAGCGGGTGCTAGGGTTCGTCTCCAATGGTGGCTATGCCCTGCGCGCCTATGACCGCTTCCAGCGGATCGTGCGCGACAAGGCAGGCGTGTGGCGGCTCGCGCACCCCAACCAGGCACAGCGCCACCGGATGAATGCCGGGATCATCGTCGATTCCGAGATGCTCACCGTCCGGTTCAAGAACGGCCGCAGCCTCGGCAAGGTCGAGGAGCGGTTTGCCGCCCAGCTCTCCCCCGGGGACACCTTCTTCTTCGCCGGCATGAGCCTCGAGGTCGAGGGGGTGAAGGACATGGACGTTACCGTCCGCGCGGCGAAGAAGTCCGCGACCATCCCGAGCTATGGCGGACTGCGCCTGCCGCTGACGACGCATCTCTCCACCCGCGTGCAGGAGATGCTCTCTGACCGTGCGGGCTGGGCGCGGTTCCCCGATGATGTGCGCGAATGGCTCGAGATGCAGGACTACCGCTCACGCCTGCCCGCGCCGGGCGAGCTGCTGGTCGAGAGCTTCCCGCATGGCGGCAAGCACTACACCGCCTATTACACTTTCGAGGGCTGGAACGCGAACCAGTCGCTGGGCATGCTGATCACCCGGCGGATGGAGGATCGGGGGCTGCTGCCGGGCGGCTTCGTGGCGAACGATTATTGTCTGGCCGTGTGGGGGCTGAAGCCTGTCACCGATCCGGCACCTTTGCTCTCTCCCGATATCCTGACCGGTGAATTCGTCGAGTGGGTGACCGAAAGCCACCTCCTGCGCCGCGCTTTTCGCGAGGTGGCGGTGATCAGCGGCTTGGTGGAGCGCCAGCATCCGGGGCAGAAGAAGACCGGCAAGCAGGTCACCTTCTCGACCGACCTGATCTACGACGTGCTCAGGAAATACGAGCCCGACCACGTGCTGATCGAAGCCGCCTGGGCCGATGCGCGGGCGCGGATGACCGACGTTGGCCGGCTCGCCGACCTGCTGGAGCGCTCGGAGCGCGAGCTGGTTCACGTGACCCTCGACCGGGTATCCCCGCTCGCAGTCCCGGTGATGACCATGATCGGGCGCGAGGCAGTGCCGCAGGGGGCGGTAGATGACGAGCTGCTGCTCGAGGCCGAGGGGCTGATCGCCGCCGCGATGCAGCCCGATGCGCCGCTGGAGGGGGATTAAACGCGCGGCGCCTGTTCGAGGAACAACTCGCAGCCGCCGTGCCTCGCCTCGAACAGGGGGCGCAGATCGTGCGGCGGGCGGGGCTCGGGGCCACGTGGTTGGGGTTGCGGTGTATAGAAGCTCTTGTTGAAGTTGCCCGAGCCTTCAAGCTGCCTCCCGTCAAAGCAGATGTCCTCCGGAGCGACGCCTGCCTCGCTGATCTGGTCGAGCACGTGGGCGACACGGTCGTAGGCCGTGTCGGGCTGGGCGCGCAGCAGGACGATGGGGAGGTCGAAGGCCTTGGCACGGATGGCGGCGGCAAGACCGGCGAGCGGCACGGGGATGCCGTCAAGCGCCAGGTCTCCGCCTTCGGCGAGGCTCACGACCATATACGGCGGTGCGAAATCGGGTGGCGCAAAGCCCTGCGGCAACTCCACCAGCAGCGCATGGGTGCGCGTCTGGCTCGCCGCGAGCAGGAACAGAATCGCGACCAGCATCACAACGAACAGCATCGGCCGGGTGTCGATCGCGGAGATCGGTTCGCCGTGGTCGAAGCGCCGCGGCATGGGGCCGCGGCGCAGCAAGGGGTGGGGCATCAGGGGAAGTCCCGATACTTCTCGTTGCCCGAGAAGATAAAGCTGTCGGCTCCCTCCTCGCGGATCAGGGCGAGGGTGCGGGCCGACTTGTCGTAGCTCGCCTGCGCGTCGGGCTCGAAACGCAGCACGGGCTCGACGGGCAGGTCGCTCGCCACAGCGAGGAGGTCGCGCAGTTCGGCGGTCGTGACGACATGGCCGTTCCAAAGGGTGCGATCGGTGGCGTCGATGGTGAGGACGTTTGTCTCGAGCACCGGATGCTTGGGCTGGCCATCGGTAGGCAGATCGACCGGGGTAACATTGGCCGCCATCGGGATCGCGAGGATCAGCATGATCAGCAGCACCAGCAGCACGTCGATGAAGGGGGTGACATTCATCGCCGAGAGCGGCTGGGGGCGGGGGGCGGTGAGATTGGGGCGCTTCAGGGCATGCGGCATGGCTCTCTCCTCTTTGGCAGAGCGGCCCCGGCGGGATCGGAGCCGCTCTAGCCCTGTGAGAATATCGCAAAAAGAAGAGGTTGCCTAACGCGTACCGGTATCTGGCTTGCAACCGGTCAGACGATGCAGCCGATGTTCGCGAAATGTTTCACGTGAAACATTGCCGTGTGCGATCGAGTGCGCCCGGAACCCCGCGCCACAAGCAAAAGGGGCGCCGCGATTGCTCGCAGCGCCCCCTATGATCATGCAACAACCGGGCGACAACCCGGCCATTACCAGCCGAAAGCCCCGTGTATCAGCCGGGGCTGGCGGTCACTTGCCGAAGTCGCGGTACTTGTCGTTGCCGACGAAGCCGAACTTGGTGACGCCCGACGACTTGATCGTCTGCAGCACCTTGGCCGACAGGTCGTAGCTCGCCTGGGATTCGGGCTCGAACTGGAGTTCGGGCTCGGGGTTCATCTGCGTCGACTGCTGCAGCGCGGCGACGAGCTGGCCCTGGTCGATCGGATTGCCGTTCCACAGGATCTGGTCATCGGGGGTGAGGACCAGCTTGTTCTTGGTCGGTTCGACAAGCGGCGGCGGCGCGTCATTCGGTTGCGGCAGGTCGATATCGACCGAGTGCGTGGCCACCGGGATGGTGATGATGAACATGATCAGCAGAACGAGCAGAACGTCGATCAGCGGAGTCATGTTCATGTCCATCAACGGCTCGCCGTCAAGCTTGCCTCCAGACATACCCATGGTGTGTTCTCCTTAGAAGATTGGCTGTTGCTGTCAGATACCCGGTTCGACGGGGTTCGAGATGAACCCGACGATCGGATAGCCGGCCAGCTGGACGCGGAAAATGGCCCCCGCCACGCAACGCCAGGGGGCGTTGACGTCACCGCGGATGTGGACCTGCGGAATCTTCTCGGGGTCTTCAAGCAGGGCCTCGACTCCGCCTGCGCGCTGGACGATCGCGTCGAGGCGCTTGAACGCCTGTTCCTGCAGCTCGGCCGAATCCACCAGCGTGATGTTGTTGAAGTAGATCCGGCACTGCCCGCTGCGCGATGCGCCCTCGTAACCCGCGTCACCGGCGCTGCGGCCGGCATCGTCGGTCGCGCTGACGGTGAGCAGCAGGTTTTCGACCTTGTCCTTCGATTCCAGCGATTCGAACACCGGAATCTTGAGCTTCTCGATCGTCTGGATCGCCACCGGAACCGCGATGAGGAAGATGATCAGGAGCACCAGCATCACGTCCACCAGCGGCGTGGTGTTGATGTCGGACAGTGGGGCGTCGCCCCCGCCTCCCGTTGAAATCGCCATTGTGAATTCCTAGCCTGTCAATACTTTGGCTTCTACTGCACCGGCAGGAGCGCGCCCGAGGGTCGCTCCCGCCGGCTGGCAGCTCTGACGATCAGGACTTGTTGAGCGTCGGGTTGGCAGGAGCAGCGGGCTTGGCAGCGGGCTTGGCCGCCGGAGCCGCCTGAACCGCCGGCTTCACCGCGCCGTTCGAGTTCATGTAGGCGAGCAGGTCGTTCGAGAAGGTGCTCAGCATGGCCGAGATCTTGCGGTTGCGGCCCTGCAGCCAGTTGAATGCGAACACTGCGGGCACCGCGACGAGCAGACCGATCGCGGTCATGATCAGCGCTTCACCGACCGGGCCGGCGACCTTGTCGATCGAGGCATTGCCGGCGATGCCGATGTTGATCAGCGCGTTGTAGATGCCGATCACGGTGCCGAGCAGACCGACGAACGGCGCGGTCGCGCCCACGGTGGCGAGGAACGCCAGACCGCCATTGAGCACCGCGTTGATCGAATCTTCCGAACGCTGGAGCGAACCGTGCATGTAGTCATGCGATTCAAGCGCGTCGACCATCTTGCCGTGATCTTCCTGAGCCTTGACGGCGTCGTCGGCAAGCTGGCGCCACGGGCCGTCCTTCTCGAGCTTGGCGGCGCCTTCCTTGAGGCTGGCGGCGCGCCAGAAGCTGGTCTGCACGGTCTTGTACTGCTTGATTACCTTGTTCTGTTCGAACAGCTTGGTGAACATGATGTAGAACGAACCGACCGACATGATGATCATGATGCCGAGGATCGACCAGGTAACCGGGCCGCCTTCGACGATCGCCTCGTAGAAGCCGAACTTGCTTTCGGGCGCTTCGCCGGCTGCGGCGGTGAGAAGGAAAAGGTTCATTGCGAAAGTCCTCTTGAAAAGAATGGGTCGTATGGGAGCGGAGCGCGTGCGCGCCGGCCCGATTGATCAGTTCAGCTTGTAGGTAATCCGGGTCGACCAGCTGGCGGTGATGGGCACGCCGTCATCGTTGAGCGCCGGATCGAAGCGCGCATAGCGCTCGACCGCCTTGGTGGCTGCGCCATCGAGGATGTCCGAGCCGCTCGACGAGACCACCGAGCAACCGGTGGCACGGCCTTCGGTGGTAACGGTGCAGCGCACGCCGACGGTGCCTTCGATCTCTTCCTGGGCTGCACGACGCGGATAGTCTTCCTGGATGCGGGCCGACCACGAGCGCTGGTTCTTGGGTTGCACGCCGCGGGCCTTGGACGGGCCCTTGGGCGCCGGCGGCGGCCCCGGAGGCGCGCTGGGCAGCGCGGAGGGACGGGTTTCCGTCCGCGCGGGCGGCGGAATGTCCTGGCGCGTCTCCACCGGCGGCGGGTTGGGCGCAAGGTTGAGCTGCTGCGGCGGGGTAACGGGCGGCGGCGGCGAGGTGACGTCCGGCTGCTGCTCCGGCGGCGGCGGTTCATCCGGCGGCGGCGGGGGTGGCGGCGGCTCTTCGACATTGACGGTCGTCACCCGTTCGACCACCTCTTTCACGGCATCGACGGCAAGGAAGACGATCATCCCCGTGCCCACGAGACCGACTATCGACAGCGCGATGATCAGTGACACGAGCTTGGGGCCGGTCAACCCTTGTTGTTGGCTAGCGTAGGACATCCAGCGCTTTCTCTCCAAATACTCGCCGATCCCATGGATCGGCACACTCCCCGCCCCCCGACCGTGACGGTCGGCGAGCGGATCCCGGTAATTTCGGTCCTCCCACGCCGGAACAAAAATTACGGGCCCATGCATTGCACGTGACCCGATCTTTCTCCGGCTGGCACGCGCGGGACAACAAACGATTCCCGCACGCAACCTCACACTGTCCGCGCGGCAATGTCCCCAGTCCCGCGCTTTCAGTCATGCGGGCTTTAACGGGCAACCCCTAGCCGATCAAACGCTTTTGCGGTTCAGCACGGATTCACTGCGAGTCATGTGCAAAAGACCCTGCTAATAGGCAAAGCCGCAAGGGTGTGTGCCGGCCCGCCGCGGAGTCAAAGGTAAAGGGAAGATTAATGTCGTTTTTCAAGACTCTGACCATGTCAGCCGTGGCGCTCGGGGGGCTCGCCATGGTGCCTTCGGCAGCGCTGGCGCAGGCCGCGGCGGGGGGCGATGTCGCCCGGCCGGCGGGAGCGGCCTTCGGCCCGACCTATGCCGATCTCGCGACACTGGCAGACGCGGCGGAACTGGTGCTGCGCGTGCAGATTCGCAAAGCGACCGTGCTGCGACCCGAACGCGCGCCCGGCGTCGCGCCGGGATTCGCGCGGCTCTATGTCGAGGCCAACACCTTGGCGCTGATCGCCGGGCGCAGCGGGGTGGGGGCGGCGGTCACCTATCTGGTCGACGTGCCGCTCGACGCCAGGGGCAAGGTGCCCAAGCTCAAGAAGCGCGAATTCCTGCTGTTCGCGCGCGCCGTGCCGGGGCGTGCGGGCGAGCTTCAGCTGATCGGCCCTGCTGCCCAGCTCGATTACACCCCGGCACTGGAGGCGCGGCTGCGGCCGATCCTGACCGAGCTTTACGCCGCCGACGCGGCGCCGCGGATCACCGGGGTGAGCGACGCGCTGGCGGTGCCGGGCACCTTGACGGGCGAATCGGAAACCCAGATCTTCCTCGCGACCGAGAATCGCTCGCCGGTCTCGATCACGGTGCTGCGCCGCCCGGGGCAGCGGGTGCAGTGGGGGGTCTCGTGGGGCGAGATCATCGATTCGGCCGCCCGCCCGCCCGCGCCCGAAACCCTGCGCTGGTATCGCCTCGCCTGCGCGCTGCCTGCCCAGCTGCCCTCGGGCGCCAACCTTGCGCGCGATGCCGACGAGCGGCGGCTGGCGGCGGGCGACTATGCCTTCGTCAGGCAGGCGCTCGGGCCCTGCGAGCGGCAGATCACCAAGGGGTGATCGGTACTTTGCCCGCTTGACCGCACCGGCAGCACGGTTAAGCGCGGGCCTCTGCCATCAACGGAGGGCTGTTTGACCACCACTGCACCGCTGCGCCCGGCTTCTCTCAGGATCGCCATCGCCGGGCTGGGCACCGTGGGCGCGGGCGTGATCCGCCTGCTCGACACCAACGCCGCGCTGATCGCCGCGCGCGCCGGGCGTCCGGTCGAGGTCGTCGCGGTGGCGGCGCGCGACCGCGGCAAGGATCGCGGCGTCGACATCGCCCGCTTCGCCTGGGAGGACGACATGGCCGCGCTCGCCCGGCGCGAGGATGTCGACGTGGTGGTCGAGCTGGTCGGCGGCTCGGACGGCCCCGCGCTTGCCCTGTCGCGCGCGGCGCTGGGCGCGGGCAAGGGCCTCGTCACCGCCAACAAGGCGATGATCGCGCATCACGGGCTCGAGCTCGCCGAGATCGCCGAGGCCAGCAACGCCCCGCTCAAGTTCGAGGCGGCGGTCGCGGGCGGCATCCCGGTCATCAAGGGGCTGCGAGAGGGCACCAGCGCCAATGCCCTGACCAAGGTCTACGGGATCCTCAACGGCACCTGCAACTACATCCTCTCCGAGATGGAGGCGACCGGTGCCGACTTCGCCGACGTGCTGGCCGAGGCGCAGCGGCTGGGCTTTGCCGAGGCCGATCCGGCTTTCGACATCGAGGGGGTGGACGCCGCGCACAAGCTCGCGATCCTCGCCAGCATCGGCTTCGGCACGCGGGTGGACTTCGCGGGCGTGCGGGTCTCGGGCATCACCCGGGTGCGCGCTGCCGACATCGCGCAGGCCGATGCGCTGGGATTCGTGATCCGTCTGATCGGCGAGGCCGATGTCGAGGAGACCCCCGCAGGCCCCCGCCTGCTCCAGCGCGTGCGCCCCTGCCTCGTCGCCAAGGGCCACCCGCTGAGCGCTGTCGATGGCCCCACCAACGCGGTCGTGGCCGAGGGCAACTTCTCCGGCCGGCTGCTGTTCCAGGGCGCGGGCGCGGGTGACGGGCCGACCGCGAGCGCGGTCGCCGCCGACCTCATCGACATTGCGCGGGACGAGGTGGGCGCGCCCTTCTCGATCCCCTGCGCGCAGCTCGCCGCGATGCCGCCCGCGGAGCCCGGCGACCGCACCGAGCGCACCTACTTGCGCTTCATGGTCAAGGACCGCCCCGGCGTGCTCGCCGAGATCACCGCGGCGATGCGCGACGGGGACGTCTCGATCGAGAGCCTGATCCAGCAGGGCCGCAGCCATGGCGGGGGCGAGGTGATGGTGGCGATGGTCACCCACGAGGGCCCCGAGCGCTGCGTCGCCAAGGCGCTTGCACTGCTCGAGGGCTCGGACAGCCTCGCGGGCGAGCCGCTGGTGCTGCCGATCCTGCCGCTCTAACGATCCGGCCTCGGCGCCTCGGGCAGGCCGAGCTCGGCCTCAACCCTGCGGCGCGTCTCCTCATCGAGCGGCGCGTCGTCACCCTCGACCGGGGCGAGGCCCTTGGCGACCCGTTCCGCGTCCGAGCCTGCGGGCGGGGGCGGGATCGCCTCCACGTCGACGATCAGCGCTGCATCCTTGGGGCAGGGCGGGATGAAGCACAGGCCCCGGAAGATGCCCGGCCCGCGGAAGATGCCCGGCCCGGCCACGTCGGGCGGCGGAATGGTGCCCGCGTTCTGCGTCCGCTCGGCGTAGTCCTTCAGCCACGCCTCGCGGCTGCCGCTGTAGAGCTGCGAGATGTCCGCCGGCAGCTCGCGGCACACCACGATCTCGCCCGACACGACTCCGCGCTCGGTGTCATCGGCGCACTGCTTGAGCTCGACCGCATCGGCCGCCTCGGAAACCTGCGGGGGCGCGAGGATGTCGATCTGCTGCGGCGGCTCGGCGCTGGTCGGCGCATCGGGGCCGAGGTCGATGGGGATGCGCGGGCGTGCGGGCTCGGGCGGTTTGGCGGGCTTGCCGGAGGCAGGAAGCGGCGGCAGCTGCAAGGTCTGCTGCGGCGGCACCTGCGGGCCGATCGGCACCTGCGGGTCGGTCGGCACCTGCGCGGCGAGCGCGGCGGCGATGAGGGGGAGAAGCACTGCGCCGCTCCCCTACCCGCCCTTCCTCTTGCCGGAGCGCGGGGGCACTGTGGTCTTGATCCCCTCCGCCTCGCGCCGGGCGCGCTCCTGTTCCTCGGTCAGCTCCTCGCCCTGCCCGAGCGGAGGGAGCCCTTGCGCGATCCGGTCGGCGTCCGAGCCCGCGGGCGCCTTGGGCAGGGCGGCGAAGTCGACCGTGATCGCTACCGGCGGAGGCTTGCCGAAGCCGATGCCCTTGCCGTTGTCGGGAATGCCGAACAGGTCGGGTGGCGGCGGGGCACCCTTGAAGGCGGTCTCCTGCGCATAGCGCTTCTGCGTTTCGGCGCGGTTGCCGGTGAGGGCACCGCCATCCCGGTCGCGCACCCGGCACACCACGATCTCGCCGTTGATCGCGGCCGCCTCCTCGTCATCGCGGCATTCGCGCAGGTCCGCCGCGCTCGCCTCGTCACGCGGGACCGAGACCGTCAGGTTGACCCGCGGCGGCACGCCCGCAGGCGCGGCGGCGGCGGCAGCTGCGGCATCGGCGGAGGCCTCCTCGGCAGGCGGCGGTGTCGCGCTGCTGTCATCCTGCGCAGCCAAAGGCGAGCCGATCAGCGCGGCACAGGCAGCCAGACAGAGGCGAAAACGGGTCAGGACTAGCGTTCCCTTGCTCGACAAACCCGTCTCCATCCGCTTAAGCGCCGCAGGGTATCCCATGGCCGGGCCGCATCCAGAGCGAAGAAGGGCTGAATTGCACATGAACTCCCCGTCCGATACCCAGCTTGCCGCCACCCCGCAACCCGCCGCCGCTCGGGCCGAATCCTCCGAGAACGCGATCCAGCGCGTGCTGGTGCTCGAGATGGTGCGGGTCACCGAGAAGGCGGCGGTCGCGGCGGCGCAGCTGGTCGGGCGCGGCGACGAGAAGGCCGCCGATGCCGCCGCGGTGGCGGCAATGCGCAAGGCCTTCGACAACCTCTACATCGACGGCACCGTGGTGATCGGCGAGGGCGAGCGCGACGAGGCGCCGATGCTGTTCATCGGCGAGAAGGTCGGCATGGGCAAGGGGCCCAAGATCGACATCGCATTGGATCCGCTCGAAGGCACCACCATCACCGCCAAGGCCGGGCCCAACGCGCTCGCGGTGCTGGCGGCGGCGGAGGAAGGCTGCCTGCTCAACGCGCCCGACGTCTACATGGACAAGCTCGCGGTCGGCCCGGGCTATCCCGAAGGCATCATCGACCTCGCCAAGTCGGCGACCGAGAACGTCTGCGCGGTCGCCAAGGCGAAGGGCGTCAGGCCGTCCGACATCAACGTCTGCGTGCTCGACCGCCCGCGTCATGCCGAGCTGATCGCCGAGCTGCGCGGCCTCGGCTGCGGCGTGGTGCTGATCGGTGACGGCGATGTGGCGGGGGTGATCGCGGTGACCGACGAGGACACCACGATCGACATGTACATGGGCCAGGGCGGCGCGCCCGAGGGCGTGCTGGCCGCAGCCGCGCTGCGCTGCGTCGGCGGGCAGTTCAACGGCCGCCTCGTGTTCCGCAACGACGACGAGCGCGCCCGCGCGCGCAAGTGGGGGATCGAGGACCTGGGTCGCATCTACAAGCTCGAAGACCTCGCCAAGGGCGACTGCATCTTCGCCGCGACCGGCGTCACCGACGGCTCGCTGCTCGCGGGCGTCAAGCGCCGCCGCAAGGTGACCGGCGAGACCATCCTCACCACCGAGAGCGTGGTGATGCGGGCCTCGAGCGGCACGGTGCGGTGGATCAGGGGCGAGCACCGCATCGACTGAGGTGTTGAAGTGGACTGCCGGTGCCTCAGGCACAGCGGTCCTCCGCACCTCCACAGAGACTCCCGGTGGATTCGGGGCGAGCACCGCATCGACTGAGGCGCCAATCAAGCCTCGGGCGGCGCGGTTGCCTTGGCAATGGCGCTGGCGGGGGCAGGATCGCCCAGATCGAACAGCTTGCGCACCGCTTCATTGGGGGTGAGCGTGCCGGGCGGATAGTGCCTGAGATGCAGCGCGCGCAGCGCGTTGATGTGCTCCTCGCCCAGTGCTGCGGCGAAATCGTCGACGATCGCGCTCTTGCCCCAATGCGGGCGCACGCCCGGGAAGTAGCTCGTCACCGCGCGTTGCAGCCGTTCGAGCCAGGCATAGTCGCGCACATCGGCAAACAGGTCGATCGCGGCGGCAGGCCCGCCGAAATTACCCGCGAAGGGCAGGTCGCTTGCGTCGGGCAGCTCGCGCACCGAGATCAGGCTCTTGAGCACGAAGCCCAGCGGGCGCAGCTTTTCGGCCTCGAGCATGAGGAAGCGCACCACCTCGTCGGTCCGTTCGAGCGGCACGAAGAAGGCAAGGTTGTAGGCGGTGAAGGTGGTCGCGAAGAAGCCGGTCAAGAGGTCGGGCGCGCGCTGGGTCTTGAGCAGCGGCTCGGGATCGTAGAGGTAATCGAGGTCCTCGGGCGCGGTGATGACGCGGCGGTGGGTGCGGATGTCGAGCCGGTTGGCGGCGCGTTGCAGCCAGTAGCGCAGGGGCGGGAACAGCCGGTCGAAGGCCCACAGGCGGCGCAGCAGGAATTCGGTCAGCCCCGCGAGCGAGAACGGCGGCGGAGTGGTCTTGCGCGCCCCCTTGCCCTCGCTCGCCGGGCGCAGGGTGTGGAGCATGATCAGCGGGTCGGCGGGGTCGCTATAGGGCACGACCGCTGCGGTCACCGCCATCGCGCCCTTGGACAGCGCGGCCTTTTTCGAGAGGCGGGTGACCCAGGCATCGGACTGGTAGGACGCCGTTGCTGCGGTGCGCAGCGTGACGCTGAGGATCGGGCCGATCGTGCCGAAGGAGAGGGCGGCATAGGGGAAGTCCGGATCACCCTGTTTCAGCGTGATCTTCTGCCCGTGGCCATCGAGGAAGGTCAGCGCGGTGACGCTCTGCGCGATCACGCCTTCGGGGCCGTAGCCGTGCGTCCCCCCGCTGAGCGCGCCGATCACGGTCTGCTCCATATAGTTGCCGCTGTTGAGCATCCGCCGCCCGTGCTTCACCAGCTCCTGCTTGAGGGTGAGCACCTTGACCGAGGGGCCGCAGGTCGCGGTCTGGGTGACGGGGTCGTAGGTGAGGCTGTCGAAGCGGGATTCGCCCATGTGGAAGGCGGTGATGCCGGGGATGACCTGGATGCCGTTGTAGCTGTGCGACTGGCCGATGCAGCTGTAGGGCCGTCCTCCGAGGGCCTTGACCAGCGCCGCCTCGTCGACAGGGCGGGTGACGTGGGCGTCGCCGAAGAACACCTTCATCCATGAGGTGACGCGCGCGAGCCCGTCCACCGGTGCCTTGGCCTTGCCGATCAACCACTTCATCGGAACGCCCCCGTTCGCTGTTGCCGCATCTTTGACCGGGCGCGCGGTCAAGGCAATGAAAAACCACGGTGGAGCGCTCGCTTGACACACACCTTTTCGTCATTTAGCTAAATAGCTATGTCCGAGATCTTCGACGCCCTGGCCCATCCGATCCGCCGCGAGGTGCTCGAGCTTCTGAAGCGCGGCGGGATGAGCGCGGGCGAGCTGGCCGAGCGCTTTCCGGTCTCCAAGCCGACCATGTCGGGCCACTTCGCCAAGCTGAAGGCCGCCGGGCTGATCCGCGGCGAGAACCGGGGCGGGTCGATCATCTACACGCTCAACCTCTCGACGCTGGAGGAGGCGCTGCTCGGGTTCATGGGCCGCGTCGGAATCGGGAGCGGGGCGGCCGAGAAGGCGGCACCCGAACAGGGAGAAACGACATGAAGGTGCGCGGGTTGCTGATCGTCAATCTGCTGCTGGCGGCGGCGATGGCGGGGTTCGGCTGGTGGGTCGCCGCGCGCCTCGCGCCGGGCACCATGCTTGCCGTCCACTGGAACGCTTCCGGAGAGGTGGACCGCTTCCAGCCCGCCTTGCCGGCGCTGCTGTGGCCGGCGGGGGTTTCGGCTCTGGTCGGGCTGATCATGGCCGCGATCCCCCGGCTGGAGCCGCTGCAGGAGCGGCTCGAGGCCTCGGCGCCGGTGCTGCGCGCCACGTGGATCGGGATTATGGGGCTGATGGTCTATGTCCAGATCATGATCGCCGCGCCCGCGCTGGGCTGGAACCTCGGCATCGATCTGCTGCTCGCCGGGATGGGCGTCCTGTTCCTGATGATCGGCAATGCCCTGCCCAAGTCGCGCCCGAGCTTCTTTGTCGGCATCCGCACGCCATGGACCCTGACCGACACCGACAACTGGATCGCCACGCACCGGCTGGGCGGCAAGCTGATGATGGCGGCGGGCGCGGCGATGGTGATCGCGGCCCTGATGCCGCTTGCACCGGAATGGCGGCTGTGGGCGATCATCGCGCCGGTCCTGGCGGTGAGCGTGGTGCCGGTCGCCTACAGCTGGTGGCTGTGGCGCAGCCGGACGGTGCGGTGATGTCTAGGAGCGTCCCGATGATCCGCTTTCCCCTGCTCGCCGCCGCCGCGCTGGTTGCCGCTCCGCTTCAAGCTGCGCCCCCGGCCGGTGAGCCCATCGAGGCCCCCGGACCGCAGGGCTCGCTCTCGGGCACGCTGCTGCGGGCGGGCGAGGGTGCGCCGGTGGCGCTCATCATCCCCGGCTCGGGGCCGACCGACCGGGACGGCAACAATCCCTTAGGCCTCGCCGCCGCGCCCTATCGCCTGCTCGCCGAGGCGCTGGCCGAGCGCGGGATTGCGACGGTGCGGATCGACAAGCGCGGGATGTTCGCGAGCAAGGCCGCCATCGCCGATGCCAATGCGGTCACCATCCCCGACTACGTCGCCGACACCGCCGCTTGGGTCGCCGCAGCGCGCAAGGCGACGGGCGCGAGTTGCGTCTGGCTGATCGGGCACTCCGAGGGCGGGCTGGTGGCGCTTGCCGCCGCGCAGGAGGTGCCGGACCTGTGCGGGCTGGTGCTGGTTGCCGCGCCGGGGCGGCCCTTGGGCGACGTCATGAAGGCGCAGCTGCGTGCCAATCCGGGCAACTTCGTGATCCTCCCCTCGGCCGAGGCGGCGATCGACCGGCTGGCGGCCGGACAGCGCGTCGATCCGGCGACCCTGCCCGCGGCGCTGCAGGGGCTGTTCGCCCCCGCGCTGCAGGGCTACTTCATCAGCCTTCTCTCCTACGACCCCGCCGATCTCGCCGCGCAGGTGAAGCTGCCGCTGCTGATCGTGCAGGGGGGCAAGGACTTGCAGGTCCCGGTCGCGGATGCGGAGCGGCTGGCGGCGGCGAACCCGACGGCGCGGCTGGTGGTGCTGCCCGATGCGAACCACGTCCTGAAAGACGTGGCAGGCACCGCGCCCGCGGCCAATCTCGCCGCCTATCGCGACCCCGCCCTGCCGCTCGGCAAGGGCGTTGCCGAGGCGGTCGCGGGGTTCATCGCGGGAGATTAACCCCCCGGCTTCAGCACCACCTTGGTCCAGCTGTCCTGCGCGTCGCGGAACTGCCGGTAGCCCTCGGCCGCCTCTTCCAGCGGGAGGCGGTGGCTGATGAGGAAGGTGGTGTCGATCTCGCCCTCCTCGATCTTGCCGAGCAGGTCTTTCAGGTAGCGCTGCACATGGGTCTGCCCGGTGCGGATCTGGAGGCCCTTCTCCATCAGCGCGCCTAGCGGAAACTTGTCGGTCATCCCGCCATAGACCCCGGGCACCGAGACCCGCCCGCCCGGCCGCACCGCGAGGATCGCCTGCTTGAGCGCGCTCGCCCGGTCGGCGCCGATGCCGACGGTCTGCTTGGCGATGTCGAGCATGTTGTCGATCGCAAAGCCGTGCGCCTCCATGCCGACCGCGTCGATCACCGCGTCGACCCCGATCCCGCCCGACATCTCCATCAGTGCCTCGCGCACGTCGGAGGTGCGGAAGTTGATCGTCTCTGCCCCGAGCTGGCGGGCGAGTTCGAGCCGATGCGGGTAGTGATCGATCGCGATCACCTTGGCCGCGCCCATCAGCAGCGCCGATTGCACCGCGAACAGCCCCACGGGGCCGCAGCCCCAGACCGCGACGGTATCGTCCGGCCCGATCTCGGCATTCTCGGCCGCCATCCATCCGGTGGGGAGGATGTCGGAGAGGAACAGCACCTTCTCATCATCCAGATAGTCGGGCACCATGATCGGGCCGACATCGGAGAAGGGCACGCGCACATATTCCGCCTGCCCGCCCGAATAGCCGCCGGTCATGTGCGAATAGCCGAAGATCCCGGCCATGGGATGGCCGTAGAGCTTCTCCGACATGTCCTGCTTTTCGGCCGGGTTGGAGTTCTCGCAGGCGCTGTACTGGGTGATGCGGCAGTGGAAGCACCCGCCGCAGGAGATGGTGAAGGGCACCACCACGCGCTGGCCCTTCTCGAGTGTGCTGTCGCTGCCGGTCTCCACCACCTCGCCCATGAATTCGTGGCCGAGGATGTCGCCCGCCTGCATCGAGGGGATCACCCCGTCGTAGAGGTGCAGGTCGCTGCCGCAGATTGCGGTCGCGGTGACGCGGATGATCGCATCGCGCGGGTTGACGATTTCCGGGTCATCGACGGTCTCGACGCTGACCTTCTTGGTGCCTTGCCATGTCAGAGCGCGCATCAGCGGGCCTCCTCGAGCTGGTGTTGCTGTTCGTCGCGGGTGCGGGCCGAGGTGGCGATCTCGCCGGTCTCCATCAGCATCTTGAAGCGCTTGAGGTCGTGCCGCGCCTGCATTTCGGGACTCCGCCGCGCGAGCGTGGCGATCGCATCGCCGAGCGCGCCGGCCTTGGGCTTGTAGGCGATGATCAGGCTGACGCGGGTGCCGCGCTCTCCCGGCGCGTCCTCGAAGGTGACGCGGCCTTCGGTGTCGATATCGCTGTCCTCGGTGGAGCGCCAGGCGATCAGCTCGCCATCGACCTCGCGCGCGATGCGGGTGTCGACGGCGTAGACCCGGCCGCCGGGCGCGCGGATGTGCCAGGTGGCGTGGCCGGGTTCGCCGCCGGGCTCGATCTTCTCGAGGTTCGCCATGAAGTGCGGCAGGTTCTGGAAGTCGCGCCAGAAGGCGAATAGTTCCGCGCGCGGCTTGGCGATGGTGACGCTGCGGCCGACCACGCGGTATTCGCCGAAATTGCGGCGCGCGGTGTAGCCCGGCGCGCTGTCGGGATCGACCGCGCGGCGATGGCGGCGGCGGGCCGCAGCAGCGAGCGGGAGCGCGGCGAGGCCGATCCCGGCCAGCGCGAGATAGGGCCATCGGCTGGGGTTGTCGTGTTTCATCGCAGTCCTTTCGCGGGGAAGGAGCCGCGCCAAGGGGCGGCCGTGGTGTCGCCCGCGAATGTGGCCGCTCGCCTGCGCTCCACCCCTATCCTGCATTACCCGCCGCCCACGCGCCGCCCGCCTTGCGGCGCCGCTGGTCGAACAAGCGCGCAGCCGCGCGCAGAAATCCGGTATCTCCGCAGCCCGCTTCGTGGCACCTTCGTGCGCGCCGCACCGATCACGGGTCGCGAGTCTCTCGGAATGGGAGTGCGGCCGCGCTTAGGGGGCGCGTCCGACAAGAAGCCGACGGCCGACGCCGTTACGCCTGTTCCGACCGGGCCGCACCTCGCGCTGCGTGCTGCGGGCCGCCTCGCTTTTCGAAGGAGCCGACCACATGCCGTTCATCACCACCGCCGATGGCACCAACCTGTTCTACAAGGACTGGGGGCCGAAGGACGCCCCCGCTCTCGTCTTCCATCATGGCTGGCCGCTGAGCAGCGACGACTGGGACAACCAGATGCTGTTCTTCCTGGGCGAGGGCTTCCGCGTGATCGCCCACGACCGGCGCGGGCACGGCCGCTCCGACCAGACCGACACCGGCAACGAGATGGACACCTATGCCGCCGACGTCATCGAACTGGCAGCCGCGCTCGACCTCAGGGATGCGGTCCACATCGGGCATTCGACCGGCGGGGGCGAGGCGATCCGCTATGTCGCCCGCGCCGAGCCGGGGCGGGTCGCCAAGGCGGTGCTGATCGGCGCGGTGCCGCCGATCATGCTGAAGACCGAGGCCTATCCGCTCGGCCTGCCGATCGAGGTCTTCGACGGCTTTCGCACCGCGCTGGTCAAGAACCGCGCGCAATTCTACCGCGATATCCCGAGCGGCCCCTTCTTCGGCTTCAACCGCGAAGGCGCCGAGGTGCACGAGGGGATGATCCAGAACTGGTGGCGGCAGGGCATGATGGGCGGCGCGAAGGCGCATTACGATTGCATCGCGGCCTTCTCGGAAACCGATTTCACCGAGGATCTCAAGGCCGTTACCCAGCCGGTGCTGCTGATCCACGGGGAGGATGACCAGATCGTCCCCATTGACGCCTCCGCACGCACGGCGATCAAGCTGCTGCAGAGCGGAACGCTCAAGACCTATCCCGGTCTCAGCCACGCGCTGTTCGCGACCCACCCGGAGCTGATCAACGCCGAGTTGCTCTCCTTCATCCGGAGATAAGAAAAACCCCGGCGGACGCTTCCGCCGGGGTTTTCTGATTGCTTGAGTCCGGTCAGGCCGGGCCCCCTGCCGTGCGGCAGGTCACTCTGCCGCCGAGATGGCCGCCTCGATCCGTCCGGTCGGCTGGCCGGTCAGGGTCTTGTCGATCTCGCCGACGATCCGCTCCGACAGTTCGGAATGGTAGTGGTGACGCATCTCGCCCAGGGTCTTGGGATCGGCGATGATCAGCAGCGCCTCGATCTCTCCGGCGATGGCCCTGGCGTTGAGCCATTCGGTCGCCGCTGCCCCGTGGGCCAATTCGCCCAGATCCGTGCTGTCGGGCTTTCGGCCGGAATCCTGATGGCGCACGCCCGCGCTGAAGTTCGTCGGGTCGAGCGAAGGCTTGGCGATCTCCACCAGCTTGGGCTCGAACATCTGGCCCTCGTTGCGGAACAGCGTGAAGTTCTCGCCGTCGATCAGGGCGACGTGGGCATTGTGGGGCAGCTTCATCGTGGGTTTCCTTTGATGTCGTCGTGTCATCGCCCCCGATTGCAGGCACCCTAACAGAAAAACCCCGGCGGTGCGAACCGCCGGGGCTTTCTGTTTTTTGGCTTGGGCCGACCCCGGCAGAGCCGGAGTCGTCAGTCGGGGCCGTGCGGCCCCGCTGGCCGGACCGGCGCGAGCATCGGCCAGCAGGGCTGGCCGGGCCGCTATCCGGTCAGAACCCCATCCCGCCCATGTCGGGCATCGCGGGGGCGGCCGGCTTGTCTTCCGGACGTTCCACGATGGCCGCTTCGGTGGTGATCAGCAGGCCGGCGACCGAGGCCGCGTCCTGCAGCGCGGTGCGAACGACCTTGGTCGGGTCGATCACGCCGGCCTTCACCAGGTTCTCGTAGGTGTCGGTGGCGGCGTTGAAGCCCTGCGTCTCGTCATTCTCGCGCAGCAGGTTGCCCGCGACGACCGCGCCATCGTGGCCGGCGTTCTGGGCGATCTGCTTGATCGGGGCGGTGATCGCCTTGCGGATGATGTCGATGCCGCGGGTCTGGTCCTCGTTCGCGCCCTTGAGTCCTTCGAGAGCCTTGGTGGCGTAGAGCAGCGCGGTGCCGCCGCCCGGAACGATGCCTTCCTCGACCGCAGCGCGGGTCGCGTGGAGCGCGTCGTCGACGCGGTCCTTGCGCTCCTTCACTTCGACTTCGGTCGCACCGCCGACCTTGATCACGGCCACACCGCCGGCGAGCTTGGCGAGACGCTCCTGGAGCTTCTCGCGGTCATAGTCGCTGGTGGTGTTGTCGATCTGGGTGCGGATCTCGGCGACGCGCGCCTTGATGTCGTCAGCCGAACCGGCGCCATCGACGATGGTGGTGTTGTCCTTGTCGATCGAGACCTTCTTGGCCTGGCCGAGCATGCCGATGGTGACGTTCTCGAGCTTGATGCCGAGGTCTTCGCTGATCATCTCGCCCTTGGTGAGGATCGCGATGTCCTGCAGCATCGCCTTGCGGCGATCGCCGAAGCCCGGAGCCTTGACCGCCGCGACCTTGAGGCCGCCGCGCAGCTTGTTGACCACGAGGGTGGCGAGCGCCTCGCCCTCGATGTCCTCGGCGATGATCAGCAGCGGACGGCCCGACTGCACCACCGCTTCGAGGATCGGCAGCATCGACTGCAGGTTCGACAGCTTCTTCTCGTGGATCAGGATGTAGGGGTTATCCAGTTCCACGGTCATCTTGTCGGGGTTGGTGATGAAGTAGGGGCTGAGGTAGCCGCGGTCGAACTGCATGCCTTCGACGACATCGAGCTCGAACTCGAGGCCCTTGGCTTCCTCGACAGTGATCACGCCTTCCTTGCCGACCTTGTCCATGGCTTCGGCGATCTTCTCGCCGACTTCACGGTCGCCATTGGCCGAGATGA
>OFDN01000738.1_pt1 | contig 24672 bp, 19 predicted proteins | sample 1520971 | NCBI WGS metagenome assembly OFDN01 (sample SAMEA94257418, study PRJEB24077) | hot springs metagenome | biome: Aquatic biome; feature: Geographical feature; material: Water | place: India | collected 2012-06-12 | depth 5 m
CCAAATTGCCAGTTTGCACGGCCAAGGCATGCATGGCCGCAGCATCGCACGCATGTTGTCGAGCTGGCGTGGGTTTTTCCGTTACCTGGTTTTACACAAAGGTTTTCAATCCAACCCGGTCACAGGCTTGCGTGCACCCAAAGCAGCCAAACCATTGCCGCATGCGATGTCTATCGAACAAACCAACAAACTGATTGAAATCGACAGTGACGAGCCGATTGCTGTACGTGACCGTGCGATTCTCGAGCTTTTCTATTCCTCTGGCCTGCGCCTCAGCGAGCTGGTGGGGTTGAACCTGGATCGCCTGGATTTGCAGGAGGGCCTGGTGACAGTCATCGGGAAAGGGAATAAAACACGCATGGTGCCTTTGGGCAGCAAAGCGCTGATTGCTTTGAAAAACTGGCTTGCGGTACGTAGTCTATGGCTGGTGAAACGGCCCTCGGAAACAGCCGTCTTTGTCAGTCAGCTAGGCCGCCGCATCCATGCGCGTACGGTACAAACCCGCATCAACCATTGGGTGATCAAACAAGGCCTGCCTAATCACGTGCACCCGCACATGCTGCGCCATAGCTTTGCCAGCCATGTGCTGCAAAGCAGTGGGGATTTGCGCGCCGTCCAGGAAATGCTAGGCCATGCCAATATTAGCACGACGCAAGTCTACACCCATCTAGACTTCCAGCACCTAAGCAAGATTTACGATGCCGCGCATCCGCGAGCACGCAAAAAATAGTTTGTTTATCTTGGCAGCCACTACCCCATCATTTTGCAAGACGAAGGTTTTGCAAGACAGAAAAATATGGCAAAATAACCTGACTAAATTAGTAAACCTTTGCCAGTCTCGTGACTCTAACGTCACATCGCCTGTGCATTAAAAATGCAGGCAATTATTTCAACAAACCAAAAAAGGAAACCTCCATGGAACACGCCTTACCAGCTTTGCCATTTGCAAAAAACGCATTGGCCCCACACATGTCAGAAGAAACTTTTGACTATCACTACAGCAAGCACCACCAAGCTTATGTCACCAACCTGAACAATCTGATCAAAGGCACCGAGTTTGAAAACGCCCCATTGGAAGACATCATTAAAAAGTCTTCTGGCGGCATTTACAACAACTCTGCCCAAGTATGGAACCACACCTTCTTCTGGAACTGCCTGTCACCCAACGGTGGCGGCGAACCAACCGGTGCATTGGCTGCAGCCATCAACGCCAAATGGGGTTCTTACGAAGAGTTCAAAAAAGCCTTCCAGACCTCAGCAGTTGGCAACTTTGGCTCTGGCTGGACCTGGTTGGTGAAAAAAGCCGATGGTTCTGTAGACATCGTCAACATGGGCGCAGCGGGCACACCACTGACTACTGGCGACAAAGCGTTGCTGACCATCGACGTATGGGAACACGCTTACTACATCGACCACCGCAATGCTCGTCCTAAATTCGTGGAAACATTCCTCAATCACCTAGTTAACTGGGAATTTGCAGCAAAAAACTTTGCTTAATTCGCAGAGTCTTTGGCGAAAATAAACTAAAAGTCGCAAACATTAACCTGTATATTAAAAGCGTTGTTTGGTAATACCAAACACCTGCGCTAAAGCCCCGGACCCTTCTGGGGCTTTATTTTTTCCTGGGTGATCAGTTTGAATAGAGACGCTTAGTAATCATGCCTTTGTGAGATTAGGCTGACTCTCTGAAAGTATTTTATCTGTCATTTAAAAATGATTGCCACTCATGTCGCTGCTTACAGTGATAGGAAGCTTTTGGTTGCTGTCTTCAGCGATGCGCACGATCCCCATGGGCACTGCTTACACTGTTTGGACGGGGATTGGTGGCGTTGGTGCATTTATCGTTGGCATCACGGTGCTCTCTGAACCCATCACAATGTTGCGATTACTTGCAGCAACCTTAATCATTTCTGGGCTGATACTCATGAAAGTTGCCGGATCATAAGCCATGAAATGGCAACAGTACACGCCCTAAATGGATTGCTCACTTAACGCTCACCTTGCGTGAGACGACGTGTTTATTCTTTCAACATCGCGTCTGTGATCAAACAGACTCTGCTGATGTGGCTTACTTCGTTGCAATTAACCAAGCTTGCACGATTCAAGCCCAACCTTAGGCAATCTATAGCGCGCAACCCATCATTGCGAAAATGGGATAGTTGAATTCACACGAAACTCGCATGATACGACCATGATTTTTAACTGCTAGGGGAAGCTGTCATGAGCGTATCGTTAAAGCCAACGCTGAATGGTTGGCATTTATGGGGACTGGCCGTCGGGCTGGTGATTTCCGGGGAATATTTTGGCTGGAGTTACGGCTGGGATCAAGCGGGAACCTTGGGTTTTTTGGTGACTACCCTTTTCATCGCGCTGATGTACACCACCTTTATTTTCAGCTTTACCGAACTAACCACTTCTATTCCACATGCTGGTGGGCCGTTTGCTTACGCCAGACGGGCCTTTGGCCCTAAGATGGCGTATGTTGCTGGTTATGCCACGTTAATTGAGTTTCTATTCGCCCCCCCAGCTATTGCGATGGCGATTGGTGCCTATCTGAATGTGCAATATCCGGGCGTAGACCCCAAGCTTTTTGCCGTGGGGGCTTATATTGTATTTGTCAGTTTGAATATTATTGGGGTGCATATCGCAGCTACCTTTGAGCTACTGGTCACCTTGCTCGCGATTATGGAGTTGTTGGTATTTATGGGCGTCGTTGCCCCCGGTTTCTCGATGACAAACTTTGTCGCACATGGCTGGGCAGGTAATGACGTTTTTAGTAGCGCAGCGATTCCAGGCATGGTGGCGGCTATTCCATTTGCCATTTGGTTTTTTCTCGCCATTGAAGGTGTTGCCATGGCGGCAGAAGAGGCCAAAGATCCGAGAAAAACGATCCCAAAAGCCTATATTGCCGGGATTCTGACGCTGGTGTTTCTGGCCATGGGTGTCATGCTTTTTGCAGGTGGCGTGGGTGACTGGAGAACCCTGGCCAATGTCAACGATCCTATTCCACAGGCAATGAAAGTGGTGGTGGGCGAGAACAGTGGCTGGTTACATATGCTGGTTTGGATTGGTTTGCTAGGATTGATCGCCTCTTTTCACGGAATTTTGCTTGGTTGCTCACGGCAGATTTTTGCCCTGGCACGCGCCGGATTTATGCCGAAATACTTCGAGGCCACGCATGCGCGCTTTAAAACGCCTCATCGCGCATTGGTTGCGGGGGCAGTGGTCGGTCTGGCTGCTATTTTGAGTGATGACTTACAGTTTAATGGCATGACACTCACGGCAAACTTGATCACGATGGCAGTATTCGGGGCCATCGTCATGTATATCGTTTCGATGCTGAGCTTTTTTGCGCTGAGAAAAAACGAGCCTGCGCTGGATCGCCCGTTCCGTACCATGGGTTATCCGCTGTTCCCGGCAATTGCCTTAAGCCTTGCCGTGATCAGTTTGCTGACCATGATCTACTACAATCAGGCATTGGCGCTGGTGTTTGCCGTGCTGATGGCAGTGGGCTATATTTATTTCAGCCTGACAAAAGGGCAACGCGACACCGCGACTGACCGTTAAACGCGGGCAATCCATGCAGGGTACGTAAAGGAGTACCCTGTTGATTCCTTGGAGAGTGAGAAAAAGATGGCTTACAGTTATCGCGTTGGCGTACATCAGTACCCATTCAAAGACCTGAAAGAAGTGATGGCGAAGGCCTCACCGCCACGCTCCGGTGACTTTCTGGCAGGCGTAGCAGCTGAGACTTATGTTGAGCGCATGGCGGCCAGGATGTGCCTTGCCAGTGTGCCGCTCAAACGCTTTTTAGAAGAGTTGCTGCTGCCTTACGAACAAGACGAAGTGACGCGCTTAATCATTGATACGCATGATGCGCAGGCATTTAGTGAAATCAGCCATTTAACCGTGGGCGATTTTCGAGACTGGTTGTTGCTGGATACCACGGATACCGCCACGCTGACGCGCGTGGCCAAAGGTATCACACCGGAAATGGCGGCAGCGGTCAGCAAACTGATGCGCAACCAGGACTTGATCCTGGTCGCCAAAAAATGCCAAGTGACGACCGCATTTCGAAATACCATCGGCCTGCCGGGCCGTTTGTCTGTGCGCCTGCAACCCAACCACCCGACTGACGATGCCCGCGGCATTGCCGCCTCTCTGCTAGACGGATTATTGTATGGCTCGGGGGATGCCGTGATCGGCATCAACCCGGCCACCGATAGCATGCCTGGCTTGATGAACTTATATTACCTGGTCGATGAAATCATTAACCAATATGAGATTCCCACCCAGTCGTGCATCCTGACCCATGTCACCAACCAGATTCAACTGATCGAAAAAGGTGCGCCGATTGATTTGGTGTTTCAGTCGATTGCCGGCACCGAACAAGCCAATAAAACCTTTGGGATTAATCTTTCCATCCTGGATGAAGCTTATTCTGCAGCCTTGTCACTGCAACGCGGCACCGTTGGCCAAAACGTCATGTATTTTGAAACCGGCCAGGGCTCGGCACTCTCAGCCAACGCCAATTTTGGCATGGACCAGCAAACCTGCGAGGCACGTGCCTATGCCGTCGCCCGCCACTTTTCTCCCTTACTCACCAATACGGTGGTGGGCTTTATCGGGCCTGAATACCTGTACGATGGCAAACAGATCATCCGCGCCGGTCTGGAAGACCATTTCTGCGGTAAGTTGCTGGGCCTTCCGCTAGGGTGTGATGTCTGCTATACCAACCATGCCGAGGCAGATCAAGACGACATGGACACCTTGATGACCTTGCTGTCTGTGGCAGGCATTACCTTCATCATGGGCATTCCAGGGGCGGATGACATCATGCTAAATTATCAGACCACCTCCTTTCACGATGCGCTCTATTTGCGTAAAACGCTCAACCTGAAGCCAGCACCTGAGTTTGAGCAGTGGCTACAACGCATGAACCTGATGGATAACACCGGCATGATCCGCCCGGTAGACAATAGCCATGCCTTGTTACAAAATAAACCCAAGCAATTAATGAATACCCCTTAATATGCATCAGCCACCGGCAGACCCTAGCACAGGCATCGTCAGTGAAGATCCCTGGTCACAGCTCAAAAGCTTCACGCAAGCGAGGATTGCCCTCGGTAGGGTAGGCAGCAGCCTGCCTACGAAAGAGGTTTTGGATTTCAGCTTGAGCCATGCATTGGCCAGGGATGCGGTTCATCTTGGCCTGGATACTCAGGCGTTGATGGCGCAAATTCAAGCGACATTGTCAGTCGAGGTCCATCAGGTTCAGAGCAAGGCGCCAGACCGGGCCTCTTATTTATTAAGGCCCGATTGGGGCCGTCAACTGAGTGAAGACAGCGGGCTACACCTCAAAGCAGCCAAACCAAAACAAACCATTGATTTATTACTGGTGGTGGCGGATGGCTTGTCTTCACTGGCGATCAAAAATCACGCGCTGCCGTTATTGCAAGAAATTCATGCGCAAGCCCCTGCGGAATGGCAACTGGGGCCGGTAGTGATCGCCTCTCAGGCAAGGGTTGCACTGGCCGATGAAGTGGGCGAAATGCTAGGCGCCAACATGGTGGCCATGCTGATTGGTGAACGGCCTGGACTCAGCTCGCCGGATAGCCTGGGGATTTATTTGACGCATCAGCCACGGCGTGGCCGGACTGATGCGGACAGGAACTGTATTTCCAATGTCAGGCCAGATGGCCTGGGTTATGCTGCCGCCGCAAAAAAATTGTTATGGCTGGCAAAAGAAGCCAACCGTTTAAAATTGTCCGGCGTTGCACTCAAAGATGAAAGTGATGTCGTCATGGTTCAAGACGCGTCTTCGAGCCAATAAAGCTAAATCACTGCATTACTCATGAAAGCGCTTGAAGGTTGTAGAGGGCGCTTCACCAAACATCTTTTTATATTCCTGCGAAAAATGTCCAAAATGCCAGAACCCCCATGACGTGGCTGCCTCCGTCACAGAATTGGCATGCCTCAGCATTTGGCGGACACCATTCAGCCGCTCAGTCCGAAGGTAGACGACCGGACTTTTCTCCAGGGTTCTTTGAAAATGATATTGCAAGGTGCGGTGACTCATGGCCAAAGATTCGCACAACTCGACGACACTGATAGGATCATCCTGGCGTTGACGCACGATTTTTCTGGTTTTGGTGACCACTTGCCAGGATTGATTCTGATAATAAACCGTCCTTGGCGCCGAATCATCACAGAGCAATGTATCAGCCACCATTTGCAAAGCCATCATTTGTGTTTCTTGCACCAGCGTAGGGTATTGAATAAAGCCGGGCAATGCCTTGAGCGTCGCAAATACAGAACGTAAAAAGCGGACCAGGTTCTGATACTTTGTTTGACTCAAATATAAAATCTTGGCGCTCTGGCACTGCTGGTCCAGTCGTTCCTGATCGTCATCCGACAAATACTGCATCAGAAATTTTCTCGAAATCACAATCAAGCCGATGGTCAGGTTTGCGGGCGAAACAAACTCAAAACCGTTTCTGCCAGAAAAAATATGCACTGCCTGCTGCTCGCAGAGGCTGCCACAAAACATGCCCTTTTCAATGCTATTCATCGGCACCCCGATGGAGATTTTCTCCTCATCCAGATAGCCTTGTTGATGGAGTTGCTGATTAGTAAACTCAAGGAATAGCGACACCTGAGGCAAGTGCACATGGGTCAAAAAGCCACTAAAGTGTCCGGCCGAGAGCTGTGAGTAATCCTGATGCCAGCCTTGCAGAAACTGAGACTGCTCATCAAAATCCTGACTTTCCCTATGCAAATAATTTGGCTGTGGTAGCGTCAATAATGGCGCATTGCGCGCGCAATGTTCTAACATGATGGTATCCCTGAGTCTTCTTTATTATTGTGCGAGCTAACTTTAATAGCAGTGTTAGCAAATAACATTCCAACTCCCCGCTTTAGCACATTGCCCGGCACTGGGCTCGTCATGCAGGCTTACAAAGCCTTTCCTGTGCACCTTTATTTCGCAACATTGGTGACCCCAAGCACAAAGTCATCAATCCAGGTGCAATTACGCATGCCGCGCCTATTTTTAGTGCATTGCATGGGCGCAAAAAGCACTGTCTGCGCATCAGGTTGCTCACCTAATCCTCAAATCTCCAATCACCATTTTTATCTGCATCTTTGCCGATTTGGGATAGTCGCAGAGTAAAGCATTCCGCAAAATGACCTTACATTATTCATCAACAGGGTCCTTACTTATGCGTAAATCTATCCTCTTTGCTCTTGCACTAGTCTCAGCAAGTTTCGTCTCTACTCCTAGCCTGGCAGAAGAAAAGTCTGCCTGGTCTTTATCTAGAAACCTGTCGTTTGTATCCGACTATTACTCACGCGGCATTTCTCAGTCATGGCATAAACCTGCCGTGCAGGCCGGCTTAGACATTGCCCATGAGAGCGGCTTTTATGCAGGCTTGTGGGGATCCAGTGTCTCGCCCCAGACCTATGTTGACAGCACGACCGAGATTGATATTTACGCGGGTTATAACGGCAGCTTTGCTTCGGTTGAAAAGCTCGCCTGGTCAGCCGGGCTCATTGGCTACCTCTATCCAGGCGGCAATTGGAACAAATGTACATCTTGTACGCGTAGTGATGGATCTGCAGTTTCGAGCCAGCGCTTTGACACCTATGAGGTGAACGCCGCACTTAGCTACGACTGGATTAGCGCAAAAGCCTCCATGACATTGACAGACTGGTTTGGCGCGAACCGTAGCACGGGGTTTGACAGCAATACCAAAGGCTCGACTTATCTCGAACTCAACGCGAACTATCCGTTGCCATTCTATGACCTGGTGTTGGTTGCCCACGTAGGCATGCTCGATGTGGCAGGCAAAGTCACGCCTGGCGCATATGGCACATTTAATGCAGGCAGGGGTAATCCTGACAACAAGGATTACAAGATTGGTTTGAGCAAAAACATTGCATTCGCCAATACCAATGGGGTTAACCTCGGGGTTTACTACGTTGGGGCCGATGATACTGGCTACTGGAGTAGCCGTGGGTTTGGTGGATCCAGCTTTAATGGCGGCACGGGCTCCAAGGACCTGACAGATAACCGCTGGGTGATCACGCTCAGCTCCACCTTCTGATCGATACCTCTTATGATCAGCCGTTATGCATCCGCATGACGTAGCTGAAGTTGCTGTGAAGTTCTCTGGCAACTAACCTGACTCTCTCTTACTCCCGGTTTCCCGGGAGTTTTTTTATGCTGGTAAACGATGTTGAGGCTAACATGAACAAAATGAGAACACTGCGCGCTTTGCGGATCAACTGTACCCAAGGTTAATGATCAAATGACACTATCCGAACATTAGAATATATCGGTCCTCTCGTTCCTGCACCGCCAAAATGGGTACTGGTGCCTATGTGCAGATAATTGAATTTATCTACAGGCTCATACTGCAAACCTTCAAAGTGTAATACCTTGTCGTCGATCCAGGTCGTCACTTTGCCATCATGCCACTCCACTCTAAAGCGATAAGTATGTTGCGGGTCAAATGGGCCATCAAAGGGTACCCATTCTTTGGCTTTCCCAAACCCTCGGGCGTGATATTCGATCTTGAATTGCGCATGCGCTTTGCCTACCCTGAGTTCCCAATTGTCTGTTTCAGGCATATTCATCCGCTCGTGATTATTAAAAAGGTTGCCCCATAACCCAAGAAAAATATTTTTATTGGCCGTCAATTGGGTTCGGGGATCAAAGTGACGGATATCGACTTCAAGCAATCCATGAGAAGACATCGGCGGGATTTCCCAGACGATCCGGTCATTGTCATTGAGCAGTGTCCATCCTCCGCCATCCACAAACTGACCGCCTTGTACCTGCCCCAGACTGGTGCCATGCAAGCTGTCAGAGAGTACCACCTTGCCAACTTCGTCCCTTAAGTGGGCTTTATAAATTGCGCTAGAACCATCCTCAAATGCCACCTGAAATGCCAGACCATCGGATGTTGCAGACTCCAGGCTAAGATTAAAGCTTTTTGGGGTTTTACCGGAAAGCTTGATTTCAGGATGCACGATGGGAAAGCGACTTCCCTTCTTCCAGGCATAGATATTCGCATGTCCCTGGGGATTTTTTCCAATAAAAAATACCCGATCCTTAAAGATATTGGGTTTGCTAAAGCTGCTGAAGTTGACTGAGCCACCGGCCATTTCTGCCTTGTTATCCGCTAACTTGTAAAGTTTATTGTCTATCCATGCATACATGCCGTTTAAGGTATTGTCTTTGGATGCCGTTTTGAACGCATAGTTTTGCGTCGCATAAGAGCGGTCTACAGTGCCGTCATTCAGGCCCTGAAAGGTTGCGTTAGGTGCATCGGGGAGAGGGGTTGAAGCGTCGATTAGAGGAAGAAGCGCACCACTTTGTTTGAGGTAGATCCCGGTTTTCCCAAGCTGGTCTGAAGCAGTCAACAACACGCGATCATGGCTGACTGTCACATCATCCATTGCGCCAAAATAGAGCGACTGATGCGGGATCTTTGTCTTCCAGTCTGCAACAACACTGAGCTGCCCTGTTTGAATATCGTATTGATAAGCACCCTGATATTGGTGCGTTTCTTTCTTCTCATTGACGTCGCCCCGGCCGACAAATACGACTGTCCTGCCATCGAAGACCGGGCGCTTGAAAGCGCTAAACCTGATTTCGCTATGGGGCATCAGGGTGTTTAGGTCAACAATCTTGCTAATCTTGCCTGCTGAATAGTGGTAAATCCCTTGTTGATGATCTGTTCCTACTCCACGAAAAACCAGTTGATCACCCACGCCCATCGGTGCGCCTTCAAAACTAATGAATTTGCCCACGCCTCCGGGGATATCATCCAGCGAACTGACCAGCATATCGATATTGCCCAGCCTGCTTTTAAAAATACCGGTTAATCCGTTGTCACGTGTGGCAGAAAAGAATATGGCGTCACCATCAACCACGGGCGCCGTAGCAAATTCTTTAAACTTGCCGCCTTCGCCCGAGAATATCGTGCTGGCATCGGCAATCAGCTCAAAGTTAATCACGGGGACAGGGCCTTCTGCTGCAAAGGCTGGATGACAGGTGAGCAGTCCGATCAGCAATAGTGTTTTACCAAACATCAAAACAGCACCTCCAGGCTCACTCTGGCATTGGCTGGCATGCCTGGGAAGATGGATTGTGCGCCATTGCCGAAGTAATAGACTTTATCCGTGATATTTTCTGCGTTAAAACGCCAAATTGCTTTATGGTTACCCAGATTGTGTTTGTAACTGGCGCCTATATCGTAACGGGTATAACCACTTAATTTGAAGGTATTGGCCGGGTCACCAAACACCTCACTTTGGCTGAATGCGCCGCCGTAGATGGATAAATTCCTGAATGGTCCGCTGGTGAAATCATAGGAAGTCCACACCTTGAACGCATTGGAAGGTGCCTGGTTCAGCGCGTTGCCCTTGTTGGTGCCCTCTTTGATTTCGGAATCAAGATAGGCATAAGAGGCCATGATATTCCAGCCATCCGCCACTTCGCCAATCGCTTCCAGTTCAAAGCCTTTACTTTGTACCTCGCCTACCAGCGTCACGGTGTTGGCAGCGACATCAGTAAACGTTAAATTGCCGCGGGTTAACTCATACACGGCGGCATTGATAGCCAGTTTGTTATCCAGCCACATCGTTTTAATACCAGCCTCATATTGCTTGCCAGTTTGCGGATCAAGCACCTGTCCGGCATTCGCAAAGGTTGGGCCCACACGCCCATTTGGATTGAAAGCACGGCTGTAGCTGGCATATAAAGTGACTGGCTCGAAAGGCGTGTATATGAGGCCGGCACGAGGCGTAAAATCGCTGTTTCTAACAGTGTCACTTGCGGCTCCTGTTGCAGGGAATTTCGAGCCCTGGCTGAAGCGGTCATAACGCCCGCCAATCATCAAGTTAAGCTTTGAGGTCAGCCCTATAAAATCCTCAGCGTATATGCCTTGAAAGAGGTTATTATTTTGCTGGGTGGGCAGTGCACTCATGGCTAATGGCCTGCGTACAAATGTGGTCGGATTGAAAATATTGGATGCGTAAACATTCCCATTTCCAACTTGTGAGTGAATGGTGCGCTCCAGATCGACGCGCTGATAGCCGAACACCGTTCTGTGCCGGATGCCCCACAGTGTATTGTCCCCGATCAAATCAAAGATATAAGAGCGGGCATCCACATCCTGGGTCGAGCGTTGCTCGGTCACGTTAAAATTACCCGTCACAACATTGGGCGCAGATTTGTTAGATTGATGCCGGTCAATAAAATAATCCTGATAGGTATATTGATGTTTCAGCTTCCATTGATCGTTCAACTTCCAGTCTATCTCATACCCCAATGTGGTATTGACAGAAGATTGACTGCCCCACGGCAGTTCAAAGTAACGGCTTCTTGGCACATCGTTGACAGCCCCCCGATAAAAAAACTGACCGTTATCCCAAGGCGTGTCGCGATTGACATAGTCGGCAAGCAAAGTGACTTTGAGGTCGTCAGTCACTTGCGCATCCAACACCAAGCCAAGCACATCCCGGTCTAAATACACATTGTCCCTAAAGCTGTCACTGCGCTCCCTCGCTACGTTAATCCTGTAGCCAATATGCTCATAATCCGGGACACGTCCTCCGGCGTCCAATTGCATATGATCGTAGTCATAATTGCCTTTAGTCACCTTGAAAGAGGTAAACCTCTCCTGCGTGGGTCTTTTACGAATTAAATTGGCGACCCCGCCCGGCTGGGCACGGCCATATTGTATGGAGGCAGGTCCCCGCAAGAACTCCACCCGCTCTAACAGTTCAACAGGCTGATCAAGCAAACCATACAACGGCTGCCCATCGACAAAATACCCTGTTTCGTCGTCCAGCAGAAAACCTCGCGACCGAAGTGCAGCTTGTCGTCCTGCATTAAAACTTTCCTGATTAATTGAGGCAATATTTTTAGCCACATCAGCAAGCACTCTCACTGCTTGCTGATCCATGATTTTCTTCGGTATGACCGTGACTGAAACAGGGGACTCTTTAATGTCGAGCGGGATCCTGGATGCTGTTGACGATTCCTTCTGCAAAAACTGCTGATCAGGCTCATCAATGATGAATTTATCCGTCACCTTGACTTCGGGCAAAACAGATATATTTTCTTCCGACTGTCTAACCGTTTTTTTGAGTAAAAAACTGTTGCTTTCAATTTGTATGACCGACAGACCGCTGCCTTGAAGCAAAACATCGAACCCCTGATGCAAACTGTAAGCGCCATTGAGTCCAGTTGTCTGCTTGTTTTGAGTTAACTGAGGATCAAATGAGAGCAGTACACCAGCCTGTGCGGCATACGCAGATAGCGCCGCCCCTAAAGGACCAGCACTGATGTTGTAAGACTTTTTTGTAGTTTCTGCGACGGTGTTTTCAGCAGCGATCAGTGGCGTATGCCAGGACTGAGTCAACACCAAGCTAGCGGCAACCATCAAATGCAAGCGGCGCTTTTTGCCTGGTTTTAATGGAAGAAGATTTGAATGGGTAAATAACATATTGCACTCCTGAAAATATTGTTCTCATTAGCTATGCCAATCGAAAACTCAAAAGTGACAATACATTTATAAAAATTTACTTATTCAGAGGCATGATCATTATCAAAAAACGTGTGTAGCGCTGAATCCTGACTGGGAATGTGTGGGCCAGACTGCGCAACGAAGCGTCTACATCATCTACCGAAAATGATCCTGAAATCATCAACTGCTCAATATCTCTGTGGCATTTTATAATTCCGTAACGGTATCTTTCTATTTCTTCGGCAAAATACTTGAGCGGCATATTATCCAATTCCAGATAACCTCTCTGCCAAGAGGGGGATAGGACACTCAACCGACGCCTAAACACAACTCGATTGGAATGCATGTCAATTTCTTGCTGGGGATGGACGAAAGCGTGTTCACCGCTTTGTTGGGGGGCTAGCTTGAGCAGGCCCTCAAAAAGGGATACACGCGAAAATTGATCAAATCGCCGAACATTAAATGCAGTACCCAATGGAAGAATCCGACCATGACCGGTTTCAATCATCAGTACTTGCGTTTTTTGATGTGACTTGGAAGTCGACACCAAGACCTCACCATGATGCAATTGAACCATCATGGTGTGACGAGAAGAATGAATCGTGACCGCTGTTTTAGTGTTCAAGACAAGGTTGGTGCCATCAGTGAGGGCAATATTCTTTCGCTCTCCAACGCCAGTAAAATAGTCATAATTAAACTGTCCAAACAAAGCATCTTTGAACACATATCCGGTTGGCAATAACACAGCGGCAAGTAATCCCAACGTTTTGATTGCTTCCCTACGCTGACGATTCACTTTACTTGGTGGTCGGCTCAGTACCTCAACGCCAAGATTGGATGGAATCCCCTCAAAGATGGAGAGCTTGCGTTTAATGTCTTCCCAAGCTTGCCGATGCATATCGGATTCACACATCCACCTATCCCATGCCTGCCGCTCTGCGTCAGTCACATGCTCGGATGAAAGCAGTACATACCAATTCACCGCTTCCGGAACGACGTCTTCATGGGAGCGCATATTTAATTTTTATGCTGCATCAGATGTAGTAATGCTGTTGAAATATATTTCCGCACACTACTCACTGACACTTGCATTTCATTCGCAATTGCACCGTGAGCCATGCCTTCCAGTTGTGACAGCAGAAAAGCCTTCTTCACTTTTTGTTCCAGTCCATCCAGGATTAAATCAATTTGATATAAGGTTTCTAAAATAATCGTCCGGGTTTCCACGGAATCATGAAAGTCTTCAGAATGTTGGCTTAAGAATTCCAGATACTTGGACTCAATCTCTTTCCGCCTGAAATGATTAACCATTAAGCCATGAGCAAGATTGGTTAAAAAAGCGCGCGGCTCGATAATCTTATTTATGTCGCCCTTCAAAATTAACTTCAAGAAGGTATCGTTGGTTAAATCATAAGCATCCTCGACATTTTTAAGACGCTTTTTGAGATAAGACAGAATCCAGCGATGGTGGTCAGTATACAGTTGTGATACTAAAGTATTTGACGAATGACTCATTTTCTAAATGCCCTAAGATGATGAAATATAACGAATCATGACTAGGAGCATAACTATTCAAGTGCATAAATCATTCCAAAAAGCTAACATATTGATTTATTGAAATAAAAATTGGATAACCATAAAAAATCGGCTGAAAGGATAAAATAAATTTCTTAGAATTGGCTGATATCAGCCCTTTTTCAGCCAGGTTAATCGCTACGCAGAGGATAGAAAAGGCGGCTTAAATTAGGTATTAGTGCACGCAAAATGCTTAAATAATGTCTCAGTTTCTCCGAGGGTATATTTTTAAACTTTTCATTTTCATCAGGTTTTATAGCTAAGATATTTCGGACTTTCAGACCGCAACGCGCCTGGCGAGAAGCACTCTGGAATTTTTTTTTGGTATAACAGTGATTTTGCCAATTCTGTTTTCAGTGTTTCAATGGTGAATGGCAAATAAGTTTCGCCAGCACTGCTGAGCGAGTAATCCATGATTGGATAATCCAGGGAAGAGCATTCATTGATGAAAAAACCTGAAATAGCTCCTAATGAAATCCAACGATTAAGTGCATTACACCGTTATCAAATGATGGATACTTCTGCGGAAGAAGTGTTCGATAATTTCACCTACCTTGCCTCCCAAATTTGTGAAACGCCCATCGCACTCATTACCCTTCTGGATGAGAAACGCCAGTGGTTTAAAAGTAAGATAGGGATTGATGCAACAGAAACGGCTCGTGAAATTTCATTTTGCGGTCACGCAATACTGCAGGAAGAATTATTTGAGATTCCTAATGCACTGGAAGATGCAAGGTTCCACGATAATCCATTAGTCACTGGCAATTTACATCTGCGATTTTATGCTGGCATGCCATTGATTACGCATGATGGATATGGACTTGGCACATTATGTGTCATCGATAAAGTGCCGCGCACACTCACAGATGAACAGCGCACATCCCTAAAGATGCTTGCTAAACAAGTGGTTGCACAGGTGGAGTCAAGAACCCACCGGCTGGAATTAGTCGCTCTAAATGAAAAACTTGCAGAAAAAACGGCATTTTTTGATTCCATTTTTTCTAGTGTAGACCAGTCCATTATCTCAACAGACGTAGAAGGCAACATCACAAGCTTTAATATTGGCGCCGAAAAATTGCTGGGTTATCAGGCTGTTGAGATGATAGGAAAGCAGCCGCAAATATTTCATGATACAGACGAAGTGATTGCTTACGCCAACGAACTGAGTACGCTGTTAGACACACAGATTGAGCCTGGCTTTGAGGTCTTTGTCATCAAAGCGAAACAAGGCCATTCTGATACCCGAAAATGGACATATATCAGCAAGGAGGGGCACCGCATCCCTGTCAGGCTTACCGTCACAGCCATGTATGATAATGCAGGCGCTTTAATTGGTTTTTTAGGGGTTGCAACTAATATTACAGCCAGTGAAAAAGCGAAAGCGTCGCTGGCAAGCATGGCGGATTTATTGCAACGTACCGGTGAGATGGCAAAAATCGGTGGTTGGGAAGTCGATTTGGAAACACAGCAATTGCAATGGTCCAAAGAAATATTCGCTATTCATGAAATTGATTCAGGCGAATTACCGACGCTTGAACAAGCGCTGCACTTTTATGCCCCTGAAGCCATCCCTGTCATTCGCCAAGCCGTTCGTAAAACACTCGATGACCATACCCCCTGGGATCTTGAGTTGCCATTGATAACAGCCAAAGGCAGGCATATCTGGGTGCGTACCCAAGGGACAGTAGTGATAGATGAGGGAAAGCCTGTGCGACTCATCGGTGCTTTTCAGGATATTACTGAGCGCAAAAAAAACGAACTTGATCTCGCATGGGTCAATCGTGCGTTGCAGATGCTTGGTAAATGTAATGAATTGCTCATTCACATCAAGAATGAGACAGCACTGATTACTGAAATTTGCCGGATCGCCGTGGTGATTGGCGGTTACCGCATGGCTTGGGTGGGATATGCACAAAATGATCACTATAAATCCATTCTGCCTCAAGCGCATTTTGGACATTCCGAAGGTTTCCTTAATAAAATCAAACTGAGTTGGTCAGAACATGATGTAAACGGTCTGGGGCCAGGTGGAAAAACCATACGCACTGGTCAAACAATCGTCGTTGACGACCTGCTGCTAGATGACAGCTATCCAGCCAAAAAGGAAGCGTTGGCCCAGGGCTACCGATCCTTGGTATCTCTGCCTCTAAAAAACAAAGAAAAAACGTTTGGGCTGTTAGCGTTGTACCGTGAGGATGCGCACCGTTTTGCTCAAGATGAACTGCGCCTGCTTCAAGATCTTGCTGATAATCTGGCAGCGGGAATCATCAATATTCGTGCAGAAAGTGAACGGCAGCAGTTGCAAAATGCCATGCTTAAGGTGGCGACAGCCGTCAGTGTCAGTAGTGGCGAAACGTTTTTTTCACAGCTTGTCACCAACATGGTCAGTGCCTTGGGTGCGCAGGCAGGTTATGCCTCTCGTTTTTTATCTGAGAAACCCCTCATCGCCGAAACAATTGCTGCCGTGGTAGATGAAAAAATAATCAGTAATTTTGATTATTCGATTTCTGACGCGCTGGCAGAAGAATTATTCAATAGCAGTGATTTGCGCATTGTTGCTGAACATGCTGACAGGGACTTTCCCCATATCAGCATGATGAAATTTGCACCCTATCAGGCGTTTGCGGGATTATGCATCTACAACGCGAGTGGTAATGCAGTAGGGTTATTGTTTGTCTTTTTTCGTGACCCCATCCTGCAAAAATCACACGTTCTGATTGGATCCACTCTCAAGATTTTTGCTGCCCGTATCGCCAGTGAGCTGGACAGACAGGCCTCTGCCACCGCCGTTATCGAAAATGCAAGATTTATCAAAACCATTACAGATGCGATGCCGGCGATGGTGGCTTATTGGGATAGAAGTTTAATATGCCGCTTTGCGAACAAACCCTACATCCAGTGGTTTGGAAAGTCTACAGACGACATTATTGGGACTTCCAAGCAGGCGCTATTGGGGCAATCTCTATTTAAAGCGGATGAGCCATATATACGTGGCGCCCTCGCTGGGGAATGTCAGCAATTCGAACGTACGTTGACCAAAGCGGATGGTAGTTTGAGTTTCACCTGGACTAATTACATCCCGGATATTGACGCGCATGGCACTGTGAATGGCTTTTATGTATTGGTGACAGATGTTACGCCGATCATCAAGGCAGAGAATCAATTAAAACTTGCGACCAGTGTGTTTCAAAACACCATTGAGGGCATCATGGTCACTGATATAGATAGCGTGATTCTTTCAGTAAACCCGGCTTTCACCACCATTAGCGGCTATTCTGCTGAGGAAGTGCTTGGGCATACACCACGCATTTTCAATTCAGGTTACCATCCAAAAGCGTTTTTTGATGACATGCAAGCTCGCCTCAAGGAATCAAGGGTTTGGAAAGGCGAAATTTGGAATCGCCGGAAGAATGGAGAAATATACCCCGCGAATATGACGATTACGGCAGTTGCGGATAGTAACGACGAAGTCACTAATTATGTGGGTATTTTTAGCGACAATACCGAATATAAGATGCATGAAGAGCAACGTCTTGCCGATGAGTCAAATCAACGTGATGCCTTAGTGCGTGAAGTGCATCACCGTATTAAAAATAACTTGCAAAGCGTCGCCAGTTTACTGAGCAACTTTTCAGCCCAACACCCCCAACTCGCAGAGCCGCTCAACACTGCCATCACGCAAGTAAAAAGTATTGCGGCTGTACATGGCTTGCAAGGGCAATTTGTAAATAGCGCCGTTGGCTTAAGAGGCCTCATTGAGGCCATCTCAAACAATAACCAATTGTTATGGAATACGCAGATTGTATTGAGCATGCCGGCGGATGCGCCTGTTATTCTTGTGGAAGAAAAAGAATCCGTCCCCCTGGCACTGGTCATGAATGAATTGATTACAAACGCCATCAAGCACGGTGATCAATCACAAATAGCGATTGAGCTGGCCTATGATGCTGACGGCAATAAAGTTTCCATCGTCATCCGCAATAAAGGGAAGTTGGCAGAGACCTCAACCAACATGACGCCACACTTTGGCACCGGCTTACAACTGGCAACGGTGTTGTTACCTAAAAAGAACGCCAGCTTGTCTTGGGAGCAGGCGGGTGAGTTCGTGATCACGCGTATAGATTTAACCGCCCCCATCATCGAAATTGGATCGAGGAGCAATTAACCATGTCTTCAGAAAAATCACTACAACAAAATAAAACCTCCATATTATTGGTCGATGACGATCGCTTGATCCTTGCAACCATGGCCACTGGCCTCATGCAAGCAGGCTACGAAGTCAACACCACTGAATCTGTGGATGAAGCTGTAGCCTGGCTGGAAAGTAACCCAAGGCCTGATATTGCTATCATTGACATCAACATGCCGAATCGTAGTGGCTTGGAGCTGCCTGCAAGCCTGGACAGACTGGACTACATTCCATTTATTTTTCTCACCGCGCGAAGTGAGCCTGAGGTGAATGCAGAAGCGAATACCTTGGGCGCCATGGCTTACCTTGTCAAACCGATTGATAGCGCCCAGTTGATTCCAGCGATTCAAACCGCACTTTCACGCGCACAAGATGTGAAAAACATGAAATCCCAGCAGCAACAGTTACAAACCGCGCTCGATGGCGACCGCTCAGTGAGCGTCGCCATCGGTATCATCATGGATCAATACCGCATCAGCTACGAAGAAGCGAATACGATGTTACGCAATAACGCCCGCAGCAAACGGATAAAACTGGTTGACTTTGCCACCAGCATTATTCATTCGCGTGAGAGCCTGAACCTTGAAAATGACTCCTAGCGCGATTCACATTCATTGACTTAACCGCTCATCGAACTAGCCATTCGCCCACATCGTATGCAAATCATGGATGCCCCATATCCGCGGATCTTCGTGCCCCACAATTTCATCCTGCCCAGCAATTTTTGCTAAATGAATGACTTGTGGTTCAAGGCGCATATTGGACTTGGTCGAAAAGAACACTTTCACCACAGGCGTTAGTAAAGAGTTTCTACTTTGGTCAATCACCACCGCCAACCTGCCTGATTTAAGCTTGACCATGCTGCCAATCGGGTAGATACCGACACACTTCACAAATGCATTCAAAATATCCGGGTCAAAATGACCAGTCCATTGCGCCATTCTTTGTAATGAGACACTAGGCTCCCAGCCAGCCTTATAAGGACGGTTAGAAGTAATCGCGTCATAAACATCACAGACCGCACCCATCTTCGCAAAAAGACTGATCTCGTTACCTTTCATTTTATGCGGGTAACCCGTACCGTCTATTTTTTCATGATGGTGCAGGCATACATCGAGGCAAATCGCATCAATTTGTTTGCTGCGCGACAAAATCGCGTGACCGAACTCAGCATGCTTTCGCATCACGCCAAACTCATCCTCAGACAGGGAGGCTGGCTTGCTTAAAATTTCCTCAGGGATCGCCATCTTGCCAATATCGTGATACAAGCCAGCCACGCCCGCTTGCAGGGTCTGCTCATCACTAAGCCCCAACTCCCGGGCGAGGGCAATCATGAGGACACATACTGCCACCGAATGCATATAGGTATACTCATCTTTGCCTTTGAGACGCACCAGACTGGTAATGGCATTGTGGCTGCGGTCTATGGATGCCAGAATATCTTTTACCAATGGCAAGGCTTCTTCGGCATTCATCGCTTTCCCCATCCGGGCCTCATTAAACATGCGGCGTACGGATGCCTTGCTCGCATTAATTAACTTCATCGCCGTTTGATGCTCTTCGGCTGCTGAAAGGTGTTGCGCGCGCGGTTTACCAATGTCACGCTTCCTTAGCTCTGCCATGGCATCGTTGACAGGCTTATCGGTAACATTACGCTCCGTTGTGGCAACCAGACTTTTTTCCGTATCAATTAGCACATGCTCGACGTTACTGGTCAATAACTTATTCAGATCACTTTGATCTTTGAGTAAAAACGAGCTGCGCCAGAATGGATGATCAAACCATGCACCTTGTAACTGCTGGACAAACATGCCCAGCCTCAACTCCTGAATGTGGATTGTTTTTAACATATGGGATCCTTAAAAATTCCAAGGGGCATATTCACTAATGCACGGACTGGTTAACCACGGCGTCCAGTTCGTCCTTGTTTAATAATTTTTCGATATCCAGCAACACGACCGTCTGGCTATCAATAATCGCGACGCCGGTCATAAACCTGGTATCTATACAACTCAGCATCTCCGGCAGATCCTTTATCTGATCTGCATTCAAGGCAATCTCATCTGATACGCCATCGACCACAATGCCGAGATGGTGGCCACCCAGATTGAGTATGATCACCACTGTAAACTCGTTGTATTCAACTTGTTCACATTGAAGCTTGATGCGCAAATCAAGAATGGGCACAACCTCCCCACGCAAATTTACGACGCCCTTGATATAGTCGGGCATATTGGCGATGGAGGTCACACCAGCGTAACCGCGGATTTCCTGAACCTTCAGAATCTCAAGGCAGAACTCTTCTTCTCCCAACTGAAAAGACAAGAACTCATTTTTAAAGGAGTCCAACTTTGCAATTTCCGTATTCATAGCCATCATTCCTTGAAATTAGAATTGAGCCCACTCAGAATCAGTCGTGCCATTCCTGAGACCCCGTGATTGAGTTGTCGCTGTGTGCTTGGCTTGATGCGAGTGTGAGAGTTGCGTCACTTTATTCGTAACTCCTCCATTGCCCGAGTGCCTGTTTAACTTGAACATACTGACATTGCGCATCAATGAATCTGCCTGGTCAAGTAATGACTCTGAGGCAGCGGCAGCCTGCTCTACCAACGCCGCATTTTGCTGCGTTACTTCATCCATTTGTGCCACGGCTGAGTTTACTTGGTCAATCCCTGTGCTTTGTTCAGTGGAAGCAACCGAAATCTCTTCCATAATGCCGGTCACGCGCCCAACCGAGTTCACGATTTCATGCATGGTCTCGCCCGCCTCCTGAACCAGCTTGGTGCCAGTAGTCACGCGCTCAGCAGAGTCAGCAATAAGTTGCTTAATTTCTTTGGCAGCAGTGGCTGAGCGTTGGGCAAGATTGCGAACCTCACCGGCAACCACAGCGAAACCTCGCCCCTGCTCTCCTGCACGCGCAGCCTCGACTGCGGCATTGAGTGCCAGAATATTGGTTTGGAAAGCGATACCGTCAATCACTGAAATGATGTCTTCAATCTTGCTGGAACTTGCACTGATCCCCGACATCGTCGCAATGACCTGCTCTACAACACTGCCCCCTTTGTTAGCAACACTGGACGCCTCAACGGCAAGCAGACTTGCCTGTTTGGCATTCTGGGAGTTTTGTTTTACCGTGGAAGCCAGCTCTTCCATACTGGCGGCGGTTTCTTCTAATGAAGAGGCTTGCTCTTCAGTACGTTGAGAGAGGTCATTATTGCCAGCAGATATTTCGCCAGCTGCCGTATTAATGGTCTCACTTGCCTCTTTGATTTGGGTGATAATTTCCGCCATATTGCCAATCAGTGCATTCACACCCTCACACAAGTTGGCAATCTCCCCAGTTTTACCTTCCATGGGGATAAACTTAGTCAAATCATTTTCTTTAGCCGCACTGACCACTACTTGCGTTTCGGCAACCGCCTCTGCCAGCACTCTGGAAGCATTGATTTGAGCCGTGACATCCGTTGCATATTTCACAACCTTGAACGGTTTGCCATTGAGATCAAAAATGGGGTTATAGCTGGCCTGGATCCAGACTTCACGCCCGTCTTTGGCTATACGCTTATAGATGCCCGCATCGTACTCACCACGGTTCAGCTTGGCCCAAAACGCTTTATATTCATTACTGCTGCGATAAGCAAACTCAACGAAAGTGCTGTGATGCTGGCCTTTTGCTTCAGCCAGGCTATACCCTAATACATTCAAGAAGGTGTCGTTGGCAGTGATGACATGGCCATCCATAGTGAACTCAATCACACCCTGTGACTTGCCAATGGCGGCGATTTGGCCTTCAAAGTCCGCATTCTTGAGGCGCTCTGCCGTCACATCGGTCGCATATTTCACCACTTTGAATGGTTTGCCATTCAAATCCAAAATGGGGTTGTAGCTGGCTTGTATCCAGACCTCACGCCCATCCTTGGCAATGCGTTTATACACACCGGCATCATGCTCACCCCGGTTGAGTTTGGCCCAAAACGCCTGGTACTCGCCACTGGCCCGATAAGCAGGCTCCACGAATGCACTGTGAGGTTGGCCTATGGCTTCAGGCAGGCTATAGCCCAACAGGTTCAGGAAGGTATCGTTGGCGGCCAGCACTTTGCCATCCATCGTGAATTCGATCACTCCCTGAGATTTGCCAATCGCAGCAATCTGGCCTTCAAAATCGGCATTCTTGATACGCTCTGTCGTCACCTCGGTCGCATATTTCACCACTTTGAATGGTTTGCCATTCAAATCCAAAATGGGGTTGTAGCTGGCTTGTATCCAAATCTCGCGCCCGCCTTTACCAAGTCGTTTATAAACACCCGCCTGGTATTCACCTCGGTTCAACCTGGCCCAGAACTCTTTATACTCAACGCTATTGCGGTAAGCAGGCTCAACGAAAGTGCTGTGATGCTGGCCTTTCGCTTCATCCAAGCTATACCCTAATACATCCAGAAAGGTGTTGTTGGCTGTGAGCACATGGCCATCCATGGAGAATTCAATCACACCTTGTGATTTGCCAATAGCGGAAATCTGGCCTTCAAAATCCGCATTCTTGAGGCGCTCTGCCGTCACATCAGTCGCATATTTCACCACTTTGAATGGCTTGCCATTGAGATCCAGAATAGGGTTATAACTAGCCTGGATCCATACCTCGCGTCCGTCTTTACCAATACGCTTATATACGCCGGCTTCATATTCACCACGGTTCAGCTTGGCCCAAAACGCCTTAAATTCAGGACTGGTACGATAAGCAGAATCAACGAATGCGCCGTGATGCTGTCCTTTGGCTTCGGCCAGCGTATAACCCAAGATATTGAGAAAAGTTTCATTTGCCGTGATCACCGTGCCGTCCATCGTGAACTCGATCACGCCTTGCGATTTACCAATGGCTTCGATTTGACCTCTTAAATTAGCAAGTTCAATATTGGATATCTTTGTGTATTGATGACCACCAAATACCTTGCGAAGACTGTTTAACATTTTTATACCCTTTCAGAAGAGGATGCATGCTTCCAAATATTGAAAGGTTGAGGCGTGTTTGTTTGTACTAATATCCGCACTGTAGTCAGTGTGTTGAGTACTTTTACACTAACAGAAATTACAAACAGAAGACTGACAGGAATACCAATGACCAGAGTTGTGGATCGCAACAGAGCTGAAGTGATCAGCCACAACAAAGTGATGTAGGTACTTGAGGAAAGAGGTTGAAGCGGAACATCTATGCGATGCACTTCTAAACTCATTGATTCCTGTAACCCGAACATAGCCGCAAACTTTCAATAGTGAAAATTAAATGTTGCCTACAGCTCACAATAGCTGCTGTCTACAACAAAGGCGGGTTCTGGGCCTTGGAGAAGTCGTTAAATCAGGGGCAAGGATTCTCGGACTAACATCTCCTTAACGGCAATTATTTAGATAACTTTAGGAAAATTCATAAATTTTTTGAAATTTATCGATAAACCGCCGCAGATCCGCCTACAGCCTGCTTTGAGCAGGTACTACGACTGAGTGCATGCGCTTGTGAATGCAGTGTTTTTTCCGAAAGTGGCGCCTCTAATCAATAACTTGGAATAACGGATTGACACAAAAGAACAATCGCTCTACCATAAGTAGAACAATCATTCTACCTTTCTTTAAAGGTCAGTCTGAGCAGAGTATCCAGAGTGTTGTCACACCTATATCAACATCTTGCGCCACTAAAGGAGTATCAATGACTACCATACAAGCCAGCAGGCCACCCCTGCCACCATTTACACGAGAAACTGCCATCCAGAAAGTCAGGTTGGCCGAAGATGGCTGGAACAGCCGTGACGCAGCAAAAGTGGCCATGGCCTACTCCATAGATACCAATTGGCGCAACCGGTCTGAATTCATCAAGGGGCGTGAACAAGCGCAAAGATTCCTTGAACGCAAATGGAACAAGGAACATGAATATCGGCTGATTAAAGAGTTGTGGGCGTTTGATGGCAACCGGATTGCCGTCAGGTACGCCTACGAATGGAAGGATGATTCGGGAAACTGGTTCCGCTCCTATGGCAACGAAAACTGGGAATTTAATCCTGATGGACTCATGGTCAACCGTTATGCCTCTTTAAATGATGTGCCGATTAAAGAGAGTGAGCGCTTATTTCACTGGACGCTGGGAAGACGTCCCGATGATCATCCTGGTCTTTCAGAACTAGGGTTATAACACTTTAGGGCCGGCGACACCGGCCTAATGATGACTAAGCCTCTTTGAAAAATCACGCATACATCATCTCTACTGTAAAAGTAGCTGCTCAACCAAACGCTTCCCGGTTCTGGCAGCAGTCTTCTCGCCCATGACCTTAGCGACCGTAATCGCGCCTTCAATCAACAGTAATACATCAAAAGCCAGCTTTTGAG
>OFDN01000740.1_pt1 | contig 24654 bp, 26 predicted proteins | sample 1520971 | NCBI WGS metagenome assembly OFDN01 (sample SAMEA94257418, study PRJEB24077) | hot springs metagenome | biome: Aquatic biome; feature: Geographical feature; material: Water | place: India | collected 2012-06-12 | depth 5 m
GGGTTACCTTGGCGAGATAGATATTGCCCTTGATCTGCTTGTGTTCGGCAGATTCGAAATCGAATTCCTCAATCCGGTTGCCTTGCAGAACCGCCACCCGGGTTTCTTCCGGGTGGCGCGCATCGATAAGCATGCGCGTTGCCATTGAAATGTCTCCATGCGCCCGGCCTTGCCCGCAAGCGGACGTGAAGGGGGCGCGCATATTGTGGTGAACCGGCGCGCCCGAAGGCGATGCCGGAAGGGATAATCGCGCCGCGAAGGCCGACGGCATTCGGCGCGAAGCTCGTGTCTGCAATGGCGAGCGTGCGGCCTGGCGCCGCGCCTTCTCCCGCAACCGGACTCAGGCGCAGGGCGCGCTGGGTGCTGGTTGTCCGGGAAAAGCGATCTGTCACTGCATCAACCTGTACTGGACCGGGGGTGCGAAGAATATCGGCTGCCCGGAAGCGGGAGGGGGCGGGAGCGCACTTGCGCGCCCTGATCCGGCCTCCATGTCACAACCGCTAGCACTGTGGGGGCAGCCCCGCAACTCTATTGCGTTTGCCCGTGCCAAGAACGTAAGCCGCAAAGCGCAATGAGTTATCGCGCCCTCCTGCTGATCGTTTTGCTGGTGCCCGCCGCGCTGCTGGGCGGTGCCAAGGCGCTGGGGCTGGTGATCCCGGTGCCGATCTGGGGGCGCGACTACGTGCTCCATTTCCCCTTCGCGGGCGAGGCAGCGCCCACGCTCGAACTGCCCCCCGTCGAAGGCCCCGACGATCCCTCGCGCCCGCTGGTGGTGATCGATGCCGGGCACGGCGGGCGCGATCCCGGCGCGGTCGGCGAGGATGCGGAAGGGCGGCGCTTCGAGGAGAAGGCGATCACCCTCGCAATCGCGCTCGCGCTGCGCGACGAATTGCTGAAGCAGGGCGGGGTGCGCGTCGCGCTGACCCGCGCCGACGACCGCATCCTGCCCCTGCCGCACCGCCCCGAGATCGCCCGGCTGCTCGAGGCCGACCTGTTCATCTCGATCCACGCCGACAGCGCGGGCGATGCGAACGAGGCGGTGAGCGGGGCGAGCATCTACACGCTCTCCAACGAAGCCTCGAGCGAGGCGGCGGCGCGCTTTGCCGCGCGCGAGAATGACGCCGACCGGCTGAACGGCATCACCATCGCGGGCGCGAGCGAGAATGTCAGCGCGATCCTCGTCGAGCTGTCGCAGCAGCGCACGCAGGAGGACGCGCTGGCTTTCGCGAGCCTCGTGCTGCGGGAGGGCGAGAACGCGCTCGCCTTCGTGCCGCAGCCGCGCCGCTCGGCCGCGCTTGCGGTGCTGCGCGCACCCGACGTTCCCTCGGTGCTGTTCGAAAGCGGCTTCGTCACCAACCAGACCGACCGCGCGCAGCTTACGACGCCCGAAGGCCGCGCGCGCTACGCAGGCGTGCTGGCGCGCGCGATCCGCGTCCATTTCGCGCGCCGCGCCGAGGCTGCGGAGAGCGAGCCGAAGGGCGGGGAATAGGGTTGCAATGGCGCTAGCCTTTTCGAGGGTCAGCGTGCTAGTTGCGCGCGGCTCATGACCGAAACCACTCCCCCGTCCGGCCAGCTTTCGACCTGGGCCTACCTGCGCTACCGCGTCAACCGCGACATCGGCGCGGCCCTCGCGTGGTTTTCCGCGCGTTGGCGGGAGAGCCGGCTGTTCCGGATCGCGGCGCTGCTCTTCGGGGCCTTCCTCGTGCTTTGGATCGCGCTCTTCGTGTGGCTCGCCAGCGACCTGCCCGAGGCCGAGGCGCTGCTCACCTACGAGACTCCGCTGCCCACCGTCGTGCGCGGGGTCGATGGCGAGATCGTCCATTCCTACGCGCGCGAACGCCGGGTGCAGCTGCAATATGCCGACTTTCCGCAGAAGCTGATCGAGGCCTACCTCGCCGCTGAGGACAAGACATTCTTCAGCCATGGCGGGATCGACTATTTCGGCACGGCGGGGGCGGTGATCGATTACCTCAATCCGGCGCGCACCAAGCGCGCGGTCGGCGGTTCGACCATTACCCAGCAGGTCGCCAAGAACCTGCTGCTGGGCGACGAATATTCGGTCACCCGCAAGCTCAAGGAAATCATTCTCGCCGGGCGGATCGAGGGCGTGCTGACCAAGCAGGAGATCCTTGAGCTCTATCTCAACGAAATCCCGCTCGGGCGGCGCTCTTTCGGGGTGCAGGCGGCGGCGCGGGCCTATTTCGACAAGGACGTCGATCAGCTCGAACTGCACGAGGCCGCGTTCCTCGCGATCCTGCCCAAGGCGCCCGAGCGCTACGGGCGCAAAGGCCAGGAAGCCGCGGCGCTCGAACGGCGCAATTTCGTCCTCGACCAGATGGAGAAGAACGGCTTCATCACCGGTTCCGAGCGCCGTGCGGCAGCCGCGCAGCCGCTCGGCCTCGTCACCCAGCGGCGCGAGCGTTCGGTCGATGCGGGCTACTTCCTCGAGGAAGTGCGCCGCGAACTGATCGAACGTTTCGGCGAGACGGCAGAGACGGGGCCCAACTCGGTCTATGCGGGCGGCTTGTGGGTGCGCACCAGCCTCGACCCGCAGATCCAGATCGCCGCGCGCGATGCGCTGCGCGAGGGGTTGCTGCGCTATCACGGCGGGCGGGCCTGGGCCGGGCCGGTCGCCACGCTCGACCTGTCGGAGGGCAACTGGGCGAGCCAGCTGCAATCCTCTCCGCTCGGGATCAGCTACAAGGACTGGCGCATCGGCGTCGTCACCCGCCGCAGCGGGCCGAGCGCGACCATCGGGTTCGCCGACGGCAGCGAAGCGCCGCTGATCGGGCTGCCCAATGCCTTGAAGGCTGGCGACGTGATCGCCGCGAGCCCCTCGGGCAATGGCTTTGCCGTGCGCACCATCCCCGAGGCGCAGGGCGCACTGGTGGTCGAACAGGCGCAGACCGGCCGCGTGCTGGCGATGCAGGGCGGCTTCGATCACCGCCTGTCGGACTTCAACCGCGCGACGCAGGCGCTGCGCCAGCCGGGATCGACCATCAAGCCCTTCGTCTACGCCGCCGGGCTCGACAACGGGATGACCCCCTCGACCCAGGTCGATAACTCGCGCTTCTGCTATTATCAGGGCGCCAACCTCGGCGAGAAGTGCATTCGCGGCTCAGGCAGCGGCGGGCAGCACCCGATGCGTTACGGCCTCGAGCAGTCGCAGAACATCATGACCGTGCAGATCGGGATGACCGCGGGGATGCCCAATGTCGTCAAGGGGATCGAGAAGGTCGGGATCGGCAAGTTCCCGGCCTATCCCTCGACCGCGCTCGGTGCCGGGGAGACGACGCTGGTGAAGATGGTTGCGGCCTATTCGGCGCTGGCCAACCATGGCCGGCTCGCGCCGCCGACTCTGATCGACTACGTGCAGGACCGCCGCGGCAAGGTGGTGTGGCGCGCTGACGCCCGCGAATGCCGGGGGTGCAACATGGCCAAGTGGGACGGCAAGCCGATGCCGCGCTTTGGCGTCATGGGCACGCAGGCGATGGACGCACGCACCGCCTTCCAGGTGATGCACATGCTGCGCGGCGCGGTCAGCCGCGGGACCGCGACCGTGCTGAACTCGCTCAATCTCCCGTTGTTCGGCAAGACCGGCACCACAACCGGCCCCAAGGACGTGTGGTTCATCGGCGGCACCCAGCAGATGATCGCGGGCGCCTATGTCGGCTTCGACCAGCCGCGCAACATGGGCGGCTATGCCTATGGCGGCACGATCTCGGCGCCGATCATCAAGAGCCTGATCGAGAAGACCAAGCCCAGGTGGTCCGATCTCCCCCCCGTCGCCCCCACCGGCGTGCGCATGGTGCGGATCGATCGCCGCTCGGGCAAGCGGGTGTTCGATGGCTGGCCGACCGACGATCCCAAGTCGGCGATCATCTGGGAGGCGTTCAAGCCCGACACCGAGCCCGAGCGCTACACCAGGCAGGACGCGATCGCCGCCAAGCGCAACGAGATCCTCGCGCTGATCCGCGCCGGGCGTCAGAGCGCGGCGGCCGCGGTGGTCGATGCGCCGTCCGAAGAGGGCAGTGTTGTCGAGGAAGGCGGGCTTGACTGATCTGCGCCGGAACCGCGAGCGGGGCTGGCGGGTTGGGGAGGGCATGAACCGCTTCATCCGATCCGCCGCCGCGCTGGCTCTTGCCGCCCTGACCGTCACCACCGCCTCCGCCGAATTGAAGGGGGGCGACAAGGCCCCGCTCTTCACCACCCGCGCTGCGCTCGCGGGCAAGGAATTCGGCTTCAACCTCCAGGCCGCGCTCGCGAAGGGGCCGGTGGTGCTCTATTTCTACCCCAAGGCCTTCACCCAAGGCTGCACGCTCGAGGCCAACGCCTTTGCCGAGGCCATGCCGCAGTTCAAAGCGGCAGGCGCCACCGTCATCGGCATGTCGGCGGACGATATCGAAACGCTTGGGCGCTTCAGCCGGGAACATTGCCGCGACGCCTTCCCTGTCGGTGTCGCCACGGCGCAGATCGGCAAGGCCTATGACGTGACCGGCCCCTCGGGGCTGACGCGGCGCACCTCCTACGTGATCGCCCGGGACGGCCGGATCGTCGCGGTCCATTCGAACGCGGATTATCGCGGTCACGTCGCCACGACGCTCGCCGCGGTGCGCGCGCTCAAGCGCTAGCGGGCGCACCGCAGGCGCTTTACAATCGCGCCCGCGACGCTAAGCGCGTCGGCCTCATTACGCTTTTCGCCACGAAGGAAGACCGATGCGGGCCGAGGCCCAGGCATACATCAACCGGATCGAAGCGGCGCTCGCGCTGGTGCGCCTGTCGCTCGACTGGGAGCGCGCGCTGCGCCGGCTCGACGAGCTGAACGCGCGGGTGCAGGACCCGAACCTGTGGGACAATCCCAAGCAGGCGCAGGCGATCAGCCGCGAGCAGAAGACGCTCGAGACCGCGGTCAACACGGTGAACGAGATCGCCGCCGAAATGGCCGACGCGATCGAGTTCATCGAGCTGGGCGAGGCCGAGGGCGAGGAGAGCATCGTCGAGGACGGCCTCGCCACGCTCGCCGCGCTCGCCGACCGCGCGGATGCCGACAAGGTGCAGGCGCTGCTCTCCGGCGAGGCGGACGGTAACGACACTTACCTCGAAATTCACGCGGGTGCGGGCGGAACCGAGAGCCAGGACTGGGCCGAGATGCTCTTCCGCATGTATGGCCGCTGGGCCGAACGGCGCGGCTTCAAGGTCGAGACGGTCGAATACCAGGCGGGCGAACAGGCCGGGATCAAGTCCGCGACGCTGCTCATCAAGGGCGATGGCGCCTATGGCTATGCCAAGACCGAGAGCGGCGTCCACCGCCTCGTCCGCATCAGCCCCTATGACAGCTCGGCTCGCCGCCACACGTCTTTCTCGAGCGTGTGGGTCTATCCCGTGATCGACGACAGTTTCGAGATCGAGATCAACCCCGCCGATCTGAAGATCGACACCTACCGCGCATCCGGCGCGGGCGGGCAGCACGTCAACACCACCGACTCTGCGGTGCGCATCACCCACCAGCCATCCGGCATCGTGGTCGCGAGCCAGCAGGACCGCAGCCAGCACAAGAACCGCGAAATCGCGATGAACATGCTCAAGGCGCGGCTCTACGAGGCGGAAATGCGCGCGCGCGAGGAAGCGGCGAGCGCCGAGCATTCGGCCAAGAGCGACATCGGGTGGGGGCACCAGATCCGCTCCTACGTGTTGCAGCCCTACCAGATGGTCAAGGACCTCAGAACCGGCGTGGTCTCGACCTCGCCCGATGCGGTGCTGGACGGGGCGATCGACCCCTTCATCTCGGCCGCGCTCGCGCAGCGGGTGACCGGTGAGAAGGTCGAGATCGAGGACGTGGAGTAGGCCATGCTGGCGCGGCGGCCTGTGCATCTGCCCGCTGCCGCAACGCTCGGCGCGTTGCTGCTTGCCGGGTGCGATGCCATCGCGCCGGCGTCCTCGGACCGCCCCGAAACCGCGCTCGTTTTCCCCGCGCCCGACCGTCCGGTCGCGGCGGTGGTCTCGAACCAGTTCTCCAACGAGGACGCGCGCGACGAGCGCAACGAGGCGCAGGTGGTGATGGACCTCGCCGACATCCGCCCCGGCATGACCGTCGCCGATATCGGCGCGGGTGAAGGCTATTACACCGTGCGCCTCGCCGAAAGGGTCGGCGTCGATGGCCGCGTGCTGGCGCAGGACATCAGTCGCGAGGCATTGGACCGGCTCGGGCGACGGGTCGAGCGCGAGCGGCTCGAGAACATCTCGATCAAGTTCGGCGATATCGACAACCCGCAGCTTCCCCCCGACAGCTTCGACCGGATCTTCATGGTGCACATGTACCACGAGGTGACCGAGCCCTATGCCTTCCTGTGGAACATGTGGCCCGCGCTGAACAATGGCGGTCAGATCGTGGTCGTGGAAAGCGACAGTCCCGTGGGCCGCCACGGCCTGCCGCACACAGTGCTGTTCTGCGAGTTCGAGGCGGTCGGCTATGTGCTGGTCGAATATATCGAGCGCCCTGATATCAAGGGTTATTTCGCGCGCTTCGAGCGTGGGGCCAAACGTACCGATCCCCAGGCGATCAAGGTCTGCGACGCGGGCTGACGGCGCGCGGGGCGTGAGGTTGCGGCGCAAGGAGAGGCGCACTATGGCAAGAATTCGAAATACCGCGCCGCTGGGGCGCAGAGGGGATCTTCATTGTTCAAGGGATTGAGCCCGATCGTCTACGGCGGGCGTGAAGTGTGGCCGCTGGTCGAGGGCGGCAAGGGTGTGTCGGCAACCAACCATGCCAGTTCGGGCGCCTGGGCGGCCGCGGGCGGGATCGGCACGGTGAGCGCGGTCAACGCCGACAGTTATGATGGGAACGGCAACGTCATTCCCCAGATCTACCGCGGCCGCACCCGCGAGGAACGCCACCACGAGCTGATCCGCTACGCCATCGAAGGCGCGACCACGCAGGTCAGGAAGGCCTTCGAGATCGCGAACGGCAGGGGCGCGATCAACATCAACGTGTTGTGGGAAATGGGCGGGGCGCAGGCCGTGCTCGAAGGCGTGCTCGAGCGCACCCGTGGCCTCGTGACGGGCGTCACCTGCGGGGCGGGGATGCCCTACAAGCTGGCCGAGATCGCGGCGCGCTTCAACGTCAACTACCTCCCCATTGTCAGCTCGGGCCGCGCCTTCCGCGCGCTGTGGAAGCGTTCCTACCACAAGGTCGCCGAGCTGATGGCGGCGGTGGTCTATGAAGACCCGTGGCTGGCGGGCGGGCACAACGGCCTCTCCAACGCCGAGGATCCGACCAAGCCCGAGGACCCCTATCCCCGCGTCAAGGTGCTGCGCGACACGATGCGCGCCGAGGGCGTTTCCGATGACGTGCCGATCGTGATGGCGGGCGGCGTGTGGTATCTGCGCGAGTGGGAGAACTGGATCGACAATCCCGAGCTCGGGAGAATCGCCTTCCAGTTCGGCACGCGGCCGCTGCTGACCCGCGAGAGCCCGATCCCGCAGATCTGGAAGGACATGCTGCGCAACGTGGAGCCGGGCGACGTGCTGCTCCACAAGTTCTCGCCCACCGGCTTCTATTCGAGCGCGGTCAAGACCCCGTTCCTCTACGACCTGATGCATCGCAGCGAGCGCCAGATTCCCTTCTTCAAGCGCGGCGAGGAGGAGGGCACTGTCCAGCTCGGCGAGGACGGCAAGGCGAGGAGCTTCTGGGTGCGCCCCGAGGACAAGGCGCGCGCCGAAATGTGGATGCGCGCCGGGCACACCGAGCCCTTGAAGACCCCGGAAGGGACGATCGTCTTCGTCACCCCTGAGGCGCGCGAGACGATCCGCCAGGACCAGCAGGACTGCATGGGGTGCCTCTCGCACTGCCAGTTCTCCAGCTGGAAGGACCACGATGATTTCACCACGGGCCGCCTCGCCGATCCGCGCAGCTTCTGCATCCAGAAGACCCTGCAGGACATCGCCCACGGCGACGATCCCGACAACAACCTCGCATTCGCGGGCCACGCGGCCTACCGCTTCAAGACCGACCCGTTCTTCTCGAACGGCTACACTCCGAGCGTGGGCGAGCTGGTCGAGAGGATTTTGACCGGCGACTGACGAGGCGCTAGGTCGGCGCGATGGACGATAGCGCCCCGCCGCCCCTCTCGCTCTGGCTGCGCGAGTTGCCGATCACGGTGCCGATCGTGCTGAGCCCGCTGCGCGCGCCGCGCAGGGTAGCGGGGGCGCGGGACGGGGCGGGGCAGCCGGTGATGGTGATCCCCGGCATCCTCTCGAGCGACAGCGCCACCGCGCTTCTGCGCGGCACCCTGGTGCGCAGCGGCTACCGCGCCCACGCCTCCATGATGGGCTTTCTGACCGGCATTCAGCCTAAGACCCTCGCCCGCGCGGTCGAGCGTCTGGCTGCGATCGCAGAAGCCGAGCAGCGCAAGGTCGCGTTGCTGGGTTGGAGCCTCGGCGGGCTTTATGCCCGGGTGCTGGCGCAGCGCCACCCCGATCTGGTCGAGCTGGTGATGACCTTGGGCACGCCCTTCTCGGGCGACCGGCGCGCGAACAATGCCTGGCGGCTTTACGAGGCGATCAACGACCACAAGGTCGATGCCCCGCCGGTGCCCGACGATCCGGCGGTGAAGCCTCCCGTGCCGACGATCGCGCTGTGGTCGAGGAAGGACGGGGTGATCGCCCCAGCATCGGCACGCGGACAGCCGCATGAGCGTGATGCCGAGGTCGAAGTTCCCTTCCACCACTTCGCGCTCGCCTCGACCCGGCCTGCGATCGAGCGTGTGGTGACCGAACTGGGGCAGGCGCTGGCGGGCTAGCGCACCAGCGCGGTCAGAACCTGATCGGGCGGCCTGTGCCCGTCGGCCCACATGCGGATGTTGGCGATCACCTTGTGGCCCGAATCCTCGCGGCCCTCGGCGGTCGCGCTGCCGATGTGGGGGAGGGTCATCACGTTGGGGTGGGCGATGAGGCGCTGATCGACATGGGGCTCGTTCGGATAGACGTCGAGCCCGGCGCCCGCGAGATGCCCCGATTCGAGCGCGGCGATCAGCGCTTCCTGGTCGATCAGCTCGCCGCGCGCGGTGTTCACGATGCTGCTGCCCGGCTTCATCAGCGCGATCCGGCGCGCGTCGATCAGGTGTCGGGTCTCCTCGGTGAGCGGGCAGTGGAGCGTGAGGATGTCGGCCTCGGCCATCAGCGTGTCGACATCGGCGACATAGCGCGCGCCGAGCATCCGCTCCAAGGCCTCGGGGAGCTGCTTGCGATTGGTGTAGGCAATCTCCAGCCCGAAGGCGCGCGCGCGGTGGGCGACCGCCTGTCCGATGCGGCCCATCCCGACGATGCCGAGCACCTTGCCCGCGAGCTTCCTCCCGAGCAGCCCCGAGGGTGCCCAGCCGGTCCACTTGCCGCTGCGCACCAGCGCGGTGCCCTCGCGGATGCGGCGCGGCACGCCGATGATCCCGGCCATGGCGAGGTCGGCGGTGTCATCGGTGAAGACGCCCGGGGTGTTGGTGACGATGATCTTGCGGGCGGCGGCGGCGGCAAGGTCGATATGTTCGGTGCCCGCCCCGAAGCTGGCGATGAGGCCCAGGCGCTCGCCCGCGCCCGCGATCAGATCGGCGTCGATCTTGTCGGTGACGGTCGGCACCAGCACGTCGCAATCCTGCATCGCGGCGGCCAGCTGGTCGCGGGTCAGCGGCACGTCGCTCTCGTTCAGCACCACGTCGAACAGCTCGCGCATGCGCCCCTCGACCGCCGGCATCAGGTGGCGGGTGACGATCACGCGCGGCGGGCTGGCGAGCGGACGGGGAGGGCGCTGGGTCATGGCGCGAGGGCTAATCCTTCAAACCCTTGGCGGTCAAGGCGCGGATCGTCACGCGAGGCTTGAATCGGTGAAGCGTAAGGCGCTATCGCTCGGGAATGCAGGGATTCCGCCGCCTCATCGCTTGCGCGCTCGCGCTGGTGCTTGCCGCCGGGACGCTCGTCCCCCCGCTCGCGGCGCAGGACCGGGCGCTGCCCTACTGGGCGGCGCTGCGGTTCGAGAAGGTCAACATGCGCGTTGGGCCGAGCGCAGAATATCCGGTCTCGTGGGTCTATACGCGCAAAGGTCTGCCGGTGAAGGTGGTGCGCGTCCGCGAAGGCTGGCGCCTGGTCGAGGATCACGAGGGCACGCAGGGCTGGATCTCGGCGAGCCAGCTCGATCCTGCGCGCGGCGGGATGGTGATCGGCACCGGCCTTGCCGAGGTGCGCGCCGCGCCCGATCCCGCCTCGGCGGTGAAGTGGCGCGCCGAGCCGGGGGTGATTGCGGGCATGACGAAGTGCAAGGCCGGGTGGTGCGAGGTCGATATCGCAGGCCGCAAGGGCTTCATCGCCGCCGAGCGCCTGTGGGGCTCGCAGGACCTGCCGGGCGACGAATAGCGCCGCCCGGCGGTCGTCTATCAGACCAGCTCGAGAGCGACCGCGGTGGCCTCGCCCCCGCCGATGCACAGCGAGGCGACGCCGCGCGTCTTGCCCTGCGCCTTGAGCGCAGCGATCAGCGTCACGATGATGCGCGCGCCGCTCGCCCCGATGGGGTGGCCCAATGCGGTGCCGCCGCCGTTGACGTTGATCTTCTCGTGCGGAATGCCGAGGTCGCGCATCGCGAACATCGCGACGCAGGCGAAGGCCTCGTTGACCTCGAACAGGTCGACATCGTCGACGCCCCAGCCGGCCTTGGCCAGCACCTTCTGGATCGCCGGGATCGGCGCGGTGGTGAACTGCGCCGGGGCCTGGGCATGGGCGGCGGTGGCGACCACGCGGGCGACGGGCGTGAGGCCCTTGGCCTCGGCGACGCTCGCGCGGGTCAGCACCAGCGCGGCGGCACCGTCCGAGATCGACGACGAGGTCGCGGCGGTGATCGTCCCGTCCTTGGCAAAGGCGGGCTTCAGCTGCGGAATCTTGTCGGGGCGGCCCTTGGAGGGGGCCTCGTCATGCTCGACCACGACATCGCCCGCGCGGGTGCTCACGGTCACCGGCACCACCTCGTCGGCAAAGGCGCCGCTGGCGATCGCCTTGTTGGCGCGGGCGAGCGATTCGATGGAGTAGGCGTCCATCTCCTCGCGGGTCATCTGGTATTGGTTGGCGGTTTCCTGCGCGAAGGTGCCCATCGCGCGGCCCGGCTCGTAGGCGTCTTCGAGGCCGTCGAGGAACATGTGGTCATAGGCGGTGTCATGGCCCAGCCGCGCGCCCGAGCGGTGCTTCTTGAGGAGATAGGGGGCATTGGTCATGCTCTCCATCCCGCCTGCCACGACCACGTCGATCGTGCCGCTGGCGAGCGCCTCGGCGCCCATGATCACGGTCTGCATGCCCGATCCGCAGACCTTGTTGACGGTGGTCGCCTGCACCGAGAGCGGCAGGCCCGCCTTGATCGCCGCCTGGCGCGCCGGGGCCTGGCCGAGGCCGGCGGGCAGCACGCAGCCCATGTAGGCGCGGTCGATCTCCTCGCCGCTCACACCGGCCCGCTCGACCGCAGCCTTGACCGCAATCGCCCCCAGATCGGTCGCGGCCACCTCGGCCAGCGCCCCCTGCATCGCGCCCATCGGGGTGCGGGCGTAGGAGAGGATCACGACGGGATCGGCGGGGGAGAGCTGGGTCATGGCAAAATCCTTTGCGTGACGGGAGGAATGTCGAGGGGCGATGTAATGCTGCGTTGCGGCAATGGCAATCGCTTGGGAGGGTGAGCGCCGAGGCGATCCCTTCCGCCACCTCCGTTTCCACCTTTGTTAGCCCGCACTTGATGCAGGGTTAGGCTTGGGCCGGGCGGAAGGGCATGTTGGGCGGAGTTTCCGATCAAGGCGTCGTTTCAGCGGCCTAACTTGTTGCAGATAAGGTGAATATTGGGCAGACTGATAGGATGGGTATCGTCTCCACGGTTTTCGTTATCGCTCTGGCTGCTCCAGCTACCGTTGGGTCTGACGGGGAGGTTAACCAGCAATCTTACGCGGCGTCGGTTACCTTCCAAGATGGTAAATGCAGGTTTTGGACAGGTGACGTTAGGTTTGATGTCACAGAGTTCGAAGTCGACTTGAAGGCACGGTTCGACACGAGCCGCCGACTGATCATTCATTATCGTCCAGATACGCCCGTCCGGTGTGTTCAACGTGCTCGACGCGCGGCAACGCGAGCTGGATTCCAGAGTATTTTGGTTGTGGTTAGCAAGGAAGCTGGCGCGCTAGGGCCTCCTATTGGCAGAAGATAACCACCCGCTTCCGCTTTAATTAGGTCGGTTGTCGCTCCTGCTCGTGACCTGAGTGAAATGCCAGCCATGCCCAGTGTTGAGCACGGGGCGAAGATGAGATGGATTGCACCCGCTTGCGCCCTTGCGCTTATTCCGCAACAACACGTCGCAAACAGAAACCCATATGTCCGAACGGGAGAACGACATGGCCGATGATCGCCGCGCTGAACTCGAAAGCCTGCTGGCGCGCCAGCGCGCTGCCTTCACCGCCTCGCGCCCCGAGCCGATGAGCCAGCGCAAGGACCGCGTCCGCCGCGCCATCGCGCTGCTCAAGGATCACGGCGAGGCATTGTGCAAGGCGATGAGCGCCGATTTCGGCAGTCGCTCGGCCCATCAGTCGATGCTGACCGATATCGCAGCGACGGTCGGCGCGGGCAATGATGCGCTCAGGAACATGGACAAGTGGGCCAAGCCCGACAAGCGCAAGGTGCAGTTCCCGCTTGGCCTGCTCGGCGCGCGCGCCGAGGTGCGGTATGAGCCCAAGGGCGTGATCGGCATTCTCTCGCCCTGGAACTTCCCGGTCAATCTCGCCTTCTCGCCGCTGATGCAGGTGCTCGCGGCGGGCAACCGGGCGATGATCAAGCCGTCCGAATTCACCGAGCAGACCAGCGCGCTGATGGCCGAGCTCACCGCGCAGTATTTCCAGCCCGAGGAGGTGGCGGTCGTTACCGGCGGGCCGGAGGTCGCGGCCGCCTTCTCCTCGCTGCCCTTTGATCACATCGTCTTCACCGGATCGACCGCCACGGGGCGCCGGGTGATGCAGGCAGCGGCCGAAAACCTCGTTCCGGTGACGCTGGAACTGGGCGGCAAGTCGCCGGTGGTGATGGGCCGCAGCGCCGATTTCGCCAAGGCGGGCGAGCGGATCGCGCTCGGCAAGATGATGAACGCAGGGCAAATCTGCCTCGCGCCCGATTACATGATCGTGCCCGAGGACAAGCAGGACGAGGCCGTGGCCGGGGTCGTGAACGGCGCCACCGCGATGTATCCGCGGCTGCTCGACAATGACGACTACGCCTCGATCGTATCCGACCGTCATTTCGAGCGCCTCCAGGGCCTCGTCGAGGACGCGCGGGGCAAGGGCGCCGAGGTAATCGAGGTCAACCCGGCAGGCGAGGACTTCGCCAATGCCAACCAGCGCAAGATGCCGCTCACCGTGCTGCGCGGCGTGAACGACGACATGGCCGTGATGCAGGAGGAAATCTTCGGCCCGGTGCTGCCGGTGATGACCTACAAGTCGGTCGATCAGGCGGTCGACTACATCAACGAGCACGACCGCCCGCTCGGCCTCTACTACTTCGGTGAGGACCATGCCGAGCAGGAGCGGGTGCTGACCCGCACGGTCTCGGGCGGGGTGACCACCAATGATGTGATCTTCCACGTCTCCATGGATGACCTGCCGTTCGGCGGGGTCGGGCCGTCGGGGATGGGGAGCTATCACGCCATCGAAGGTTTTCGCGAGTTCAGCCACGCCCGCGCGGTCTATCACCAGCCGAAGATCGACATTGCCAAGCTCGGCGGGCTGAAGCCGCCTTATGGCAAGGCGACCGAGGCAGCCGCGGCGCGCATGATGAAATGAGGGCGCTAACTGCCGCGCTTGCATTGTGCTTGGCCGCGCCGCTTGCCGCCGAGCCGCCGCCGGCGTGGCGCGCGGTCGATGCGGCAACCGGGCAGGTCGCGGACGTGGGCGGGCTCGAGCAGCTGGCGCGCGATTTTCCCGACAGCGCCAGCGTGCGGCTGCGGCTGCTGAATGCGCAATTGCAGGCAGGGGAGGGCGAGGGGGCGCTCGCCAGCCTGCGCTGGCTCGCGGCACGGGGCCACGTCTTCAGCGAGCGGGCGCGGGCACAGATCCCCGACCTGATCGGCCCCGCCCATGCCGAGGCGGCGCGCGCCATGCTTGCCGGGGCGCCGCAGGTCATCGCGGCGAGCACCGTCTTTGGCACGCTTCCCGCCGAGGCCGGCCTGATCGAGAGCGTCTTCGTCTTGCCGGGGGAAGAGGGCGCCATGGCAACCTCCGTATCCCGGCGCAGCCTGTTCGCCGTCGATTCCAAGGGTCAGTGGATCGAAGTCCCGGTTCCGCGGGCGCAGGCATTGTCAGGGATTGCCGCTGCGGCCGATGATACCGTGGGATGGATTGCCTCGGCCAATATCGACGGGGCAACGCCCGATTCTGACGGCTTCACGGGACTGATCGGACTGGTCGGTAGCATCCAGGACGTATTGATGGTCCCCGCGCCAGAGGGCGTAGCGGTGTCAGACCTGACCATCGGGCCGGATGGCAGGATTTACGCCAGCGACGCGATCGGCGGCGGGGTCTACCGTGTGATCCCGGGAAGGACGGCGCTCGAAGTGCTGGTGCCACCCGGCACCTTCCGCTCGCCGCAAGGGCTGGCGGTGAGCGCGGATGGCGCGCGGCTCTATGTCAGCGATTTCCGCTACGGGCTTGCGGCGGTGGAGCTCGGCAGCGGTGCAGTGCGGCGGCTTGCCAGCGATGTGCCCGCCGCGCTCGACGGGATCGACGGGCTCTGGCTCCACCGGGGCGAGATCGTCGCGGTCCAGAACGGCACCAGCCCGATGCGGATCAGCGCTTTCCGCCTGTCGGACGACGGCACCCGCATCGTCGGCCACCGCATCCTCGAACAGGCCCATCCCGACTGGACCGAGCCGCTCGGCGGGAGCATTGCCGATGGCGCGCTCTACTATGTCGCTACCGGGCAATGGGATCGCTACGACAAGGGCGTGCTTCGCGAGGGGATGGAGCCGCTGCCCACGGTGATCCGCCGCCTGCCGCTGGGCGCTCGCTGAGGGGAGTGGCCGGCCGCAACGTCTGTTCGATTTCCTGCAACTACCCTGCGGGCTTTTCCCCGAGTCGCAGGCTTGCGCCCCGCGCGTGACAGGCCTAGGGCGGGGCCACGGGATTAACAGCTTGGACATCGTCGTGATCGACCTCAGCCAGTATCTGCCGATACTGTTATTCGTGCTGGTCGCCCTCGGGCTATCGGTGCTTTTCGTCGTGGCCCCGATGGTGGTCTCGCGCCTCACCGGCGTGCACAATCCCGATGCCGAGAAGCTCTCGGAGTATGAATGCGGCTTCCCCGCCTTCGAGGACGCGCGCAGCCAGTTCGACGTGCGCTTCTACCTCGTCGCGATCAGCTTCATCGTCTTCGACCTCGAGGCCGCCTTCCTGTTCCCCTGGGCGGTCAGCCTCGGCGAGACGGGCTGGGTGGGCTGGAGCGGCATGATGGTGTTCCTGTTCATCCTCGCGGTGGGCCTCGCTTATGAATGGAAGAAAGGGGCGTTGGACTGGGAATGACCAATATCGTTTCTCCTCCCCAAGGACTGCCCGACATCTCGAAGCTGACAACCGCCCAGGGCGGCGAGGTGCGCGCGCCTGACGCGAGCTTCTTCACCGCGCTCCAGACCGAGGTCACCGACAAGGGCTTCCTCGTCACCTCGACCGAGGAGCTGTTCCAGTGGGCGCGCACCGGCTCGCTGTGGTGGATGACCTTCGGCCTTGCCTGCTGCGCGGTCGAGATGATCCACGTCAACATGCCGCGCTACGACATGGAGCGCTTCGGCGCCGCCCCGCGCGCCTCCCCGCGCCAGTCGGACGTGATGATCGTCGCCGGGACGCTGTGCAACAAGATGGCCCCGGCGCTGCGCAAGGTCTACGACCAGATGTCGGACCCGAAGTATGTGATCAGCATGGGCAGCTGCGCCAATGGCGGCGGCTATTACCACTACAGCTACTCGGTCGTGCGCGGCTGTGACCGGATCGTGCCAGTCGACATCTACGTCCCCGGCTGCCCGCCGACCGCCGAGGCGCTGCTCTACGGCGTGATGCAACTGCAGCGGAAGATCCGCCGCGTGGGGACGATCGAGCGGTGATGCGGCTTGGCTCACTCATGCTCGCAGGCCTCGTCGGGCTGGCTGCGCTTGGTGCGCCGGCGTCTGCCCAGGAGGCCGATCCCGCCACGGACGAGCCAAGTGCGATCTGCCGCTTTCATGGCGACGGCTGCAATGCGCCGCCTGCAGAGTGGGCTTGGCAGCGCCACGAACCGCGGATCGGCATCTATTCAGTCGAGGTCCCATGTGATGAACGGCAGGTCTCGGCCTTCGGGCAGGTCATGGCCGTGGGCCCGTCAAGCTTTCCCGCTGGCAGCACCCGCGCCTGCATGAAGGCGACCGCGCTCTTCACCGCGACGATGGTCGGCCTCGCTGCGCTGCCGGACGACACAAAGAGCCCGCAGACGGATGCTCTCCTGAAGGGGGCGCCGGACCTGTTCACCGCGATTACCGGGCAGCCGAGCAAGACGCCCGTCTTGGTGACGACCATCAACGGCCGCCGCGCCGCGATCAGGACTGAAGAGAAGAACGGCAACCGTACGAAGGTCGCTGTGATCGAGCTCGGCAAGTTCGCCGTCATCCTGTTGCTCACCGACATCCGCCAGGACTTTCCCGGCACGCCCGAGGAAGCCGACGCCGCCGTCTCGCGTTTCATCGATTCCGTGGAAATCACGCCATGAGTGTCCGCCACTCCGCTCCCAGATTCGCCTCCAACGAAGGCGTGATCGACGCTGTTTCCGAGACCATCTCGGTCTGGTTGATCGAGGCTTTCGAAGCCCACGGCGAGGTGATCTTCCGCGTCGAGCGTGATGCGATCTCGCGGGTGCTCCAGATCCTGCGCGACGACCACGCATACCAGCAGCTCATGGAGATCGCCGGGGTCGACTACCCCAGCCGTCCCGAGCGCTTCGAAGTCGTCTACATGCTCCAGAGCCTCACCAAGAACCACCGCGTGATGGTGAAGTGCTCGGCGTCCGAGGACACGCCCGTCCCGACCGTCACCACGCTGTGGCCCAACGCCGGTTGGCTCGAGCGCGAGGTGTTCGACATGTTCGGCGTGACCTTCGCGGGCAACCCGGACCTCAGGCGCATCCTCACCGATTACGGCTTCGAGGGGCACCCGTTCCGCAAGGACTTCCCGATGACGGGCTACACCGAACTGCGCTATTCCGAGGAGGAGAAGCGCGTGGTGTACGAACCCGTCGTGCTGGCGCAGGAAATGCGGACCTTCGACTTCCTCTCGCCGTGGGAAGGCGCGGACTACGTGCTTCCCGGAGACGAGAAATCGCGCGGGGCCCCCGCGGTCGCCGAGCCCAAGGTCACCGAGAAGCAGGGCGATACCGGCGCGGGCAAGGCTGCCGACAAGGCTGCCGCCGAGAAGGTCTCGCCCCCCGGGCCCGAGCAGAAGGACACCGGCAAGCCCGCCCCCGGCGCCCCCGATCCCACCTCGAAGGAGGGTGGACGATGAGCATGAATCTCGAGGAATCGCCCACCACCGAGGGCGAGGTCATCACCAATTACACGATCAACTTCGGCCCCCAGCACCCGGCCGCGCACGGCGTGCTGCGCATGGTGATGGAGCTTGACGGCGAGGTGATCGAGCGGATCGACCCGCATGTCGGCCTGCTCCACCGCGGCACCGAGAAGCTGATCGAGCAGAAGACCTATCTCCAGGCGCTGCCCTATTTCGACCGGCTCGACTACTGCTCGCCGCTGGCGATGGAGCACTCCTGGGTGCTCGCCATCGAGAAGCTGCTGAACCTCGAAGTGCCGCTGCGCGCCCAGTACCTGCGCGTGCTGTTCGCCGAGCTCACCCGCATCTGCAACCACATGCTCAACATGGGCGCGCACATCCTCGATGTCGGCGCGTTCACGCCGAACCTGTGGATCATGGACCTGCGCGAGGATTGCCTCAACTTCTTCGAACGGGCGTCGGGCGCGCGGATGCACTCGGCGTGGTTCCGCCCGGGCGGCGTCCACCAGGACGTGCCGGAGAAGCTGCTGGTCGACATCGGCGACTGGCTCGACAACCGCTTCTTCCAGCTGTTCGAGGACGCGATGAGCCTCGTCATGGACAACCGCATCTTCAAGCAGCGCAATGTCGACATCGCGGTCGTATCGCGCGAGGACGCGATTGCATGGGGCTTCTCCGGCCCGATGATCCGCGCGGCGGGCCTGCCGTGGGATCTGCGCAAGAGCCAGCCCTACGACGTCTATGACCGCATGGATTTCGACATTCCGGTCGGCACCAACTCCGATTGCTACGACCGCTTCATGGTGCGCGTGAAGGAAGTCTACGAGAGCGCGAAGATCATCCGCCAGTGTCTGCGCGACATGCCGGGCGGGCCGATTGCCTCGTCCGACACCAAGGTGGTCCCGCCCAAGCGCGGCGAGATGAAGCAGTCGATGGAAGCGCTGATCCACCACTTCAAGCTCTACACCGAAGGCTTCCACGTCCCCGCGGGCGAGGTCTATGTGGCGACCGAAAGCCCCAAGGGCGAGTTCGGCGTCTATCTCGTCAGCGACGGCACCAACAAGCCCTACCGCTGCAAGATCCGCCCCACCGCCTTCTCGCACCTGCAAGCGATGGACTTCATGTCCAAGGGCCACATGCTGCCCGACGCGACCGCCATTCTGGGCGCGATCGACGTGGTGTTCGGGGAGTGCGACCGGTGAGGTTGGCTCTTCTCGCAGTCCTGCTCAGTCTTGCAGCACCGGTTGTCGCGGAACCCGACCGCGGGGATCCGGTTGACGCCTTTGTCGCTGCGCTGGAAAAAGGGCGCTGGGAAGATGCGGAGGCGCTTGCTCCGGGCAATATCACACAGTTGAACGGGATAGGACCTAATTTCAACGGGGGGCCGTTTGACGGCACATGGCGCCAACGGATTGTGCCTGACAAAGAGACGATAACTTTCGGAGAATTTCGTAATGAAATTGCTGATTGTAAGTTCTCGCCTACAGTTAGGTTGATTTCTGGTACTGCATCTTCTCCGAATAAAGTCGTGAGAGTTTATTTTATATGTCTCGTGGATGATCAGAAAACGATACATTCAGTAACCAAGCATTTTATGGTTCGCCGCGCTGCTGATGAATCGAAAGTCGTGGTCTACGATTTTGGCAAGGATGTGGTCGTGAAGAGCGGCGACAAGGCAGTGCTTACCAATGAGCAGTAATCCTAGAGTCGACACCGCCAAGGCCATGATCGACGCCTACAATGCGCAGGACGTTGATGCCTATGTCGCGTTCATGACCGATGACGCCTGCGAGGCCAATTATCGCGGCGATGTGGTGCGCGAAGGCAAGGAAGGCACCCGCTCCGGCCTTGCCGCCGCGTTCGCGCGCTGGCCGCAGAACCGGGCTGAAATCGTGGAGGCGCAGGCCATCGGCAATTACGTGCTGATGCGCGAACACGTGACGCGCGGGCCCGCGACCGACGGCTCGCCGCTGGTCGAACCTTTCGATGTGATCGCTGTCTATTCCTTCGAGGGCGACAAGTGCTCTCGCGTGGAGTTCATCCGCTAATGGCTGACCGTACCCCCGCTCCCGACACTCCCGAACTGCGCGCTCGCTGGGGCGGCTTCGCGTGGACGCCGGAGAACAGGAAAACCGCCGACTGGCACATCGCCAAGTATCCCGAGGGGCGCCAGCGCTCGGCGGTGATGCCGCTGCTCGATCTCGCCCAGCGGCAGGTCGGGGCCGAGACCGATACGCAAGGTTGGTTGCCGCTGCCAGTGATCGAATATGTGGCGCAATATCTGGGGATGCCGGTGATCCGCGTGCTCGAGGTCGCCAGCTTCTATTTCATGTATAACCTGAAGCCCGTGGGCAAATTCCACGTGCAGGTGTGCGGCACCACGCCCTGCATGCTGCGCGGCAGCGACGACATCATGACCGCCTGCAAGAAGCGCGGGATGGTGAAGGGCGGGGTTTCGGCCGATGGCCTGTGGACCCTCACCGAGGTCGAATGCATGGGCAATTGCGCCACCGCGCCGATGGTCCAGATCAACGACGACAATTACGAGGACCTGACGCCCGAACGCCTCGACGCGGTGCTCGATGCGCTCGCGGCGGGCCAGCAGCCGAAGACCGGCACGCAGGAGCCCGGCCGCCACACCTCCGAGCCTGCGGGCGGCCCGACCACGCTGACCGCGATGGTCGATGCCAACCACGATTACCGGGGCGAGTGGTAAGGTGAGCGCGGTCGCCACCATCCTCGGCGCGGTGCTGTTGGCGTTCATCGCCTACAAGCTGTTGATGGGCGTGATCCGCATCGGCGTGATCATTCTCATCCTCGGTGTGCTTTACGCGCTGTGGTCGCAGGGGGCGCTGGCATGAACCCGCTGACGCTTCTCCTCGCGATCCTCGGCCTCTCCGGCTTTGCGCTGGGGGCGATCCTGACCGCGACCGGCCCGCTCGAGATGGGCGTGATCATCATGGGGCTCGGCCTCGTGTTCCAGACGATTTCGCTGGCGCGCATCCGGCGCGCCAAGGCAAGGGAAATGCAGTGATGCTGGCTGACAAGGATCGCATCTTCACCAATCTTTACGGGTTCCAGGATTGGAGCCTGAAGGCTGCGCAGGCGCGCGGGGATTGGGACGGCACCAAGGCGCTGCTCGCGCGCGGGCAGGACGCGATCATCGAGGAGATCAAGGCATCGGGTCTGCGCGGGCGGGGCGGGGCGGGCTTCCCGACCGGGCTCAAGTGGTCCTTCATGCCCAAGGAATCGCGTGACGGGCGGCCGAGCTTCCTCGTCATCAACGCCGACGAGTCCGAGCCCGGCAGCTGCAAGGACCGCGAGATCCTGCGCCACGATCCGCACAAGCTCGTCGAGGGCGCGTTGGTCGCCGGCTACGCGATGCGCGCGCGCGCCGCGTACATCTACATCCGCGGCGAGTACATCCGCGAGGCCGAGACGCTCCAGAAGGCGATATCCGAGGCCTATGACGCCGGGCTGATCGGCAAGAACGCCTGCGGTTCGGGCTACGATTTCGACGTCTTCATGCACCGCGGTGCGGGCGCCTATATCTGCGGCGAAGAGACCGCGATGATCGAGAGCCTCGAGGGCAAGAAGGGCCAGCCGCGCCTCAAGCCCCCGTTCCCGGCGGGTGCGGGGCTTTATGGCTGCCCGACCACGGTCAACAATGTCGAAAGCATTGCGGTTGCACCCACGATCCTGCGGCGGGGGGCGGCGTGGTTCTCCTCCTTCGGGCGCGAGAACAACAAGGGCACCAAGCTGTTCCAGATCTCGGGCCACGTGAACAAGCCCTGCGTCGTCGAGGAAGCGATGAGCATCCCCTTCGAGGAGCTGATCGAAAAGCACTGCGGCGGCATCCGCGGCGGGTGGGACAATCTGCTTGCCGTTATCCCCGGTGGTTCGTCCGTCCCGCTGGTGCCCGCCGAGCAGATTCGCAACGCGCCGATGGATTTTGACGGTCTGAAAGAGCTGGGCTCGGGCCTCGGCACGGCGGCGGTGATCGTCATGGACAAGTCGACCGACATCGTCCGCGCGATCAGCCGCCTCTCCTATTTCTACAAGCACGAGTCCTGCGGCCAGTGCACCCCCTGCCGCGAGGGCACAGGCTGGATGTGGCGCATGATGGAGCGCCTGCGCACCGGTGATGCCGCGGTCGAGGAAATCGACATGCTGCAGGAAGTCACCAAGCAGGTCGAAGGCCACACAATCTGCGCGCTGGGCGATGCGGCGGCGTGGCCGATCCAGGGCCTGATCCGCCATTTCCGGCCTGAGCTGGAGCGGCGGATTCATGAGCACAACGCGCAGTTTGCAGAGGCGGCGGAGTAGAGCCATGGGCATCATCTACCAGCACATCCGCCTCGCCAATGCCGCCAAGCCGCAGCTTGAAGAGATCGACGCCAAGGCTTTGGTCGACAGTGGCGCGATGGACCTGTGCATCCCGAAGCTGATTGCGCTCCAACTCAAGCTTGAGACCATTGAGCAGCGCGTGGTCACGCTCGCCGACGGCCGCAAAGAAGCGGTCGACTATGTTGGGCCGGTCACGGTCGAGGTGTTCGGGCGTCATGCCTTTACCGGCGCGATGGTGATGGGCGATACCGTCCTGCTTGGTGCAATTCCTATGCAGGCGATGGACGTGCTGATCGATCCGCGCCGCGAGCAGCTCATTCCCAACCCGAGCAACCCAAACATTCCGGGTGCCCTTGCGATGGGTTTTCGAACTTCCGAGGACGACAATGCCTAAAGTCACCGTAGACGGTCAGGAAATCGAGGTCCCGGCGGGTGCAACCGTCCTGCAAGCGTGCGAGCTTGCGGGCAAGGAAATCCCGCGCTTCTGCTATCATGAACGGCTCAGCATTGCGGGCAATTGCCGCATGTGTCTGGTCGAGGTGAAGCCCGGGCCGCCCAAGCCGCAGGCCTCCTGCGCGCTGCCGGCTGCCGAGGGTCAGGAAATCCGCACCGACTCGCCCATGGTCAAGAAGGCCCGCGAAGGCGTGATGGAGTTCCTGCTCATCAACCACCCGCTCGATTGCCCGATCTGCGATCAGGGCGGCGAGTGCGATTTGCAGGATCAGGCGGTCGCCTATGGCCGCGGCGGCTCGCGCTTTTCCGAGAACAAGCGCGCGGTGACCGAGAAGTACATGGGCCCGCTGATCAAGACGATCATGACCCGCTGCATCCACTGCACCCGCTGTGTGCGCTTCTCGGAAGAGATCGCGGGCGTTGACGAGATCGGCGCGCTGTACCGCGGCGAGGATATGCAGATCACGACCTATCTCGAGCAGGCGGCGGCGCATGAATTGAGCGCCAATGTGATCGACCTGTGCCCGGTCGGCGCGCTGACCTCGCGCCCGTACGCTTTCGAGGCGCGGCCGTGGGAGCTGAAGAAGACGCTCAGCATCGACGTGTCGGACGCGGTGGGGGCCAACATCACGCTCCATTCCAAGGGCCGCGAAGTCATGCGCGCGCTGCCGCGCATCAATGACGACGTCAACGAGGAGTGGCTGAGCGACAAGGGCCGCTATCAAGTCGATGGCCTGACCAAGCGTCGCCTCGACCGGGTATGGGTGCGCCGCGATGGCCGCTTGCAGCCCGCCGAGTGGACCGAGGCTTTCGGCATGATCGCCTCCGCGCTCGAAGGCGACAAGTCGAGCATCGCGGCGGTCGCGGGCGATCTGCTCGATGCCGAGACGATGTTTGCGGCCAAGGCGCTGGTCAATGCCTGCGGCTCGCAGCTCACCGAAGCGCGCCAGACCGGCATGACCTATGACGTGTCGAACCTCGCCGCGGTCAACTTCAACAGCACTTTCGCGGGCATCGAGACCGCCGACGCCATCCTCATCATCGGCAGCAATGTCCGCTGGGAGGCCGCGCTGCTCAATGTCCGGCTGCGCAAGGCGGTAAAGGCCGGGGCCAAGGTCTTCATTATCGGGCCCGAATGGGACCCGACCTATCCGGCGACCTTCCTCGGCAGCGACCTCAAGCTGCTGAACCGCGTGCCCAAGGCCTTGGGCGATGCGATGAAGTCGGCCAAGCGCCCGGCGGTGATCCTCGGCGCGGCGGCGCTCGCCAAGGGCGCGCTTCCGGCGGCGCTCAAGCTGGCGGGCAAGTTCGATCTGGTGCGCACCAATGAGGACGGGAGCGTGTGGAACGGCTTCAACGTGCTGCACATCTCAGCCACGCGCATGGCCTCGCTGATGCTCGGCTTCACGCTGCCGGGCGGGATGGGCGACATCGCGGCGGCTGCCCCCAAGGTGCTCCTGAGCCTCGGCGCGGATGAGATGGACTATGCGCCCTACGCTAACAGCCTCAAGGTCTATATCGGCCACCACGGCGACAAGGGCGCGCATCACGCCGACATCATCCTGCCGGGCGCATCCTATGCCGAAAAGGACGGGACCTACGTCAACACGGAAGGCAGGGTGCAGTTCGCCGAGAAGGCCGTCTTCGCGCCCGGCGACGCGCGCGAGGACTGGACGATTTTGCGCGCGCTCGCCGATGCTCTGGGCGTCACGGTCGGCTTCGACAGCTTCGGCGAGTTGCAGGCCAAGATGATCGCCGTCGTGCCCGCATTGGGCGAAGAGGGCCTCGCGGATTACGGCGCGCTGCCCAAGGCCGACAGCGGCGCCAAGTTCGAGGGCGAGCTTGCGGGCTATCCGATCAAGGACTTCTACCTCACCAACCCCATTGCCCGCGCGAGCGAGGTGATGCAGCGTTGTTCGGACGAGCTGCTCCACGGGGCCGATGTGAAGGAGGCTGCGGAATGAGCACGTTCCTCACGATCCTTGCTGCCTTCGCGGTAGCCGCGCTTCTCGTCGGAGTTATCGTTGGCTTGGCTCTCTTGAAGTCGGATCATAACCGCGCGCCCAACCCCAACCCGCCGTCACAGGGTGATATCGGAGACCGCCAGTACGATGATCGTGGCGGATTTGGTTGCGGAGGTGACGACTGATGACCGCCTTCTTCCAATCCCTCGGCCTTCCCTACGAATGGGCCTGGACCGTCGCGACGCTCGCGGGGATCCTGATCATCTCGCTGCTCGTCATGTTCAGCGTCGCCATGGTGATCTATGTCGACCGCAAGG